>Ga0105044_10000076_pt1 | contig 98604 bp, 90 predicted proteins | sample MAT01_FD_78092 | JGI IMG/M metagenome (GOLD analysis project Ga0105044, IMG submission 78092) | Freshwater microbial communities from Lake Fryxell liftoff mats and glacier meltwater in Antarctica - MAT-01 | ecosystem: Environmental > Aquatic > Freshwater > Ice > Liftoff microbial mat | place...
CTGAGTGCCGCCAGCGTGCCTTCCGCCATCGCCGCATAGGCGCCACCGATGCCGGCGACCTCGCCGGCGACGAAAACCCCGGGGATGCTGGTTTCCATGTCGGTGCCATGCACCGGGACCCAGCCGCCCGCCTTACGGTTGTAACGGTGTTCGCAGCCCAGCATGCGCGTCGTTTGCACGGCGGGGATGAAGCCATAGCCGACGCAGAGTGTATCGGCCGCTTCCGTGCGTTCGGTGCCCGGAATGGCGCGGCCTTCGCCGTCGCACTGCGCGATCACGACGCGCTCCAGGCTTTCACGGCCCTCGGCCCGCACGACGACGTGCCGGAAATGCACCGGCACCTTGGCGGCGGCCAGGGTGCGCCGATAAGCGAGCGCCTCGCCGACGCGGTCCCAGTGGCCCCACAGCCGCAGCGCGTGCTTCGCCCACGCCAGAGGATGCGTCGTTTCGTAGATGCCGACCGGCGCCGCCCCGGCCACGATCAGCGTGCGGGCGACCGGCAGCAGGAAAGGCCCGGAGCCGGCCAGCACGATCCGCTTGCCCGGCACGATGTTCTGGTTCTTGACCAGCGTCTGCGCGCCGCCGGGCGTCATCACGCCCGGCAGGTCCCAGCCCGGAAACACGCCCGGCCGTTCGTAGGCGCCGCTGGCGACGATGATCTTGCCGGCGCGCACCGTGCCGCCCTCGCCGCGGCGCATGACCGCGAGCGTGCCCGCCTCGAAGCTGCCCCACACCAGGGTTTCCGGCGACAGCGTGACGCCCGCCGCCTTCACCTGGGCGAGCAGCGCATCGCCCTTGGTGTAGTCGCGGTCGAGCCGCGTGCGGTCGGGCACCGTGAACTCGGCGGGCAGCTGCTTGTAGAACTGGCCGCCGGGTTCCGGATATTCGTCGAGCACCGTGACGCGCGCGCCGCCTTTGGCCGCCACCAATGCGGCGGTCAGCCCCGCGGGGCCCGCGCCGATCACGGCGATGTCGGCATCGATCGTGAAGCTCATGCGGGCCGCGCGTACGGCTGGAACTGCACGGGCGAGACAACCTGCATGCCGGCCTCGACTTTCGTCATGCATGCCCGCACGCCGGGATTCCCGTTCACGGTCATCACGCAGTCGTAGCACACGCCCATCGCGCAGTAGAGGCCGCGCGGCTTGCCTGCGCGGCGCGTATGACGAAGGATGCGCTGCCCATTGGCGAGCAACGCGGCGGCGAGCGTCTGGCCGAGGTGGGCGGCAATCTCCACGCCGTCGACCGTCAGCGTGATGCGCTCACCCGGCTGGATGTCCGACGATCCGCTCATGCTCATTCCGGCTTGATTCCGGCCGTCTTGATCAGTTGAGACCAGCGCGCAGCCTCGGCCTTCAGCAGGTCGACAAATTGCGCCGGCGTGGTGCCGGCAGGATCCAGCAGCACACCGGCGAAACGTTCGCGCACCACCGGGTTCTGCAGCGCGGAGAGGATCTCCTGGTTCAGCCGCGCCACCACCGCCTTGGGCGTGCCGGCCGGGGCGAGCACGCCGTACCAGTTTTCGACGCGGAAGTTCGCCACGCCCGCTTCCTCGAAGGTCGGCACCTCGGGGATCGCGGGCGAGCGCTTCGCGGACGCGACCGCCAGTGCACGCAGTTTGCCGCCCTTCACGAGCGGCACCACACCGGGTGCCGGCGGGAAGATGCACTGCACCTGCCCGGCCACCGTATCGGCGATCGCCGGGCCGCTGCCTTTATACGGCACGTGGTTCAACACGATGCCGGTGCGCACCCGGAACAGTTCGCCCGTCAGATGGCTGATGGTGCCGGTGCCGCCCGAGGCCATCGCAACCTTGCCGCCCTGCGCCTTGGCGTAGGCGATGAACTCGGCCACCGTCTGCGCGGGCACCGAGGGATGCACCACCAGCACACCGGGCGCGGTCGCCACCACCGCGATCGGTTCGAAATCCTTCACCGGATCGTACTTGGCCGTCGGAAAGATGAACGGGTTGATCGCGTGCGGGGCATCCGCAAGGATCACCGTATAGCCGTCGGCGGGCGAGCGCGCCACCAGCTCGGTGCCGATGATGCCGGTCGCGCCCGGGCGGTTGTCCACCACGACCGTCACGCCCATCGTCTCGCCAAGGCGCGCGCCGAGGATGCGCGCCGTCACGTCGTTGCCGCCGCCCGGCGCGTACGGCACCACCATGCGGATCGGCCGGCTCGGAAAATCCGCGGCAACCAGCGGCAGGGCTGCCGCCAGCAGCGCCGCGCCCATCAACGGTCCCTTCAACGTTCGCATCGCCGTTCTCCCGTCATTCGCCATGAGGCTTACGCCACCCACTCGCTCACCGGCGCATTCGCCTCGTGCAGCGGCTGCGTCACCACGTCTACCAGCGTCGGGCCGCCGTGTTCCGCGGCAGCGGCCAGCACACCCTTCAGTTCGGAGGGATCTGTCACCTTCCAGGACTTCACTCCGAAGGCTTCCGCGACCTTGGCGTGCTCGGTGCGCGTGAAGTCGACCGAGTAATAGCGCTCGCCGAAACCCGTCTTCTGGCCGGCCTTGATCCAGCCGTAGACGCTGTTCGACACCACCACCATCATCAGCGGCACCTTGAGGCGAACGATGGTTTCCATCTCGCCGGCGGTGAAGCCGAAGCTGCCATCGCCCATCACGGAGACCGTCTTGGTCTGCGGACGGCCGAAATGCGCGCCGACGCCGGCGGACATCGAGTAGCCGAGCGCACCGTGTGCGCGGTTGGAGATGAAGTGGCGGCCGGATTCCAGGAAAGGGTAGTAGGCGGAGAAGTACGGGCAGGGGGTGCCGGGATCGCACACGACCGTCGCATCGCGCGGCAGCACTTCATGCAGCGTCGCCACCAGGCGCTCGGGCAGGATCTGCGTTTCGCCGCTCGTGGCCAGCCGGTTGAAGGCGTCGAACTTCTGCTTCTTCGCCGCGGCGACGAGTGCCTGCCCCTTGCCCTGCCTGATCTCGCCCTTGCGTGCCGTCAATTCGGCGTCGATCGCACCGAGCGCGAGCTTCGCATCGCCCACCAGCGCGACTTCCGTCTTGTAGATCGCGCTGATCACCATCGGGTCGGCATCGATGTGCACGATGCGCGCCGATTTGCTCGGGTAGCGCCAGCGTTCGGTCGTCACCGACCCCGCGCGGCAACCAATGAACACGATCAGGTCGGCCTGCTCGACCACCGCGCGCGTGGGCAGCGTGCCGCCGTTGCTGCCGACGACGCCGACGCAGAGCGGGTGTTCTTCGGACAGGCTGCCCTGTCCGGATATGGTCGTGGCCACGGGCGCGCCCAGGCGTTCCGCGATGGACATCAGTTCGCGTTCCGCGCCGGCGATCACCACCCCGCCGCCACAGACGAACAGCGGCTGCTTCGCCGACAGGATGGCGGTGGCCGCCGCCTTCACCGCGGCGGGGTCTGGCGCCGAGCGCCACGCCGGGTAACGCCCGTGTTCCGGCTGCGCCCAGATGTCCTCCGGGTCGACGGCCGCATCCTTCTGCGTATCGAAGGGAAAGCACAGGTGCGCAGCCCCCGGCTTGCCGGTGGTCATGGCACGGAATGCCGCGCGCATGGTTTCCGGTACGCGGTCAGCGCGGTCCAGCACGCCGTTCCACTTGGTCAGCGGCTTGAACAGGGCCTTCTGGTCGAGCTCGGTCAGCGTGTAGCGGCCGCGCGAGGTCGTCGCGATGTCGGACGTGATGCCCAGCACCGGGATCGAGCTTTCGTTGGCTTCGACGATGCCAGGCAGGATGTAGGTGGCGCCGCCGCCGCTGGGGCCTTCGCACACGCCCACCTTGCCGCTCACGCGGGCGTAGGCATCCGCCATGTAGGCCGCGGAGCGTTCGTCGCGCGTCAGGATGTGCTGCATGCCGTGGTCGAGCGTCGCCAGCGCATCGTACAGCGGCAGGCTGGTGTCCCCGCACAGGCCGAAAATGTGTTTCACCCCGTGCGCTTCCAGCATGCGCACCATTGTTTCGGCCCCGTTCAGCTTGTTCATGTCCTTGTGATCCTCAAGTGTGAATACTTGAAACCAGGCATCCGTCCGGTTTCACTCGACCCTCCCCTCGCCCTCCGGGAGAGGGGCAAGGGGGTGAGGGCTCCATTATTCAACCCGTTCAAAAACGCACGGCAGCCGTCCGGTTGCGGACCGCCTGCACGATGCTCATTGCCGTCTGCAGCGACGCCTTGTTGTCCGGCGCCGCCGGGTTGTTGCCCATGTCCAGCGTCAGGCTGCCGCAGGCGCCCTCCGCCTCGATGCGATGCACGCTCTGCGTCACGGCCGGATCGACCCAGAAGCGCACCCGGGTCTCCTCGAAGCCGATACCGGCGAGCGCCAGCGTCGCCGTGACATTGGCCTTCTCCGTGAACAGCGTGGCCGCGCGCTCCGCCGTATCGTCGAAGAACAGCGTCGCTTCCTTCACCGCCGCCAGGTCGATCATGGCTTCGGCCGGCGTGCCCGTCCACATCTTTGCGTTCTTGCGCGTCACGTAGGCGACTTTCGTCAGGCCGGCATGACGCGCGGCGGCGATCACGTCGATACCGCCGATCGCACCGGCGGGGATCTGCAGGCTCGCACCCGTTTCCCTCGCCACTTCCAGCAGGTGCGCCCGGTACGGGGCGTCTGCGAGTACACCGACCGACACCGCAAGCAGATCGATGCCCTTGCGCAGCACCGGCTCGGCGTAGTGCTTGAATGCTGCATGACTCGCGCATTCGATGACCAGCTCCGGCTCCAGCGCCTGCAGCGCGACCGCCGTGTCGATCACCGGCACATCGCCCAGCACCGCGCGGATGCGCTCGTGCTGGCGCTCGCGGGCGACCACGCCCACGAACGACACCTGCCGGTCGCGCGCCAGATGTTCGGCAACGATGCCGCCGAGGCCGCCGAAGCCGATGAGGGCGATGTTCATCGACCCTGCCCTTCGTCAGGGTTCGACGCAAAGTCGCCGGGGGTAGTCCGGCAGCTAGTTACTTTCTTTTGGCCGAACAAAAGAAAGTTACCAGCCGCCGGGCTGCCCCCGGCGAAGTTGAAGTCAATAAGGGTCAAGCCACCACCCTCCCCTCGTCATCCCGCATATAGATCTCCGCAAAGCCCGCGCGGATCATATCCACGATCTGGTCCAGCCGCCGCGAGATGTGCCCGTCGATGAGGGCCGCCGCCTGCTTTGCGTCGCGCGCCTTCATCGCCTTCACGATCATCAGGTGCTCCTGCTGCGTGTGCTTGCGCTGGTCGCGCATGTCGATCCAGCGCACGTAATGGATGCGCGCGTTGATCGCCTTCAGTGTGCGCACCATCTCCTGGTTGCGCGTCAGCACCGCCACCCGCTCGTGGAACTGCTCGTCGAGCGCCAGCAGGCTGGCCGCGTGGGTGTCCTCGGTCCGGTCCTTGGAGGCCTTCACGAAGCGTTCGAGTTCGGCGAACTCCTCGTCCGTCGCCCGCTCGCAGGCGATGCGCACGGTGGTCATTTCGAGCACGATGCGCAGCTCGTACAGGTCGTAGACCTGCTTCGCATCCAGCGGCCGGCCGATGAAGCCCTTGTTGGGCGCGCGCGTGAGAAAGCCCTCGACCAGCAGGCGGTTCAGCGCCTCGCGCAACGGGGTGCGGCTGACATTCAGCGCGCGAGCCAGCTCCACCTCGTTGACGCGCGCGCCCGGACGGATAACGAAGGTCATCGCCATCGTCTTCAGCCGCTCGTAGATCAGTTCCGGTCCCTGGGCCAATCGGGTGACCGGCTCCGGGGTGGCGGGCTTGCGGGCCATGGCGCGGACTTTCACGCCTGCTTCGCATAGCGGGCCGCGCTGGTACCGGCCAGCCGACCGAACACGGCGCCCGACACCAGCCCGGAACCGCTCGGGTAATTGAAGTAGAAAATGCCCCCGACCATCTCACCCGCCGCGAACAGCCCGGGAATGCCGTGGCCGGCGACGTTCTGCACGCTACAGGTGGGATCGATCTTGACGCCGCCGAAGGTGAAGGTCACGCCGCAGGTCACGGCGTAGGCCTGGTACGGCGGATTGTCGATGGTGTTGGCCCAGTTCGTTTTCGGCACCTTGAGGCCGGTGGTACCCCGGCCGTCTTTCACCACCGGTTCGAAAGGCACATCTTTCTGCACCGCTGCGTTGTATTCCTTGACCGTCTCCAGGAAACGCTTCGGGTCCACGCCTTCCAGCTTGCCCGCGAGTTCCTCCAGCGTGTTCGCCGTGACCTTGGTCACCTGCTTGATGCGGTATTCGTCGCGCAGCAGGTGCTCCACCTTCTGGTCGAAGATCTGCCAGGCGAACATGCCGGGCTGCTGTTGCACCACGTGGCCGTACTTGGCGTAGGTGAAGTTGCGGAAGTCCGCGCCCTCGTCCACGAAGCGCTCGCCGTTGGCGTTCACCATGATCGAGAAGATGTAGCTGTGCTTCTGGAAGCCATCGCCCACCGCACGGTCGCCGTACGGCGTGGCATTGCGGTCCCAGCCCACGGCGTGCGAACCCGACCAGTGCCCATGCGGCACCGCACCGATCGCCAGCGCCATCTGGATACCCGCGCCGTTGTTGTATTGCGTGCCGCGCACCTTCGCGAGCTCGTAGCCGGGCCCGAGGTAGCGCGCGCGCATCTCGGCATTGGACTGAAACCCGCCGCAGGCCAGGACCACGGCCTTGGCGCGGATCGTGTACTGCTCGCCGCCCTGCTCCACCACTACGCCGCACGCCTTGCCGTGCTCGTAGACCAGCGATTGCGCGGTCGTTTCGTAGAACACCGGGATGCCGGCCTTGTCGAGCGCCTTGAACAGGCTGGCCGACAATTCCGGGCCGCCGCCCCAGAAGTTGCAGATCTGGCCGCCGAAGAAGGTCACGCGGCCGTTCACCTTCTGCGACTGGCCCTTGTACATCGGCTCGAACTTGATGCCCTTGGTCCGCATCCAGACCAGCGTGGGCCGCGCGTTGTCCACGAGTGCCTCGGCGAGATTGGGGTCGCAGCGGTACTGCGTCACTCGGCCCATGTCCTCGAGGAAGTCCTCGCGCGAGTAGGTGCCAAAATCGACGTTCTTCTGCTCGTCCGCGGAGAGGTCCAGCACTTCGCGAATATCGTCCAGGTTGTTGAACACCCAGCGCGTCGACCCCGCCACGAAGAAAGTGTTGCCGCCGCGCTCGGATTCCGGCGCCGTTTCCACCACGACCGGGTTCGCCCCTGCATCCTTCGCCGCCAGCGCGGCGCAGATCGCCGCATTGCCCGCGCCCACAATCACCACGTCTGCATTATTGATGTCGCTCAACTTCACGTTCCTGCCTCCATGATCAAAACTGTTCAACACTCCCGATTTCGCTATCAAAACGCCACATCCGGTTTCTATTCAAGTTTCACGCCCGCATCCTTGACGGCCTTGCCCCAGCGCGTGAACTCGTCGCTCACGTACTTCGCGAACGCCGCCGGGGTCGCATCGGTCTTCACCTCCACACCGGCCGCATCGAACTTCTCACGCGTCGCCGGCAGGTTCGCGGCCTTGACGATGGTGGCGTGCAATGTGTTCGCGATCGCCGGCGGCAGTTTGGCCGGACCCACGAGCGCGTACCAGTTGACGACGACCAGCCCCGGCAAACCCTGCTCCTTCGCCGTTGGCACGTCAGGTAGCGCGGGGGAACGCACCTCGCTGGTGATCGCGAGGATGCGCAGCTTGCCCGACTTCGACGCGCTGACCATGCCCGCGATGCCCGCGATGACGCCATCGATCTGGCCACCCATGACGTCGGTCATCGCCGGGCCCGTGCCCTTGTACGGTACGTGCTGGAGCTGGACCCCCGCCATCGAGTTGATCATCTCGATCGTCAGATGCTGCAGGCCGCCGACGCCGGGCGATCCGAAATTGAGCTTGCCGGGCTGTTTTTTGGCGAGCGCGATCAGTTCCTTCAGGGAGCGCGCCGGGACCGCCGGGTGCACGGCAACCACGAAGGGCACCAGCCCCACGTTCGAGAGCGGTGTGAAATCGCGCAGCGTCTGGTACGGCGGGTTTGCGGACAGGTGCACGCTCAACACCAGGTTGCTGATGCTGACCAGGCCGATCGTGTAGCCGTCGGGTGCCGCCTTGGCGATGAGGTCCGCGCCGATCTGGCCGTTGGCGCCGGGGCGCGCATCGACCACCACCTGCTGGCCGAGGATGTCGCCCATGGGCTGGGCCATGGTGCGGGCGACGATGTCCACGACACCGCCCGGCGGAAAGCCGACGACCATGCGGATGGGCTTGGTTGGAAAGTTCTGCGCGGCCGCGCCGCCGGCGAGCGCCGCCCCGGCAAGGACACCGGCCAGACTCCGAATCACTGCTGGTGATGACATGACGACTGCTCCGTAAAGTGCGAAATCGACGAGGCCTCTACGCCACCCAATGGCGACGCAGCGCCGAGACATCCTGCAGGCGCTCCAGGTGCAGACAGGCTTCGAACAAGGCCTGTCCCTGCACGGGGGCCACTCGCGCAGCCAGCTCCAGAAACTTCGCCTGCAATTGCGCGTCGGTCAGCGGCTTGGCAGGACTGCCGCTCGGATGGTCCACGGCCTGTTCCAGACTGCGGCCGTCTTCCAGCTCGATGCGCACGCGTGCCTGGCGGGACTGCAACTGCGGATCGGCCACGGCGGTCATGCGTCCGCGCAGGGTGGCCAGGGCCGGATCGTTCACGTCGGCGCCTTCGAATACGGCCAGCCCCGCCGACCGTTTGACGAAGGCCAGCGCCGCGGCATGGAAGAAGCTGAAGCGACCCTTGATGGCAGTGTCCGGATGCTGCCGCCCCGCGAGTTCAATGGTGCGCGGGTGCACGGTGATGACGACCTTGCGGATGTGCGCCGGGGCCAGATCGTGCATCCGCGCGAGTTCCAGGCAGGCATCGATTACTGGGTGGATCACCACGCCGCAGGGATAAGGCTTGAGGCTCACCTCCGCCGTGAGATAGCGCGTGCCGAGGTCCTGCGTGATCGCGGCCGGGTCGTCCGGCCAGCCGAAGACGTCGAACAAACCAAACTTCGCTTCCAGCGCGCGCGGCTCGCTGTCGAAGCCCGCTTCCGCGAACAACACCGCCAGCACGCCCGCGGACGCCGTCTTGCCGATGTTGAAACTCTTGCACGGGGTGGGGAGCATCGCGCGCAGCCCGCCCGCCTGCGTCGCGGCCATGCCGAGCGCATGCGCGGTGCGGGTCGCATCGAGTCCGAGTACGACAGCACCCGCCGCCGCCGCGCCCAGCGTGCCCAGCGTGGCCGTGCTGTGCCAGCCCGTGTCGTAGTGTTTCGGGAACAGCGCCCGTCCCAGGCGGCACTCCACTTCGATGCCGGTCGCCACTGCCGCCTCCATCACCGCCCCCGACACCTTGCGCGATTCACCGAGCGCGAGCGCGGCGGCGACCACCGCGCCGGTGGGATGGATCAGCGTGGGCACATGCATGTCGTCGTAATCGAGGATGTTCGCGGCAATGCCGTTGACCAATGCCGCGTTCACCACGTCCAGCCGGTCCGTCCGCCCGATGACGGACGCCTGCGGCGCGCCGCCGAGGGCCGCCGCCACGCGCAAGGCCGCCGCGACATCGCGATCGCCGGCCGCCCCGAGCGCGCAGGCCATCCAGTTCGCAAACCCGCGATGCGTTGCCTGCGCGACCTCCGGGGGCAACGCACGGTCGCGGGCCGTGCTGATGAAACGGGCGAATGCCGCGGTGAGATCCGCTGCGGCAGGGCGCATGTCCGGCACGGTAGCCATCAGCGGGCGCCTGCGGGGAAAAGGGGATGCAACCGGAGCGGCACGGGAGAGTCAGCGGCGGAGAAAAGGATCCGGAAAACAGGCGGGCGAAAACGTCGCCAGACTGTATACACTTGTGTGTTCAGGGTCAATCGTGCGGAGCGATTCCGCCACGCGTCAGCGTGGGAAGCCGCCCTACTGAACCGGAACGGCGGCCGGGCGGGACACGCCGGGCACGGTGGCCCGGACCAGCGCACCGATGTCGGGCAGCCCGTCCGACGCGCGCACCAGTTTTAGCAGCTGCTGCGCGCCGGCCGTGCCGAGCACACGGCCCGCGCAGTCGAGGAACTTCTCTTCCTGGTCCGCCGCCGCCATCGGCCATTCGGTCGAGCCGGGGGATTTGTCGATGCGCCGCTTGAAGCTGCCGCGCCGGGTGACGAGTTCCACGTCGTTGTAGCCGACCGTCCCCGAGTAAACCTTGTCGTCCGCGATCTTGTAGCGCCGCACTTTCTCCATCAACTGCAGCACCGCGGGCCGGCGCAGCATCGCATCGGTATAGGTTTCCAGGGTGATGCGGCGGTCGAGGAGCGTCGCGGCGACCGAATACTGGATGCTGAACTTGCCCTCGGCGCCGGTCTGCGGGCGGTCGTACTTGAGCGCGTCGTCCGACCCGGGCGGAAAACCAACGGCAACGGATTCGATATCCTCAGTCGCGATCCCGTGCTCGGCCAGCATCTCCAGCAGGCCGCCGATTGCGCGGTGGTTGCACGAACAGCACGGCCAGCGCTTGTAGTTGATGCCCGGGTCGAGCATGCCCCATTTCACGCCCAGTTCCTCCACCAACTCCGTCAGCGGCTTGCCATCCGCGCCGGCGTAGGTGGCCAGAAAACTGCCCTTGCCGTCGAAGATCTGCGCGTCGGCGGTGAAATCCTGACGCGCCAGCCACGCCGACATCACTGCGCTGCGCGCAGCAAGGCCAGGATGAAACGGTTTCGTCATGGTGCCGAAATTGCGTGTGAGTCCGGACGCCTGCGAGGCGGCGATGCCCCACGCCTGGCACAGTTGCGCGACCGTCAGGCCGGACAATCGCGCGGCGGCAGCGGTCGCCGCGAAGATGCCGACGGTAGAGGTCGGATGCCAGCCGTGCAGATAGTGCCCGTTGCCGAAGGCGCGGCCCAGCACGCCCGCGATCTCCAGGCCCAGGGCGTAGGCGGTCAGGACATCGCGCCCCGTAGCGCCCGTCATCTCGCCCACCGCCAGCACCACCGGCACCAGCGTCGAACTCGGATGCCCGCGCTGCGTGGGCAGCGTATCGTCGAAGTCGAGCGCATGCATGTAGGTGCCGTTCGCGAGCGCCGCTTCGGCAGCCGAGGTGCGCACCGCACTCCCCCACACCGCCGCCTGCGGTTTACCGCCGGTCTCGTTCACCCAGCGCAAGACGATCTCGCTGCCCTCATCGAGCGAACCGGCCAGCCCGCAGGCCAGCGCATCGGCCAGCGCCACCTTCGCGCCCGCGAGCACCGCGTCCGGCACGGCGGCGGTGTCGACGACGAAACGGGCCATGCGGTCGGTCAGCGCGTGGGGCATGGGTTCAGTCTCCCTTGAGGCCGAGCTTGGTGATGATTCTGGTCCACTTCTCGGTATCCGCCGCCATGAACTGACCCATCGCCTGCGAGGTCATGCCGACGGGGTCGGCGCCGAGACTGTTCTTGATCTGATCGACGAACTCCGGAACGTTCAGCAGCCCGACGATCGCATCGCCCAGTTTGGCCACGACGTCCGGCGGCGTCTTCGCCGGCGCGGCGAAGCCGTACCAGGAACCGGATTCGTAGCCCGGCACGCCGGATTCGGCCACGGTCGGCACGTTGGGCAGGATGGCGGAACGCTTGCTGCCGGTGGTGGCAATCAGGCGCAGGCGTCCGGCGGTGACAAACGGCAGCAGCGGCCCGATGGCGTTGAAGGTGAGATCGACCTCGCCGGCAACCGTGGCCGAGATCGCCAGCGACTGGCCCTTGTACGGCACATGCGTGAAGTCCACGCCGGCCATGCTCTTGAAGAGCTCGCCCGACAGGTGGGTCGAGCCGCCGGCGCCCGAGGAAGAGAAGTTGAGCTTGCCGGGATTGGCCTTGGCGAGCGTGATCAGTTCGCGCACGGTTTTCGCCGGCACCGAAGGGTGCACCACCAGCGCGTTCTGGGTGATACAGATGATGGCCACGGGCGCGAGGTCGCGCCGCGCATCGAAGTTGCTCTTCGGGTACATCGCCGGAATGGACGACAGCGACGAATTGGCCGCCAGCAGCGTGTAGCCGTCGGGCGGCGCTTTCGCGACGAGTTCGTTGGCGATCAGCCCGGCGGCGCCCGACCGGTTCTCCACCACCACCTGCTGGCCGATCTTGTCAGTCAGGGCGCGCGCCACCATGCGTGACGACAGGTCGGCCGCCCCGCCGGGGGCGAAGCCGACGACGATGCGGATGGGTTTGGCAGGAAAATTTTGCGCGGCGGCGGACAGCGGCGCGGCGGCGAGCAACCAACAGACCAATCGAGTCACAACGTTCTCCCGGCGCCAGCGTCGGCGCGCATCAGTTCAGTAATGGATGAAGCGCCCTTTATGATCCGGCCTGGGCGTTGACCTCCTCGATCGGTTCAATAATTCTACACAGCTACACCGTCTCCATCGACATCAGCGAGGCGTTGCCGCCCGCCGAGGTGGTATCGACCGACAGCACGCGTTCGGTGGCGAAGCGTTTAAGGTAGTTCGGGCCACCCGCCTTGGGCCCGGTACCCGACAGCCCTTCCCCGCCGAAAGGCTGCACGCCCACCACGGCGCCGATCATGGAGCGGTTCACATACACGTTGCCCACGCGTGCGCGGCCGCGCACCTGGTGCACCGTCTCGCCGATGCGGCTGTGGATGCCGAGCGTGAGGCCGTAGCCCGTCCCGTTGATCGCATCGACCACCGCATCGAGGTGTCCCGCCTGCCAGCGCACGACGTGCAGCACCGGGCCGAACACCTCGCCCTTCAGCTCGTCCAGTCGGCCCAGCGCCACCAAGGCCGGCCCGCAATACCAACCGCCCTCCGGCACGGCGATGCGGTGCACGACGCGCCGCCCCATCGCCGCCAAGTGCCGTTCCAGCCGTTGCAGCGCCGTGCCGTCAATGACCGGGCCCACATCGGTGACGAGCCGTGACGGATCGCCCACCACCAGCTCGTCCATCGCGCCGGTCAGCATGTCCAGCACCTTGTCCGCGATGACGTCCTGCACGAACAACACCCGCGCGGCCGAACAGCGCTGGCCCGCGCTCTGAAACGCGGACACGAGCAGGTCGCTCACCACCTGCTCGGGCAGCGCGGACGAATCCACGATCAGCGCGTTCTGGCCGCCGGTTTCGGCGATCAGCGGCACCAGCGGGCCCTCGCCCGCCACCAGCGCGCGGGCAATTGATTTGGCCGCTCCCGTCGAGCCGGTGAAAGCCACGCCGCGGATCAGCGGATGCGACACCAGGGCCTGCCCGACCTCGGTACCGCCGAGTGCAAGCTGCATGACCGCCGGCGGCACGCCCGCTTCGTGCAGCAAGCGAACCGCCGCGTGCGCCATGATCGGCGTCTGCGGCGCAGGTTTCGCGACCACGACGTTGCCCGCGACCAGTGCGGCCGACACCTGGCCCATGAATATCGCCAACGGAAAATTCCACGGACTGATGCAGGCGAACACGCCGCGCCCCGCCAGCGTGAGTTGGTTGTCTTCCCCGGTCGGCCCCGGCAACACGAGCGGATGGAAATCTGCCTCTGCTCGCACCGCGTAGTAGCGCAGGAAATCGACGGCCTCGCGCACTTCCGCCACCGCGTCGGGAATGGTCTTGCCGGCTTCACGGATGGCGATGGCCATGAAGTCGGTGCGCCGCGCTTCCAGCAGGTCCGCGGCACGACGCAGGCAGGCCGCGCGCTCCACCACGGGAACGGCATCCCAAGCGGGCTGCGCGGCGGCGCCGATACCCACCATCCGCGCCACGGTTTCAGCGTTGACGCTGCGTGCCTCGCCAATGACGCGCGTGGTGCAGGCCGGATCGACGATCGCCAGCGGCGCACCGCCTGCCGCCTGCCCCTCCAGCAGCGAAGCCGCCTGCCACGGCCGCGCCCAGGCGCGCTCAAGATCCGCTGTCAGCGTGGCCACCACGGTCGTATCACTGAGGTCGATGCCGGCCGAATTGGGTCGGGCCTCGCCGAACATCGCGCGCGGCAACGGAACCTTCGGATGCGGTGCACCGCCTGCGGCCGCCACCGCTTCCGCCGGATCCGCCAGCAGGCGCTCGACCGGCGCCTTCAGATCCTGAATCTGGTGCACGAAGGAACTGTTCGCCCCATTTTCCAGCAGGCGCCGCACCAGGTAGGCCAGCAGGTCGCCATGGCTGCCGACTGGCGCATAGGTGCGGCAGGCGAACGACGGATCGCGGGCGAGCAGCGCTTCGTAGAGACCGCCGCCCATGCCGTGCAGGCGCTGGAATTCGAAATCGCGGTTCGTGCCGACCCCTTCGAGGATCGTCGCCACCGTCAGCGCGTTGTGCGTGGCGAAGGCGGGAAACAGGTGCGGCGATTTCAGCATCGCCCGTGCGCACGCGAGGTAGGACACGTCGGTTGCCGCCTTGCGCGTGAACACCGCGTAATCCGGCAGGCCACGCTCCTGCGTGCGTTTGACCTCGGAGTCCCAGTAGGCACCCTTCACCAGCCGCACGAAAATCCGCCGTCCGGCACGCTGGCCCAGGGTTTCGAGCCACTGGATGACCGGCAGGGCACGCTTCTGGTACGCCTGCACCGCGAGCCCCAGCCCGTCCCAGCCGGCGAGTGACGGCGCCAGGGCAACGACTTCGAATAACTCCAGGGAGAGTTCGAGGCGTTCGGATTCTTCTGCGTCGATGGTGAAGCCCATGCCGAACGCACGCGCCTCTTCCGCGAGCGCAAGCACCACAGGCACGAGCTCGCGCAGCAGGCGCTCGCGCTGCGCCGGTTCGAAGCGCGGATGCAGCGCCGAGAGCTTGATCGAGATGCCCGGCGCTGCGATTACCGACTGTGCACCGACCCGCGCGCCGATCGCCACGATCGCGTGCCGGTAGGCGGCGTGGTAACGCTCCGCATCCGCCGTGGTCCTGGCCCCCTCGCCCAGCATGTCGAAGGAATGCCGGAAGACAGGGCGCTCGGGGCGCTCCGCTCTATCCAGCGCCTCCTCAATCGTGCGTCCCATCACGAACTGCTCGCCCATGAAGCGCATCGCGGTGGCGACCGCGCGGCGCACCACCGGTTCGCCCAAGCGCGCGAGGAGACGCTTGAACACGCCGGTGGTTTCGTCTTCCGCCAGCAGACGGCCGGTCAGGTTGAGCGCCACCGTGGCGGCGTTGACGAGCGAAGAAGGCGACTGGCCGAGATGCGCTTCCCACCCCGCGGTGCCGACCTTGTCGCGGATCAGCCGGTCGGCGGTGTGATCGTCCGGAATGCGCAGGAAGGCTTCAGCGAGGCACAGCAGCACCACACCCTCCGTCGAGGAGATGCGGTACTCCTGCAGAAAATGTTCGATGCCGCCGCCGGCGCGGGCGTCCTCGCGCATCGCCTCGACGAGATCGCGCGCCGTGGCGGCCACGCGCGCGCGGGCCGCGGGGGAGAGTTGCGCCTGCACGAGCAGCGGCTGCAGCACCCCGGACTCCGGGGCGCGGTAGTGCGTGTTGATGGCCGGAAGTGGCGAGGGAACAGGATCTGGCACGACGGAAATGCTAGCATCGCCTTGGCCTAATGTTTATCGTTATTTAATGATCAATTCCGTCAATTCATTCTTTAAGTAACCTTTTATCAGATAGATCATCTTAAAAATAATGGATAAACCGAAGCTTGATCCGTCCGACCGCCGCATCCTCAAGGCGCTGCAGGACGACGGCCGCATCAGCAACGCCGCTCTGGCGCGTCAGGTGAACCTGAGCGCGGCGGCCTGCTTCGAACGCGTGAAGCGGTTGCGCCGCGACGGCACCATCACCGGTTTCGCGGCGCTGCTCGACGCGGCAAAGCTTGACCGCGCGCTGCTCATCTTCGTGGAGATCGTGCTGGATCGCACGACGCCGGATGTATTCGACGCCTTTGCGAAGGCCGTGCGCAAAATGCCGGAAGTCCTCGAATGCCACATGGTGGCCGGCGGCTTCGATTACCTGATCAAGGCGCGCGTGAAGGACATGGCGGCCTACCGCGCCTTCCTCGGCGATTCGCTGACGAACCTGCCGGGCGTGCGCGAGACGCACACCTACGCCGTGATGGAGGAAGTGAAGAACAGCCTGAAGCTGGCGCTTTAGCGTAGCGCCGGCGGCTCAGGCTTCGGCCTGAAACCCGACTACCGTGATGCCATGCACGCACACGGCCTCGTCCTCCGGCGCCGCGCCGCCGCTCGCGCCTGCCGCGCCGAGGATGGTCCCGTCGGCCCCCCGGATCAGCACGCCGCCCGGCTGTGGCAACAGCTTGCCGCCGGCCGTGTGCGCCAGGGCGAGCAGGAAGTTCGGATTGTCCTTCGCGCGCGCAGCAAGGCCGCGGCCGGAGGTGCCCATGCCCACCGCGCCCCACGCCTTGGCCCGGCTCACGTCGATGCGGAACATGCTGGCGCCGTCCTCGCGCTGCGCGGAGATGATGTCGCCCGACGCATCGACCACCACCACACCGAGCGGCCGTGCCTTCATTTCCCGCGCCTTCGCGAAGGCGGCCTCGATGATCTGGTTGGACTTGCTGCGCGTGAGTGCGGTCATGGGGGGCTCGGCTGTCAGGGGCAAATGCAGCCCCGAAAATAGCGCAAGCCAGCGTCCGCATCAAACCCCGCGCCGCGCCGCGTGACGGCCACGGTGATTTCGTTGAAAATACACCCTGCAAACGGCGGGGGCAATGCTCCAGAGCCCCAGCACACCACCACGCCCGCATGCCTCCCCGCCTCCCCGTCCACGATGCCCAGGCTCCGCCGCCCGGCCAAGTCAACCTCGATCACGTTGCGCACTTCGTCCCCGACGTGGACGCCGGTTCGGCCGCCTTCGAGGCGATGGGCTTCACGCTGCCGCCGTTTTCGCTGCAGAAGCACCGGCTCGCGCCTGGCGGCCCGGTGGTCCCGGCGGGCACGGGCAACCGCACGATCATGTTCCGCGCCGGTTACGTGGAAATGCTGGCGCCCGTTTCGCGCGAGACCCTCGTGGCGCAGCAGTTGTGGACCGCCATCCAGCGCTACACCGGCATCCACCTGATCGCCTTCGGCACGCCCGACGCCGCGGTGGACCATGCCCGCCTCGCGCGTGAAGGCTTCGGCCCGCAACCGACGGTGGCCCTGCAGCGGTCGCTCGGTACGCCGGAAGGCGAAGGCACCGCGCGCTTTGCCGTAGTGCGCGTGCCACCGGGCACCATGCCCGAGGGTCGCATCCAGTACTGCCAGCACCTCACGCCCGAACTGCCGTGGCAGCCGCGCTGGATGACGCACGCCAACGGCGCCGTCGGCCTCGCCGCCGTCATACTCTGCGTCGCCGAACCTGAAGAGGCCGTTGCCCGCTACGCGCGTTTCAGCGGGCTGACGCCGATGCAATCGAACGGCATACCGCTGATCCAGACGCAGCGCGGCCAGATCCTGTTCCTCACGCCGGTGCAAACGACCCGCGTCTTCGGTGTCATGCCGCCCGCGCTGCCATGGATCGCGGGCTATGTCATTGCCACCCACGACATCGGCGCCGCGCGCGCCGCCTGCGTCCGTCACCACATCGAAACCATCGACCTGGGCGCGGGGCGCTTCGCCGCCGTGACACCGCCCGCAGTCGGCGGGATCATCGTTTTCCAGCAACTCGGCTCGCCTGCGCGCGCCCTTTTTTAGAAGCGATCATGAAACAGTCTTTCGACGAAACCTTTGACGTCATCATCGTCGGCTTCGGCCTCGCCGGTGGCGTCGCCGCCATGCACGCCCACGACGCGGGCGCCCGCGTGCTGCTGATCGACAAGAACACCGTGCCCGGCGGCCTCTCGATCTGTTCCTACGGCGCCGTGCGCAGCGCGCACGATCCCGACCAGGCGTTCACCTATCTGCAAGCAACGAACGCCGGCCGCACGCCGGATGACGTGGTGCGCGCGCTGGCGGAAGGCATGTGCGGGATGGAAGCGACTGTGCGCGAACTTGGCAAGATCAACAATGCCCGCATCCTGACCTCGGTCGAGGAGAACGCCGAGCGCGAGAAGGCCGGCGATCCGTACCGGCGGCAGATCCGCGCCAACTATCCGCTGCCGGGCACCGACACTTTCTATCACACGACTGTCACGGACGTGCCCGGCTTCGACGCGCGCAAGGAGTATCCGTGGGCGAACGGCGCGCCCGGCGGCCCCAAGCTGTTCCGCATCATCCACGACCACCTGCGCAAGCGCGATATAGAACCGCGCCTGGGGGTTGCCGCACAGCGGCTGATCGCCGATCCGGACACGAAAACCGTGCGCGGCCTCACCGTCACTGCCGGCGGCAAGGAGTACGCCATCGAGGCGAAGCGCGGCATCGTGCTGTCCTGCGGCGGCTTCGAAGGCAACGCCGCGATGAAAGCGCAGTTCCTCGAAGCCATGCCGGTGCTGAACGCGTCGGCCCGTAACAACACCGGCGACGGCATCCGCATGGCGCAGGACCTTGGCGCGGCGCTCTGGCATATGTGGCACGTGCACGGCGCCTACGGGTTCCGCCATACCGACGCGGACTACCCGTATGGCATCCGGGTCAAGCGCTTCCCCGACTGGTTCCCCGGAGAGGAAGACAAGGTGCGTCTGAAAATGGCGTGGATACTGCTCGATGCCGACGGCCGGCGCTTCATGTCCGAGTACCATCCTTACACGCAGGACACGGCCGTGCGTCCGCTGCAGCACTATGATCCCGTGAAGCAACGCGCACCGCGCAACCCGGCGTTCATGATCTGCGACGAGGCCGGCCGCAGGATGTATCCACTGGGCAAGGCCGCCTCCAACGACAAAGGCCTGCGCTACGAATGGAGCGACGACAACCTAAAGGAAGTCGAGAATGGCATCCTCAAGCGCGCAGAAACGGTGTCGGGGCTTGCGGAACAGCTCGGGCTGGATCCGGTGACTGTGGTCGCCAGCGTCGAACGCTGGAACGCGCAATGCGCGGCGGGCCGCGACACCGATTTCGACCGCCCGGCGGGATCGATGCAGCCGATCGCCGAGCCGCCGTTCTACGGCTCGACCATGTGGGCGACGATCTCCAACACGCAGGGCGGCCCGGTACATGACGCGCAGTGCCGTATCGTCGATGTCTATGGCGCACCCATCCCGCGCCTCTACGCGGCCGGTGAGCTCGGCAGTTCGTTCGGCCACCTATACCTCTCGGGCGGCAACATCGCGGAATGCTTCGTGACCGGCAAAATTGCGGGCCGCAATGTCGCCGCCCATTGAGGTGCGCCATGACCGACCCCAACCTCAACCCTTACGCCGCCCCCAACAGCCCGGTCAGCGACCCGCCGTCGCCGGCGGACCACAAACGGCCCAAACTGGTGTGGGTGATCGTCCTGTTCTCGCTGTTCGGCGTCGTCACCGGCACGCTCACGACGGTGATGATGGCGCAGGGACAGTTCCCCGCGGTCAGCGAAGCGCAGGAACAGTTCATGGACAGCATCCCGCGCTGGCAGCACGGCATCAGCCTGGGCGCGATCGCCCTGTACCTGACGGCGGCGATCCAGCTCTTCCGCATGAAGGCCTCCGCCTTCATGCTCTATCTCGTGCAGTTCGGCCTGAGCATCCTGATGTTCTTCGTGCAGCTCGCCAACTCCTACTACCGCGAGGTGATGCAGCATGGTTTCATCCCGCTGCTGATCGGCTGGGGCATTTCCATCGCGATCATCGCCTACTGCTGGCGACTGAAGCGCCAGGGCCGGCTGCGCTAGTGGTTGCCGTGAAGCCTTATGGCAGCGCCAACTCGCCCCCGGGGCATACGCAGCCTCCGCGCGGCCGCCCGGCGGCCGTCTCGCGTCCCGTGACTTCGTGCTTAACGGCGCCCTCAGCGGCGCGGACATCCTTGCCGTCCATCCACTGGCGTGCACGGAACGGGGCGCGCTTGCGCGAATCCGCCGTATGAACACGACCCGCCGCACGCTGCTCACCGGCGCGGCCGCGCTGACGGCATACGCCCTGCTCGTTCCGCCCTTCGCGCGCCGCGCGTGGGCGCAGCCGCGTTTCAGTGCCGATCCGTACACTCTCGGCGTCGCCTCCGGCTCGCCGCGCTACGATGGCGTGGTGCTGTGGACGCGCCTCGCCCCGCAACCGCTGAATGCCGACGGCGGCATGCCGGCGGCAAACGTCGAGGTGCGCTGGGAGATCGCGCACGACGAAGCCTTCCGCAAGCTTGCGGGCAAAGGTGTTGCCACCGCGTCTCCCGACTTCGGGCACAGCGTGCACGTCGAGGCGAATGGCCTCGCGCCGGGCCGCTGGTACTGGTACCGCTTCATGGCCGGCGACGCCGTCAGCCCCGTCGGCCGCACGCGCACCACACCGGCGCCCGACGACGCAGCCCCCCGCCTGCGCTACGCCTTCGCCTCCTGCCAGCAATACGAGCAGGGCTACTACGCGGCCTACCGCCACATGCGCGAGGAGGACCTCGACCTCGTCGTCTTCCTCGGCGACTACATCTACGAATCGTCGTGGGGCCGCGACCACGTGCGCAAGCACGCCACGCCGGAGCCCTACACCCTCGCCGACTACCGTATCCGCTACGCCCAATACAAGAGCGATCCGGACTTGAAAGCCATGCACGCCGCCGCGCCCTGGCTCGTCACCTGGGACGACCACGAGGTAGACAACGACTACGCGAACGACCGCGGCGAGCGGCTGGAAGCAAACTTCCTTGCCCGCCGCGCCGCCGCCTACCGCGCCTATTACGAACACATGCCGCTGCGGCGCGCGGCCCTGCCGAATGGCCCTGACATGCGCCTGTACGACCGCTGCGCTTGGGGCGCACTCGCCGAGTTCTCCGTGCTCGACGACCGGCAGTACCGTTCACATCAGGTCTGCCCGCGGCACGACCGCGGTGGCGGCTCCAACGTCGTCGGCGACCAGTGTCCGGAGCGGTTGGATCCCAAACTCACGTTGCTAGGCGCCGAACAGGAACGCTGGCTGACGGACGGACTCGCCGCCTCGCGCGCGCGCTGGAACCTGATCGCACAGCAGACGCTGATGGCGCAGCTCGACCGCACCGCCGGCCCCGGGCAGACCTTCTGGACCGACGGCTGGGACGGCTACCCGGCCGCGCGCCGCCGGCTGCTCGACTTCATCGCCACACGCAAGGTCGCCAACCCGGTGGTGATCGGCGGGGACGTGCACTGCACCTGGGTCGCGGACCTCAAGCCCGATTTCGACGACCCGAAGTCGCCGGTGGTGGCCACGGAGTTCTGCGGCACCTCGATCACCTCGCAGGGCGCCGGCGCCAAGCAGGTTGCCGCGGCGATGGACGAAAACCCGCACCTGCGCTTCGGCGGCCCGAAGCGCGGTTACCTCAGAATGGACGTGACGCCCGACCGCGCGACGGTAACGCTGCGCGCGCTCGACACGGAAAAGCGCGCCGACAGCGGCATTTCAACCCTGGCGACGTTTGCCGTGGAGAACGGCAAACCGGGTCCACAGAAAGCCTGACTGCATGCGCGCCGCGTTGCCGATACTCCTGCTCGTATCCGCACTCGGCGGCTGCGTGGGCAAGGACGAGATCGTCGGCTCGCCGGAAATGCCCGCCGGCTGGGGCCGCACGGTCAGCCCGCTCCTCGGGTGTCCCGATCTCGCCGGCCTCTACGCGTGGCCGCCGGCAGCCGGCCACCCCTTTGGCTACCTGCCCAGCCTGCGCAAGGACAAGTTCGGCAGCTTCCTGGAACTGCCGCTGTATCGCGAGGCGCATATCTGGGCGGAAGGCCCGGGGCGCAAGGCCGCGCATGAGCTGACCCTCCGCACCCGCATGATCAACCGCGATCCCCGCGTACGCATCGCCCCGCTGACCACGGAGTGGGGCTACCGCATCTTTTCCGACTACGCCTGCAAGGGCGGCGCGGTGGTGCTGCCCGAAGAGGAATTGCCGCAGCCCGGTGCGCCGGAGTGGTTCGGCGGCACCAAGGTGACCGTCGGCGCGCGCCTGGCGCTCCTGGCCGATGGCTCGCTCGCCGTCGGCCAGTGGGTGCGCGCGTCGGGGCGCACCAGTTCCTTCGGCTGGGGCGAACAGAGCTGGTTCACTTACCGGATCGAGGACCGCGTGTGGTGGTACTGGACGCGCCTCGCGAAGGTCGGCACCACCGGCGCCAAGCTGCCGCCCGATGACGCCGCATTGCGGACCGACGGCGCTGCGGCGCGCTAGCCGCTGCCGTCTAGCGGTACTTCGCCGCCGTGATGAACTGGCCAAAGGACTCGCACCAGACGATCACCGTGTTGTAGCGGGAAACGTCCACCGGCTCGGCGAATGCCACGAGAAAGTTATCGAAGGTCTTCACGTCCCCCACGCGCAGCATGTCCTTCTTCAAGCGTTTGAAGTCGGCCGCCGTTTCCACGAATTCTGACGACAGGTACAGCTTGTAGTCCGGCCCCGGCGCCAGCCGCCCCTGCAGCGCGATGCCGCGCGGCCCCACGAAAACCGTGCCCTCGCCCCAATGGAGCGCGTCGCTGTCCTTGAGGTCGCGCCGGAACTGCCCCTTGAACATCGCCTGGCCGGATGCTGCGGCAATCTCGGCGGTGGACGGCGCGTCCGGCGCGGTGAGGATGGGCAGCAGGTAGATGCCGGCGGCAAAGCCGACCGCCAGCGCGAGGCCGTGCGAGGCGATGAGGAGGAGGGTTTTCTTCATGATTGCAGAATGGGTCGAATCATCTGCGCAATCCTTACGCCCAATAGGTCAAGGTGCTCACATTATCGAATGAGGTTCTCCGTCCGCACCACCTACGGGTTAGATGCCTCATTTGCTTCCCATCGCCTGAAGTTTCTCCAGGAGTTCTTGGCGCTCAGATGCGGACATAAGCGAGATGTCCTTACGCCACTTCTTCATCAGGAGCTTCGAGAGAGCTTCAGCCGTTTCTGCGGGTAGCGCGAAACCGGAGCGCTCAAATTCAGCAAACACTTTTTGCCAATGACACACAATCTCCCAATGGGGCGGGGATTCCTGTCTCATCAAATGTTCCACTTCAGTCTGCACCTTCCTCACATACGCGAGGGCTATATTTGAAGCAACCTGCGTGGTCCTTTCGGACTCCGCAGCGGCACAGACGTCGGCGAGCAGCGGGAGAGCTTCCGAGAGATGGACGAGCCCCTTGGGTCTACTCATCTCCGCCTCGAACTTCCCAAGAAGTTCGCGGGCCTCAGTGAGTTCTCTCGGTTCGTACGCCATGTGATTGTGCGACTCTCGTAGATGCATCTAACGATTTAGACGGCAGATCGAACACTTACGCTGTACACCGGTATCTGCCTAACTGGCGACCGGCGATCTTTGAAAGGCGATCTTTGAAAGATGGTCTCGCATCATCATGTTGCCGTCATCGTAACCATGTTTTTCGGTACCCGCGTGACGATAACAACGGACTCGGCGCGCTGGGCGCTTTCACGCCCCGCCTAACTCCGCCGCCGCCCGCACCACCTGCCCCAGCGCCGCCACGCCGCGCGCGATGGCCACCGGCCCGACCGTGCTGAAGCACAGGCGCAGGGTCGAGCGATCCGGCGCGTCGGCGTAAAACGGCGCACCGGGTACGAAAGCGACGCCCGCCGCCAGCGCGGGCTCCAACAAGGCCTCCGCATCCAGCCCGCGGTTCAGGCGCAGCCACAGGAACATGCCGCCGGCGGGCGCTTGCCACTGCGCGTGGCCGTCCAGGTGCACGTGCAAGGCCTCGTCCAGCGCGCTGGCATGGCGCGCATACAGCGCGCGCGCCGTCTGCACGTGCGTGTCCAGAAAACCGTCCTTGACGATCTCGAACACCACCCGCTGCAGGAGCGTGGAGGTGTGCAGGTCGCTCGCCTGCTTGGCCTGTTCCAGCCGGCGCGTCAGTGCCGGCGGCGACACCAGGTAGCCGAGCCGGATGCCCGGCGACAGCACCTTGGAGAAAGAGCCGAGATAAGCCACCCGTTCCGCGTCCATCGCGAGCAGGCTCGCGTGTGACTGCCCCTGGTGGTCGAGCGCCCCGTAGGGGTCGTCCTCGACGATGGGCAGGCCCGCGCGCCGGCAGGCGGCGACCAGCGCCTCGCGGCGGGCCAGTGACAGCGTGCGGCCGGTCGGGTTCTGGAAGGTGGGAATGGTGTAGAGGAACTTGCACGCGCCCGCCGCGGCGGCCAGCGGCCCCGTTAGCGCTGCCGGATCGAGCCCGCCGTCGTCGCACGGCAGTTCCAGGTAGCGCGGACCGTACTGCGACAGCGCCTGCAAGGCGCCCAGGTAGGTGGGCGTCTCGACGGCCACGGTGTCCCCTTCTCCGAGCAGCACCTTGCCCAGCAGGTCGAGCCCCTGCTGCGAGCCGCTGGTGAGCAGCACCCGTTCGGGGGCAATGCGGATGTCCGGTGTCGACAGGCGCGCGGCGATCCATTCGCGCAGCGGGGCGTAGCCGTCGGTGGGGCCGTATTGCAGCGCGGCGTTGCCGTCGCGGCTCAGCACGTGGTCGAAGGCGCGTGCGAAGGCCTCGCGCGGGAAGGTCTCGGGCGCCGGCATGCCGCCGGCGAAGGACACCACGTCTGGCCGCTGCGCCAGCCGCTTGGCCAGCGCGCGGATCGCGGAATCGCTGTAGGCGCGGCCGCGCCGCGACAGCCGCCAGGCGCCGGTGTCGTCGTCGGCGTTCGGGATGGCCTGGGCCGCCAACGAGCCGCCTACTCGGGCTTGAGACCCGCGTCGCGCGCGACCGTCGCCCAGCGCTTCAACTCGGCGTCGATGAAGGCTTTCAACTGTGCGGGACTGGTGGTCCGCACATCCACGGCGAGTTCGGTGACGCGCTCGCGCACCGACGGGTGATCGATGGAGGTGACGAGGTCCTTCTGCAGCCGGGCAAGGATGGGGCCCGGCACCTTGGCGGGCGCGACGTAGCCCCACCACTGGTTGATCACCATGTCCTTCATGCCGAGCTCGATGAGTGTCGGCACGTCTGGCAGCGCATCGATGCGCTTGTCGCCGGCGACAGCGATGGCCCTGATTCGCCCGGTCCGCAAGGTGCCGGCGCCGCTGGCGAAGGTCGCCATGTAGGCCTGCACCTGGCCGCCGGCCAGTTCGATGAAGGCCGGTGCGGCGCCCTTATAGCCTACCTGGTTGAACTTGGTGCCGGTGCGCGTCTGTATGAGTTCGATCATCAGGTGCGTGAACGAACCGACGCCGGTGTGGGCGACCGTGACGTCCCCCGGCTTCGCCTTGGCGGATGCAATGAATTCGGCGAAGTTTTTCGCCGGCAGCGCCGCATTCAGGAACACCATCTGCGGCGAGATGCCGATCAGCGTCAGCGTCGCGAAATCGCGGCTGAGATCGTACGGCAGCTTCGCGGTCGTCGCCGGCATGATGACGTGCGAGGCCTCGACGATGGTGATCGTGTAACCGTCCGGGTTGGCCTTGGAGGCAATATCCGCGCCGATGGTGCCCGATGCGCCCGGCCGGTTGTCGATGACGACCTGCTGGCCCGCAATCGTGGTCATCCGCTGCCCGACGATGCGGGCCAAGGTGTCCGTGCTGCCACCGGCCGGCCACGGTACGATGACACGGATCGGTTTGGACGGAAAATCCGCCGCCGCAGCGGCCAGCGGCACTATAGCGGCGATGAGAAACGCGTAACGATGCAGGCGATTCATGCAAACCTCCTCCGGATGACGGCGTTGTCGGGGAGCAACGCTGAATAAATAGTGAATAAATAGGGTCGTTGTCGAACGGTACTGACTTTTGCAATTATTCGCAGATCCCCTCCCTTGCGCGGAGCGCGGGGGAGGGTTAGGGAGGGGGCAAAATCGGGAGGCGGCAAAATCGCTCGCCCCCATCCTAGCCTTCCCCCGCAAGCGGGGGAAGGAACCTTAAGCAAACGCCGTTCGGGTCGTTGTCGTAAACCGCGCTCATCATACGCCCGCTTGGCAGGCCCGCTGTCCCGGCAGGCAGCGGATCACCCGCGAGCGGCCTCGGCATGCAGCTTGAGCCCCAGCGCATCAATGACTTTCAGCACGGTGTCGAAGTCCGGACTGCGATCGCCCGACAGTGCTTTGTAGAGACTCTCGCGCGACAGCCCGGCATCACGCGCCACCTGCGACATGCCTTTCGCGCGGGCAATATCGCCCAGCGCCTTGGCGATGAACGCAGCATCGCCGTCGGCCTCTTCCAGGCAGGCTTCAAGGTAGGCAGCCATCTCTTTGGGCGTCCGCAAATGTTCGGCAACGTCGTATCGGCTCGTGACGGTCTTGGCCATGCATCAGTCCTATTGCGCGAAGCGATCAGTTTTGCGGACGACGATCACGATCGAATGTAGCCCAGCGGCTACACTTGGTCAATCAAGACAACAACTTGGTCCAGGACGCCTTCAAGCCTCTTCGCGGATGAGCCGGATATCCAGCTCCCGCTCGACGTACCGCCATTCCGGCGAGGCCCGCAGTTCCCGCAGCAGTTCATCGAAAGCGGTTTCATGCGCCGGCGCAAATTCAAACCACGTCAGGAAATCAAAGGGCTCGCCCTCGGCAATATCGCGACAGTGGTGCAGACGCCGGGCGATGGCCGGCAGGTACTTCAGGCCGATGGCGACGTGGTGCGACTGTTCTTCCAGAATGTCCCGGCGCTCGTCCTGGGTCAGTTCCCACCAGGCGGCGGTCTTGAGGATGGGGATCAGCGCGGCGCAGGCAGCCTCGGGGCGACCCAGGCCCTGTTGCGTGGCGGCGAGTTGTGTTTTCTCGCGGCGGACGACGTAACGCTCGTTGCTGGTGATCCCCCGCAACGCCCAGCCCGCACCGCGTTCGGCTGCGGTGGCATCACCGGACACGAGATCCAGCCGTGTCACGGCAGGCAGCCGCGCACCGGCAATGGCCTCCATGCGGGTGACGCGCCACGGCCCGGCGTCGCCACCAACAAATGAGAACAGACGATCCGTCATCTCAACTGACCCCGCTGCCGGAGCGGATCACTCCGCCTTGATCCCGGCCGCCTTGATGATCTTTGCGAACTTGTCGATGTCGGACTTGATGGTCGCACCAAAGTGCTCCGGCGTGTCGCCGATGGCCTCGTAGCCCAGCGTGTCGAAGCGCTGCTTCACGTCCGCGGACTTGAGCGCGCCGACCACCCCGCCATTCAGCTTGTTGACGATCTCCCTGGGCACGCCGGCCAGCGTGACGATGCCGAACCAGGCGTCCACCGCGTAGCCCTTCACGCCGGCTTCCGCCACGGTGGGCAGCTCGGGTGCGACGGCGGCGCGCTTGCTGCCGGCCACGGCCAGCATGCGCAGCTTGCCGATTTTCGCCTGGGACGCCACTGCGGCGTAGTCCGCGATCATCATGTCGATCTGGCCGGCGATGACGTCCGTCACGGCGGGCGCGGTGCCCTTGTAAGGCACGTGCACGATGTCGGCCCCGATGTCGGCCTTGAACACTTCGGTCATGAGGTTGGACATCGAGCCGCCGCCGGAGGAGCCGTACGACAGCGCACCCTTTTTTGAGCGGGCGATGCCGATCAGTTCCTTGATGTTCTTCGCCGGCACGCTCGGGTTGACGGTGACGACGTACGGGACGAAGGCGACGTTGGCCACTGGCGCGAAGTCGCGCAGCGGGTCGTAGCCGAGCTTGGCGTAGAGTCCGGGCGCCACGGCGAGGTTGCTCGAACCGCCCATCACCAGCGTGTAGCCGTCGGCGGGCGCCTTGGACGCGAATTCGACGCCGATGGTGCCGCCGGCGCCGCCGCGGTTTTCGATGACGAAGTTCTGGCCCCACTGTTCGGTGAGTTTCTGGCCGACCAGCCGGGCGAGGATGTCATTGGGGCCACCGGGCGCGAAAGGCACCACGATGCGCACGGGCTTGGCGGGATAGGTCTGCGCCATCGCGGCTCCGCACAGGCCGAGGCCAAGGAAAACCAGCGCAGCGGTGCCGGCACGCGGTGAGAAATGCTGAGTCATGCGAATGCTCCTGTATGTTTTGTGTTCAGGATACCGGAGCAAGCGGCGTGCCCGCACGAGCACGCCCAATTCCGTCTCCATCAGAGCCGGCCACGCGCCCGCGCACCCGAACCGTGCCGGGATGCTGGCGCGTGCACGCCGATGGCGCGTGGGATTACTCTGGCTTGAGCAAGCCCGCCTTGATCAGCCGCTCGACCTTGGCGACTTCGCCCTTGACGAACTTGTCGAAGGCCTCGGGCGTGCCGCCTTCCGGCTCCAGGCCCAGTTGATCGAGCCGCGCCTTCACGTCCGGAAGGCCGAGCTCCCGGTTCACTTCGCGGTTCAACTTTTCCACGATCGCGCGCGGCATCCTGGGCGGCCCGGACATGCCGAACCAGACGATGGCCTCGGCGTCCTTGATGCCGCCCTCGGCGAGCGTCTGCACGTCGGGCAGGCTGGGGATGCGCTTGGCGGCCGCCACGGCGATCACCCTGACCCGCCCAGCCTTGATCTGCTCCCCGCCCGACACCGTGGTGGTGTGCATGAGCTGGATCTGGCCGCCGACGACGTCTGTGATCGCGGGCGCGGCGCCCTTGTACGGCACGTGGACCACGTTCGCCCCGGTGGACGCCTGGAACAGCGCGAGCCCGATGTGCAGGCTGGAGCCGATGCCGGAGGAACCCCACGACACCTTGCCGGGGTTGGCCTTGACGTAATCGAGGAGTTCCTTCGGCGTCTTCGGCGCGAAGCCGGGGTTGGCGAGGATGAGGAGCGGGGCGTAACCGATGAAGACGATGTTGGTGAAGTCGTTGGGCGTGAAGGCCGGCTTGCGGACCAGCAGCGGCGAGTTCACGCTCGGGCCCGGGTTGGCGAGGATCAGCGTGTAACCGTCCGGCAGCGCGCGCGCGACGGTTTCCGCGCCGATAGCGCCACCCGCGCCGGGCCGGTTGTCGATCACGAACTGCTGGCCGAAGGCCTCGCCCAGCTTGGCGCCGAACAGGCGCCCGATGATGTCGTTGGAAGCGCCCGGCGTGAAGGGCACGATCCAGCGCACGGGCTTGGTCGGGTAGTCGGTGCCACCTTTTTGCGCGTGGGCGGCCGGCATCGTGGCCGCCAGCAGGGTACCGATCAGTATCTGCACGAATTTCATGGATATCTCCTCTGCTTGCTGCTTATTCGGGACGGACATTAGCCGCTTTCACCACCTGCGCCCAGCGCGCCAGCTCTTCCTTGAGGAAAGCGCCGAAGCGCGCCGGCGTGCCGCCCTGGGCTTCGAGGCCCAGTTGCGCGAAACGTTCCCGGATCTCGGGCAGCTTGAGCACGGCGTTCATGTCCGCATTGAGTTTGTTGATGATCGGCATGGGCGTGCGCGCCGGCACCGACACGCCGAACCAGATCAGCACGTCGAACCCGGGCAGGCCCTGCTCCGCGGTCGTCGGCACGTCCGGGAAGATGGCGAGTCGCTGTTTGCCGGCAACGCCAAGGACCTTGAGGCGGCCACCGGCGACGAGCGGCTGCACCGACACCGGCGTGCTGAAGAACAACTGCAACTGTCCCGCCATGACATCGGTGAAGGCCGGTGCCGCACCCTTGTACGGGACGTGCAGGATATCCGTCCCGGTCTGCAGCTTGAACAGTTCCAGCGCGAGGTGGCTGCTGCCGCCGGTGCCGGACGAACCGGCAGACAACTGCCCCGGCTTCGCCTTCGCCAGCGCGATCAGGTCCTTGACATTGTTCATCGGCGCCGACGCCGAGGTCACGGCCATGATCGGCGACCAGCCGAGCAGGATGACCGGTTCCAGATCGGCCTCGGTATACGGCGTTTTCGCGCGCAGCGCGAAGTTGATGGCGTTCGCCCCGGGGTTGGCCATCAGCAGCGTGTAGCCGTCCGGCGTCGCGCGGACCACGATCTCTGCGCCGACCATGCCCCCCGCTCCGCCCCGGTTGTCGATCACCACCTGCTGGCCCCAGCGGTCGCCGAGCTTCTGCGCGAGCAGGCGCGCGACGATGTCGTTGGAGGCCCCGGGCGCGAAGGGCACGACCCAGCGCACGACGCGCTGCGGAAACTCGCCCGCGGCCGGCTTCGAGGACTGCGCCGCCGCGGTGCCGGCGGCGCACAGGAGAACCGCACATAAAAGTGTTTTCATGGTGTCAGTCAAGCCAGCCGCTTTTCTTCACGTCCGCGAGCACGCGGTCCACGATCTGCGGCGCGTGGCCGACGTAGGTGGTTGGGTCGAGCGCCGCCTTCAGTTCGGCATCGGTCAGCGCGGCGCGCACCTGCGGGTTCTCGAACAGCGCTTTCTCGAAGGTCATACCGCCCCCCAGTCCCTTCATCGACGCCTCGTAAACAAGATCGTGCGCCGTCTGCTTGCCGACCTTGCCCGACAACGCGAACATGACGCGCTCGGACAGCAGGAAACCGCCGAGCAGGTCGAGATTCTCGCGCATGCCCTTGACGTTGACGGTCAGGCCCGCCAGCACGTACTTCATGGTCGCCAGCATCATGCCCATCATGAGGCAGGATTCCGGCAGCGCCTTCCATTCGCCGCGCCAGGCCGAGCCGTCGCGCTCGTGCTCGATGATCATCGATTCGAGCATGAAGGCCGCGTTGTAGCGGATGCCGCGGCTGACGCCGACCACCGCCTCGCAGGACGAGGGGTTGCGCTTGTGCGGCATGGTGGAGGACCCCACCTTGCCGGCGCTGAAGGGCTCGGCGAGTTCGTCGATCTCCGTGTGCTCGAGGTTCACGACCTCGTTGGCGATCTTGCCCAGCGTCTGGCCGATGATGGCGAGCACGCAGACGTATTCCGCGAAGCGGTCGCGCGCGGGCTGCCAGTTGATGTCGGCGACGCTTAAGCCCAGACGCTTCATCACGCGCTGTTCAAGCTCGGCTGCCTGCGGGCCGTAGGACGCCTGCGTACCGACCGCGCCGACCATGCCGCCGACGAAGGTGCGCGCTTCCAGCCCGCGCAGCCGCTCGTAGTTGCGGCCCATTTCCGACAGCCAGATCGCGGCCTTGTGGCCGAAGGTGATCGGCAGCGCCTGCACGCCGTGCGAACGGCCGACCATGGGCGTGGCGCGGTGCGTCTCGGCCAAGCGATAGAGTTCGCGGCCGATCGCCTTCATGTCCCGCAGATAGATCGCATGGGCGTCCTTGATCTGCAGCATCGTGCCGGTGTCGAGCACGTCCTGCGTCGTAGGCCCGAAGTGGATAAACTCGCCGTGACCGTCCTTGCACAGCTTCTCGACGGCTTTCAGCGCCGGCACCAGCGGATGCTTGATGCGGCGGATTTCGGCGGCAACGCCCTCGATGTCGACGTTGACCATCTTGCACTTGGCCGCGATCTCCTGCGCCGCGGCCTTGGGGATGATGCCCATGTCGCCCTGCTCGAGGGCCAGCGCGGCCTCGAAGTCGTACCACTTCTGCACGCGGTTGGTATCGCTGAAGATCGCCCGCAGTTCGTCGGTCGACCACAGGTGTTTGATCAGGGCGTCGTCAAAGACTCCGGACGGCATGTTGCAACTCCTCCTTCTGATGACTTGATCGCCCCGCGGACGCGGAACGGCAAGACGGGCGGCCGACGACCGCCGCGCCTATTTCTTGTCGTCTAGCGTCACGCCGCCGGTGGCCCAGTGGCTGCGCGGAATTTCCTGCACGATCACCGACGTGGCCTCGGGCGGTGTGCCGAGGGTTTTCGAGATGGCTTCGGTGACGGCGGCGATCATGGCTTTCTTTTTCGCGTCGTCGCGACCGGGGGCGATGTAAATTTGCGCCAGGGGCATGGCATTTTCCTCAGGTGATGGGTGATGGGTGATGAGTGATGGGGTGTTGGCGTCAGTCTACTTTCGCGCCGGAGGCCTTGACCACCTTACCCCACTTCTGTGTTTCGCTTTTCAGGAACACGGCGAATTGTTCCGGAGTGCTGCCGACCGGTTCGGCGCCGTCGTTCAACAGGCGCTCGCGCACGTCGGTGTTCTTGACCACGTTGGCGATGTCCGCTGAAATCTGCTTCAGGATCGCCGGCGGCGTGCCGGCGGGCGCCATGACGCCGCGGAAGGCATCCATTTCGTAACCGGGCAGCACTTCGCTCATCGACGGCACGTCCGGCATGGCGGCCGAGCGCTTGCGGCTGCTCACCGCGAGGCCTTTGAGGCGCCCCGCGCGGAGATACGGCGCGGCAGAGGCGGTCGTCGTCATCAGCATCGTGACGCGCCCCGCGATCACGTCCGTGGCCGCCTCGGGAATCCCCTTGTACGGCACATGAATCATGTCGACGCCCGCCATGCTCTTGAACATTTCCGTCGCGATGTGCGGCGCCGACCCCGCGCCAGGCGAAGCGTAGGTCAGTTGCCCGGGCTTGGCCTTCGCCAGCGCGATCAGCTCCTTGATGCTCTGCACGGCGGCCGTCGGACTGGTCACCAGAATGTTGGCAACCGAATCGATCTGCGTCACCGGCGCGAAGTCCTTGACGGGATCGTACGGGAGATTCGCCCGCAGGCTCGGGTTGATGACGAAGGTCGTGGTGATCACCAGGAAGGTGTGGCCGTCCGGCGTGGCCCTGGACACGAGTTCAGTACCGACGACGGTGCCGGCGCCTGGCCGCGTTTCGACGATGATGCTCTGTCCGTATTTCTCGGTCAGCTTCACCCCGATCGCGCGGACCATCACATCAAGCGTGCCCGGTGTGAACGGCACGACAAAGCGGAGCGGCCGGTTCGGCCAGGCGTCCGCTGCGTGAACGGCAGGCGCCGCAACGGCAGCCAGAGCGACGGTCAACAGAACGTGTTTCATCACCAGGCCCCCGCGTAGCCTTCGCGCCGCGGATCGGCGCCGGCGTGCTTCAGTCCCGTCTTCGGGTGCGCCATGATCGCGCACACGCCGGCGTTTTCCGCCGGAAACTGCGGCCAGACGTCCACGTCGTGCCCCATCCCGCGCAACGCCTCGATGGTTTCCTTCGGGAAGCTGTCCTCGATATTCAGGCGCGCCGGCAGGTAGTTGTGCGGGGCGAAGGAATTGGGGAAGTTCCAGCTCGAGATGCGCGGCGCTTCCACCGCGGCCTGCACCGGCTTGTCGAACTCGACGATGTTGAGGAACACCTGCAGCATCGCCTGCGACTGCGTGTCGCCGCCCGGCGTGCCGAAAGTCATGAACAGCTTGCCGTCGCGGAAGGCGAGCGACGGATTGGGCGTGAGCCGCGGGCGCTTGCCCGGGGCGACGATGCTCGGATGGCCGGGCGTCAGGCGCGACTGGCAGCCGCGGCCGGACAGCGCCACGCCGGTGCCCGGGATGATCGGCACGTCGTACTGAGGATCGGACAGCGTCGCGGAATAGCCGTTGCCGTCGCGGTCCATCACGCAGCCGTAGATGGTGCCGGGCTGCAGCGCGCGGTTAGCCACGCCGCGCTCGTCGCCCTGCGCCTGCCCGTGCAGCAGGTACGGCTTAGGGCCGCCCTCGGGATAACCCGGATCGGGAAGATTGGGGAACGCCTGCTGGGGATTGATGCGGGCGCGCTGCCGCGCCGCGTAGGCATCGGCCAGCAGGCCGGCCCGCGGCATGTTCACGAACTTCGGATCGCCGGAGTAGGCCTCGCGGTCGGCAAAGGACAGGTTCAGCGCCTGGTTGACGGCGTGCACGTAGGCGATGGAATTGTGTCCGAGCGCCTTCAGGTCGTAGCCCTCCAGAATTTTCAGCGTCTCCAGCAGCACGATGCCCTGGCACCAGACGTCGCAGCTATGCACCGTGTAGTCGCGGTACTGCACGGAAATACTGTCTTCGACCGGGACTTCGAAGCCGGCGAGGTCATCCTTGGTGACGAAGCCGCCGTGCTCCTGGTGGTAGTCGTGCACCTTCTGGGCGAAGGGCCCGCAGTAGAACCAGTCGTGCACCGCGCGCAGCTTCTTGTCGCGGTCGCCGTGCGCGGTGCGCTCGGCCTCCATCATCGTGAAGATGGTCTTCGCGAGATTGGTCTGCTTGAGGATTTCGCCCACCTTCGGCGACTTGCCGCCGGGCTGGAACACTTCCGCGTTGTCGGGCCAGCGCTGGAACTTCTCCGCCGTCCACTCGATGTTGCTGGCGAGCAGCGGATACATGGCGAAGCCGTCGCGCGCGATTTCCATCGCGGCGGTGGCCGCCTGCGTGAAGGAGATCGTGCCGTAGCGGCGCAGCGCCGCGATGTGGGTGGCGGGCGCCGCCGGCATCACGGTGCGCAGCAGCCCTTCCGGCACGTGCTGTCCGCCTTCCTTGCGGAGGCGCTCGATGTCGGTCTTCGCGGGCCAGTAGCCGAGGCCGGCCAGGCTGATCACGCGGTCTTCCTTCTTCAGGTAGATCAGCGTGGGTGCGACACCGGCGAAGCTGACCATGTCCGGCTGCAGCATCGCCAGCGCCATCGCCGCGCACACGCCGGCATCGACCGCGTTGCCGCCACCGTCGAGGATGCGCATCGCGGCGCAGGTGGCGAGGTAATGTCCGGTCGCAACCGCATGATGCGTGCCCACCACGGTGGGGCGGAAGCTCGGCGGTTGAATCGCCATTTTGGATTTGCGTTTGGTCGTCATGAAAACTCCTTCGACAGCAATCAGATGCGGATCAGGTGCGCTCGAGCACGTGCAGGCCGCGCACGCGGTCGAGCAGGTACAGCAGCCCCTGGTCGTCCACGGTCACGTCGTTGCTCTGCACGCGTTCGGAGCCGGGCGGCACATCGGGCATGTAGAAGGCCACTTCCTTCGGCGCGTGCGGTTTCGCCACGTCGATGATGCGCAGGCCGTGGGCGAACCAGGCCACCGGGATTTCGGTGCCGGTGACTTTCTCGCAGGGCTGGTGGCAGCCGGTCATGTACGGCTGCTCCGTGTCCGGCATATCGTCGACCTGGAAGGAGGAAATCGGCACCGGATGCTTTTCGTCCGTGACGTCCACCACCCACAGGAAGGCCGCCGGATACGGCGGGCAGCCTTCGAGCCGCACCACGTCCTCGTCGGAGACGACGGCGAATTCGCGGTTGCCGATTTTGAAAGGAATCTTCAGCACGGTGTGCGTGGGCCAGGGGAACGGCGGGCTCCAGTCCACCGCCGACACCATTTTGGGCTTGGTCATGTCGTCGATATCAAGGATGACGAAGCCGCCGTGCCAGTAACTGGTGTAGAGCCGGTTGCCCTGCCGCAGCGGATGGTGGCAGCGGTGCGCGGAACCCTTCCACGTCGGCGTCTCGCCGCCGCCCGTCCACTGTCCCGGCATCCACCAGCGGCCGACTTCCTGCGGGTTCGCGGGATCCTTGAGGTCGAGGATCATCATGATGTTGCCCACATAGCCGTCCCAGGTCGGCGAGATGTAGGCGTAGCGGCCGTCGAAGTCGAAGCGGTGCACGCCGCTCGCGCCAGCACCAGTGCCCGGCGTGTCGGTGGTGTTCCAGTTGGTGATGAGCTTCGGCCTGGTCGGATCGGAGACGTCGTAGATGCCGAGGCCGCCGCGGTAGCCTTCCGGCGGAGTCTCGCCGCGCATCGCGCGCGCGGCCAGCACTTCGCGATTGGTGACCATCAGGCCGTTCGCCACCCGCACCTTGTGCGAATGCGTGCCCGAGGGCATCTTGACCTCGGCGACCGGCTTCGGATGCTTTGGATCCCTGACGTCGATGATCGTGGTGCCGTGCGGGTTGCGCATGTTGCCGACGTAAGCGTAGCCGCGGTCTACGACCACCTGGCCACCGCCCGCGCAGTCGAACCACGACAGCGGCTGGATCTGCTGCATGCCGCCCAGCTTGACGCCGCCGGCGCCCTGCCGAACATCGACGTATGCGACTTCCTTGATGCCTTTGGATTGCGCCACGGTTGCCTTCCCTGTTTGACTATTTGGTCGCGTCGAGGCGGATGTTGGCTTCGCGCACGAGTTTGGCCCACTTGGCAACGTCCTGCCGCACATGCTCGGCCAGTTGCGCGGGTGTGCTCGCCACCACCATGCTGCCGTCCGCCGCGAAACGCTGGCGCACGTCCGGCGACTGCAGCACGGCGACTGTCTCGCGGTTGAGCTTGGTCACCATCGCGGCGGGTGTTTTCGCCGGCGCGAACATGGCGTACCAGCCGCTGACCGCGTAGCCCGGCACGCCCGCTTCCGCGAGCGTCGGCGTCTCGGGCAGCACCGGCGAGCGCGTGGCGGTGGTCACGGCGAGCAGGCGCACCTGTCCGTTCTTCAGCAGCGGCAGCGTGGAGAGGATGGTGCCGAACTCCATCTGCACCTGATTGGAGATGAGGTCGGTGTGGCCGCTCGAACCGCCCTTGTACGGGATGTGCACGAGATCGACACCGGCAAGGCTCTTGAAGAGTTCCACCGCGAGGTGCTGGATGCCGCCCACACCCGAGGAGAGGTAGTTCAGCTTGCCCGGGTTCGCCTTCGCGTAGGCGATGAACTCCTTCACCGTTTTCGCCGGCACCGCCGGGTTCACGACGAAGAGGAAGGGCTGCTGGGTGACCAGCGTAACGGGCTCAAAGCCGGTTACCGGATCGTAGGAAAGCTTGTAGAGGCTCGGATTGGCGCCGTAGCCGCTGGACGCCCACAGCAGCGTGTAGCCGTCGGGCGCGGCGCGGGCGACCAGCTCCGTGCCCAGGTTGCCGCCGGCGCCGGGCCGGTTGTCGATCACCACCTGCTGGCCCAGACGCTCGGTGAGCCGGGAGGCAACGGCGCGCGCGCTGATATCGGCGCCGCCGCCGGGCGCGAAGGGCACGATGAACCGGATGGGCTTGGAGGGGTAGGCCTGGGCAAAAACGACAGGCGCTGCCGCCGCCGTCAAAGCCAACAGCGCCACTAAGACCGCTTTGCCACCTTGCATGCTGGAAGCCATCCGTGCGGAGTGTTAAAAACCCGTCCGACGGGCCGCCGGACTGCCGAGAAAACCCTGCTGATTGTAACCGCTCCGCAGCGGCGGCGGCCCCGCCCTTCACTCGATACGGATGCCGGCCTGCATGATCACTTTCGCCCACTTGTCGCGCTCGGCGCGAATGAAATCTCCGAACTGCTGCGGGGAATTGCCAACCGGGTCCGAACCCTGCGCCACCAGTCGCTCGCGCAGGTCGGGCTGCTTCAATACCGCGACCATCTCCCGATTGAGACGCGCCACGATGTCCCTGGACGTCTGCGCGGGCGCCAGCCAGCCGAACCAGCCGATCACCTCGAAGCCGGGGTAGCCCGATTCCGCCACCGTCGGCAACTCCGGCGCCACTGCAGAACGCTGCGCGCTAGTGATCGCCAGCGCGCGCACGCGACCGGCTTTCACCTGCGGGATCGCGGTCAGCGCAATGCTGAAGAGTGCCTGCACCTGGCCGCCGATGACCTCGGTGAGGGCCGGCCCGCCGCCCTTGTAGGGCACGTGCACGACATCGGCGCCCGACTGCAGCTTGAACAACTCCAGCGCGAGATGGCCGGAAGTCCCGTTGCCCGCAGAGGCAAAAGCGAACTTGCCGCCGCGCGCCTTCGCGACCGCCACCAGTTCCTTCACGGTGGCGGCCGGGACCGAGGGATGCACGACCAGAACGTTGGGTACCGTGATCCCCAGCGTGATCGGCGCGAAGTCCTTGACCGGATCGAAATGGGCGTCACGGTACAGGCTCGGGTTGATCGCCACGCCGGCCGCGACCGCGGCGATGGTGTAGCCGTCCGGCACCGCGCGCGCGGTCGTTTCGTAGGCGATGTTGCCGTTGGCGCCCGGCCGGTTGTCGATCACCACGTTCTGGCCCACCGATTCCGACATTTTGGGCGTGATCAGCCGCGACAGCGTGTCCGCGGGGCCGCCGGGCGGCACGGCGACGATCATGCGGATGGGTTTGGTCGGCCAGGACGACGGCGGCGGCTGGGCCGGCAGTGCCGCCGACGAAAACAAAAGCAGAGCACAGGTCAATGCTGCTGCACGCACGGGACTTCCTCCTATAGGCATTGGCGTTATTATCGCATCACGATCCGCCAGGAGGCCGCATGAACCCGCCTATTGCATCCGCATCCAAAATCATCCCGCTCACCCAACTCGCCGCGCGCATCGCGCCCGGCAGCATGCTCGGGCTCGGCGGCAGCTTCCTGCACCGCGGGCCCTTTGCATTGGTGCGCGAACTCGCGCGGCAGCGCATCGGCGACCTCGAGATCATCAAGCCGTCCCCTGGCTACGACCTCGACCTGCTGTGCCGCGCGGGCCTCGTGCGCCGGGCGCGCGCCGGCATCGTCGCCATGGAGGGTAATTTCGGGCTCGCACGCGGCTTCCGCAAGGCGGTCGAGTCGCAACGCACACAGTTCGAGGAACACGCCTGAATGTCGCTGGTTTCGGGGCTGCGTGCAGCCTCCTACGGCGTGCCCTTCCTCCCGGTCGCCGGCATCCACGGCAGCGACCTGCCTCAGGCTAACGGCTGGAAGAAGATCGCCGATCCGTACGGCTCCGGGCAGGAGGTCTACGTGATTCCCGCCATTGCGCCGGACGTGACCGTGATTCATGCGAACGAAGTCGATGCCGAAGGCAACGCACGCGTCTACGGCACGCCGTTCTGGGACCATCCGCTGACGCGCGCGGCGAAGCGCGTGCTGGTCACGGCGGAAAAACTCGTTACGACCGAACACCTCGCCCGGCAGCCGGAACTGACACTTGTGCCCGGCTTCCTGGTCGAGGCCGTGGCGATCGTGCCCAACGGCGCATGGCCTGGCTCCATGCACCCGTACTACGAAATCGATTATCCGGCGGTGGAACGCTACGTGGACGAATCGCCCGGCGCGCTCGAACGGCATATGGCGGAAGCGCCTGAAGTCAGGGAAATGGTAAATCGGAAATAGGAAATCGGCAGGCCCCTATCACCCATCACCCATCACCCATCACCCATTCCCCATTCACCATTCACCATTCACCATCATGTGGACGTCGTTTTCCTACCTCGTCATCAACCTCGCGCGCCAGATCCGCGCGGACGAACGTACCTTCAGCGGCGTCAACTCCACGTTGCCGATGCTGGCCTGCCTGCTCGCCAAGCGCGCGTACGATTTCCCGTTCACCTACCTCAACGTGTCGGGCGGCGTGAACCCGTTGCCTTCAAAGATTCCGCATTCGAGCAGCGATCCTCTGCTGAATGAGGGTTCGGCGTCTATTTTTTCGAACCAGGATTTCTACGACCTGTGCGCGCGCGGCGGGCTGGACCTCGTGTATCTCGGCTGCGCGCAAATTGACGGCCGCGGGCGCACCAACGTGTCAGTGATCGGCAACACCCTTGCGCCGAAAGTGCGCCTGCCCGGCGGCGGGGGTGCTGCGGTCATGCTGCCGACCGCGAAGCGCGTGGTGACCTGGCGCACGGAACACAGCCCGCGCGCGCTGGTGGAGACGCTCGATTTTGTGACAGCCGACGGCAACATGGCGGCGTTGATCACACCGCTGGCGGTGTTCGCACGGGAGCCCCGTCCCGGCACGCGATTCCGGCTGGTCTCGCGGCATCCGGACGCCACGCTGGCGAACATCACCGCGCGCACGGGTTTCCGCTTCGACGCGGGTTACGTGCCGGTGACGCCGCCGCCCACCGAACGCGAACGCGCAGCACTCGCAGGCCTCGATCCCGACGGCGCCTTCGCCGCCGACGTCAATCCTGCGTAAGACGCCGCTGAGAAGCCCTGTGACGTTTGCGTGGCGCAGGCGAGAAGGGCAACTTCAGGATTTCCGCCGCCAAGGCAGCGGTAATCATAACTTTAGGGGGAGTGATAGAGGAAAAACACTCGACGCAGCACCTTGTGAACGCTCACGTCCGGTCGATATGGATGTTCTCTTTAGTACCGCTGTTGGACACCGCGATCATGATGCCAAGGCCGGTCAGGATCACGACCCCGATCACGGTCCATGTCGTGCCGATGCTTTCCAGAATACCCAGTTTCCACAGCGCGGCCAGCACCCCGCCAACCAGGACCACGTAACCAACCAGATAAAGGCCTGCCCATTTCATGACTGCGCTCCCGAGAAAACCGGTTATTGCTTGTTTGACAGCAGACCGAGTACCGCCGACAAGACAGCGCTCAGGATCGACACGTTGCCATCAACTTCCATCCCATATTGCGAGCGGCTGTTGTAGCCGTCGTCGTAGCCGCGATGGAAGCCCTGACGGAAGTAGTGGCGGTATTCATCCTGGCTGACATGGTAGCCGTTGTAGCCATAGTCTCCGTCCCGATAGGCATAGGAGCTTTTATAGCCGCCAGAGCGCCAGCCGTCCTCGCGGTCAGCCTGACCCGCCGGGAACCCCTGCTCATAGCCGTAATTCACCGCCTGCCGGAGTAAATCCGCACCGTATTGATTGGTCTGATAGGTTTTGCCGGCGCGGACGTAACGATAGCTTGGAGCAGCATAGAAGCGACTGTCATTGTTGTATTCGTAGGCGCGCGCGTTCCAGTTCTCAATCTGCTGACGCCGGCGTTCCAGATACTGCTGCTGATAACGATACTGTGCCGCGCGGTTTTGTTGCTGAAGCGCGGCTTCGCGCTGCGCCCACAGGCGGTCCTGGGCAATCTCTCGTTGCCGATACGCCTCCAGGCGCTGGCGCTGCTCGAGATCGAGCTGCCGTCGACGCTGCTCCGAAACTTGCCGTTCCTGTCTCTCCGCGAGTTGTTTTTCATATTCGTAGCGGGCTTGCTGCTGTCTGCGCGCGGACTGTTCCTGCTCCTGCCTCTGCGCGCGCTGTTGCTGCTCGCGCTGTGTTTCCTCCCGCTTCTGCGCAGACCGCTCCCGATCCTGCTTCTGTACGCGCTGCAGTTGATCGCGCTGGTCCTGCTCCCGCTTCTGCGCGGACTTTTCCTGCTCCTGCTTCTGTGCGCGTTGCTGTTGATCGCGCTGGTCCTGCTCGCGCTTCTGCGCGGACTTTTCCTGTTGCTGCTTCTGTGCACGTTGTTGTTGATCGCGCTCGGATTGCTGCTGTTTCTGCGCAGCCTTGTCCTGCTCCTGCTTCTGCGCGCGTTGTTGCTCACGCTCGGCTTGCTGCTGGAGCTGCCCGGCCCGCCGCTCTTGTTGCGTCTTTTTTTGGTCTTCGCTTTGTTGCGCGGGATCCTGGGGCCCGGCCTGCTTCTCACCCCGATCCTCCCTCTGCTGCCTTTCCTGCTTTTGCCTGCCTTGATCGTCCGGCGCCTGCGCGCGGGCCAGTTTGGTCATGCCGAGGGCGGCCACAGCGCTGAGCGCGACAGTGGCCAGCATGCAGCTCAAGGATTGCGCTTTCATTCCAGACATGGCCGTCCCTCCGATATTCGGTTTGCCCCCTTGGGGCACAAACGCTGGAAGGATAGAACGCCAAGAAAAGGTGGTCTGTACGCTAGCCCACTCTCACGCGCACAGGCTTACGTATCGATGCGGGTGAAGATCCTGTGACGCTGCCGCCCGCTGAACACGCCGCGCTCGAGGGTGTCGATCCCAACGGCGCGTTCGCCGCCGACATCAATCCCGTTTGACTGCGGGAGGCGTGCTCAGGTCTGGGGCTTATTGAGCCCGGCCGCCTTGGTCACCCTGGACCATTTGGCGATCTCGCTCTTGATGAACGCGGTGTAGCGCTCGCTCGAGCCGCCCTCGATGACGTAGCCCTCGTCCACCAGGAATTTTTGCACTTCGGGCAGGCGCAAGGCCTTGTTGATTTCGGCGTTGAGACGCGCGGTCACTTCGCGCGAGGTACCGACGGGCGCGAGTACGCCCTGCCACGCCGTCGCCGCATAGCCCGGCACGCCGGATTCCGCGACTGTCGGCACGTTCGGTGCCGCGGTGGACCGCCGCTCGCCGGTCACCGCCAGCGCACGCAGGCGTCCATCGCGCACGTGCGGCATGGCCGGCGCAAGCGTGGACACGGTCACGGCCACGCGGCCGCCCAGCACGTCGATCAGCGCGGGCGGGCTGCCCTTGTAGGGGATATGCACGATGTCAACGCCGGTCATGACCTTGAGCAGCTCGCCGGACAGATGCTGCGACCCGCCAGTGCCGGAGGTGGCGTAGTCCACCTGTCCCGGTTTTGCCTTGGCGAACGCGATCAGCTCGCGCATCGACTTCACCGGCAGCGAGGGATGCACGGCCCAAAGGTTGGGCTGCTGCGAGAGCAGGATGACCGGCGCGAGATCGCGCAGCGGGTCGAACTTCTGCGCGGGATTCATCGCCGGGTTGGTGGCGAGCGAGGTTGCCGCCTGCAGGAGGGTGTAGCCGTCGGGTGCGGCACGCACGACGATTTCGGTACCGATGTTGCCGGTCGCGCCCGGCCGGTTGTCGACGACCACCTGCTGACCCAGCGCGTCAGCGAGCCGCGGCGCCAGCGCGCGGGACAGCGTGTCGGAAGAACCGCCCGCTGCCTGCGGGACGACTAGCGGATCTGGCGTGAAGGAAAAGGCGCTTGTTGCGCCGCCGCCATCAGAGGCGCCGCGAGAATCAGTGCGAGCGCAGCCCGACGCGCGAGCACCCGGAGAACCATCACACTTCCGGCTTAGCGCCGGACGCCTTGATGATCTTCGCCATCTTCGCCACTTCCGCCCGAACGTACTTGGCGAATTCCTCCGGCGTACCCGCCTGCGCCTCGATCCCCTGCTTGAAGAGCTGCTCTTTCACTTCCGGCTTGGAGAGGCTTTTCACCACTTCGGCGTTGAGCTTGACGATGATGTCCTTCGGCACCTTGGCCGGCGCGTGCAAGCCGTACCAGGTATCGAACTCGTAGCCCGGCACCCCGGATTCCGCCAGCGTCGGCAGGTCGGGCAGGAAAGCCGAGCGCTTTTTGCCGGTGGTGGCGATGGCCACCACGCGTTTCGCGTTGATGAAGGGCACGGTGCCCGGCAGCGCCGAGATCATGACCTGCGTCTGGCCGCCCACAAGGTCGGTCAGGGCGGGCGCGGTGCCCTTATAGGGAATGTGCACGAGATCGACTCCGGTCTCGAGCCGGAAGTATTCCATCGCCAGGTGTGAAGTGCCGCCCGCACCGGTGCTGGCGTAATTCAGCGCGCCGGGCTTGGACTTCGCCAGCGCGATCAGGTCCTTGGTGGACTTGACCGGCACCGTCGGATTCACCACCAGCGTGTTGGTGGTGGCGCCGATCATCACCACCTGCACGAAGTCCTTGAGCGTGTCGAAAGGCAGCTTGGGGTACAGCGTCTGGTTGATGGCGATCGCGTTGTGCGTCACCAGCAGCGTGTAGCCGTCCGGCACCGATTTCGCCACGATGTCGGTGCCGAGCGTGCTGCCCGCGCCCGGCCGGTTGTCGACAACCGCCGTGGTGCCGAAGCCCTCCGTCATGCGCTGCGCGACGAAGCGCGCGGAGATGTCGTTGCCGCCGCCCGGGGCGAACGGCACCACGAGGCGGATCGGCTTGGTCGGATAGGCATTGGCAGCCACCACTGGCGTCGTGAAGGCCGTCGCTCCGATCAGGGCAAACGCTGAGATTTTGTGCATCGGACTGCTCCTGTCTGTCGTTGTCGGTATTGGACGCGAATTGGACGTGATTCGCGCCGCAGCGTTCCCCACCCGCAGAATGTCGCAGGTCGGGCGCGGAAAAGCGCGTGATAATATCGAAGTCTCCGTCGTTTCGCAGCCTGCGCCCTGCAGGCCTCACTCTGCCCCCCCCCATGCTCCCGCTCGCCGGCGTCAAGGTCGTCGAATTCTGCCAAGTGCTCGCCGGTCCGTTCTGCGGCTGCCTGCTCGGCGACATGGGTGCGGACGTCGTCAAGGTCGAAGCGCCGGAGGGCGGCGACCTCATGCGCGCCTGGCCGCCGATCGTGGACGGCTACAGTCAGTACTTTGCCTCGGTCAACCGCAACAAGCGCTCCGTTGTGCTGGACCTCAAGGACGCCGCGAGCCGGGCCAGCGCGCGCAAGCTCGCGCTGGACGCCGACGTGGTGCTGGAAAATTTCCGGCCTGGCGTGATGGCGAAGTTCGGGCTCGATTACGCGTCACTCGCGAAGGAAAAACCCGCGCTCGTGTACTGCTCGGTGTCGGCCTTCGGTCAGAGCGGCCCGCGCGTCGCCGAGGGCGGCTTCGACATGACCGTGCAGGCGATGAGCGGCGTGATGAGCGTGACCGGCGAAGCCGACGGCCGGCCGGTCAAATGCGGCATCCCGATTGCGGACTTCACTGCCGGACTGTATGCGGCCTACTCCGTCGCCGCGGTGCTGAGCCGCGTTCGCGCCGGCGGCAAAGGCGAACACATCGACGTCGCCATGCTGGGCGGCATGCTCGGCATCGCGAATTTGCAAACCAGTGAATATTTCGCGACCGGGCGTGATCCGGTGAAGCTCGGCTCCGCGCATCCGATGAACGCCCCCTACGCCGCCTTCCAGTGCAAGGACGGCTATTTCGCGCTAGCGGCCGGCACCGACAAACTGTGGGCCGCCACCTGCGAGGTCATCGCCCGGCCCGACCTCGCGCGCGACGCGCGTTTCGCCTCGCCCAGCCTGCGCGCGAAAAACCAGGACGCGCTGCGCGAACTGCTGGAAGCAGAGTTCGCACGCTTCACCGCGCAGGCAATGCTGGATGCCCTGAACACCAAAGGCGTGCCCTGCGCGCCGCTCAACACCTATTCGCAGGTGCTCGCCGATCCGCAGGTCGCGCACATGGGCTGGGTCCAGCCGATGGACCTGCCGAACGGCGTCGCCACCCGCACCGTGCTTTCCCCCATGCGCCTGTCCGGCGCCAACCTGCCCGTGCGGCTGCGTCCGCCCGCGCTGGGTGAACACACCGCCGAAGTACTGGCGGCCATCAAAAAACCGTAGAGGTCCGCCATGGAAAACCACGCCCGCTTCCGCAGCTTCGTCGCCGACATAACCCGGCTGGTCGAAAACGCCGCCGGCGACGAAGTGAAGCTCCTCGACCAGGGCAGCCGGCTGCTCGGCGCCTTGGTATCGCAGGACGACTGGCTGCCTGAGGCCGCCACGAAGCCGCATCCGGAGTACTACCAGCAGCACCTTCTCTACTGCGATCCGCTCGAACGCTTTTCGGTCGTCAGCTTCGTGTGGGGCCCGGGCCAGACCACGCCGGTGCACGACCATACGGTGTGGGGCATGGTTGGCATGCTGCGCGGCGCGGAGTTGTGCAAGGCCTACGCCGTGCCGACCGCAGGCAAGCCCATGCAGGCCGGCGAGACCAAAACGCTGAAGCCCGGCGAAGTCGAGAAACTGTCACCGCGCATCGGCGACGTGCATCAGGTGTCCAACGCGCTCAGCGACCGCGTTTCCATCAGCATCCACGTTTACGGCGCCAACATCGGCGCGGTGAAGCGCCATGTGTTCGACCCGTCCTCCGGCGTCGCCAAGGATTTCGTCTCCGGTTATTCGAGCCCGCTGATGCCGAACTTCTGGGACCGCTCCGCCGAAGTGCGTGCGGGGTTGGCCAAATGAGTGGCCGGATCCGCTGAGCGCATGGCCGACGAACTGCTGGCGGTCCGTGACGGCAACGTTACGCGCCTGACGCTCAACCGCCCCGACAAGGCCAACGCCCTGTCCGGCGTGCTGGTCGAGGCGCTGCTCGCCGCGGTGGATGCCGCACGTACCGACGGCACGCGCCTCCTCGTCATCGATGGCGCCGGCAAGCACTTCTGCGCCGGCTTCGACTTCGCCGGCTGCGAGGAGGCGAGCGAAGGCGATCTCGTCCTGCGCTTCATCCGCATCGAAACCCTGCTCCAGCGCGTGCATCACGCGCCCTTCGCCACGCTCGCGTTGGCCCATGGCCGCGTATTCGGCGCTGGGGCCGATCTGGTCGGCGTCTGTGGCCGCCGCGCCGCCGCGCCCGGCACCACCTTCCGCATGCCCGGTCTGCAGTTCGGCCTGGTGCTCGGCACCCGCCGCCTCGCGGCCTGCGTGGGCGGCGCCACCGCGCGCGCGTGGCTGGAAACCAGCGCGACCTTCGATGCGGACATCGCACTGCGCGCCGGTTTTCTTACGGCCATCGCCGCGCAGGAAGGCTGGCCGGAAACGATCGCGGAAGCCGCGGAAGCCGGCGGCACGCTCAGTCCGGCCGCTTCGGCCCATCTCTATGCGCAAACCCGCGCCGACACCCGGGAGGCCGACATGGCAACGCTGGTGGCTTCCGCCTCAGCCCCCGGCCTCAATGACCGCATCCGCCGCTATCGTGCGGCGCAACTCCAGAAATAGCTGAGGACCCCCATGGCCTTACCCTCCGAGATGCAAGCCGTCACCATCACCGCCCCCGGCGGGCCCGAGGTGCTGCGCATTGCCGCGCATCCGATGCCGCAACCGCAGGCCGGAGAAGTCCTGATCGCCGTCGCCGCCGCCGGCGTCAATCGCCCCGACGTGTTGCAGCGCCAGGGCAAGTATCCGGTACCCAAGGGCGCCTCGTCTCTGCCCGGACTGGAAGTGGCCGGCACGATTGCAGCGCTGGGAGAAGGCGTCACGGAATGGAAGGTCGGCGACAGCGTGTGCGCGCTGACGCCCGGCGGCGGCTACGCGCAGTACTGCGTGGCGCCCGCATCGAGTTGCCTGCCGGTGCCACGCGGGCTGACGCTCGTCGAAGCGGCGTCCTTGCCGGAAACCTGCTTCACCGTCTGGAGCAACGTGTGGGACCGCGCGGCGCTGCAAGCCGGCGAAACGCTGCTGGTGCAGGGCGGCTCCAGCGGCATCGGCGTGACGGCGATCCAGATGGCGCGTGCACTGGGCCACCCCGTGTTCGCCACCGCGGGCTCGCCTGAAAAGTGCGCGGCCTGCGAAAGCCTCGGCGCGACGCGCGCGATCAACTACAAAACGGAAGATTTCGTCGCCATCGTCAAGGAATCCACCGGCGGCCGCGGCGTCAACGTAATCCTCGACATGGTGGGCGGCGAGTACATTCCGCGCGAACTCGATGCGCTGGCCGACGACGGCCGGCTGGTGTTCATCGCCTTTCTCGGTGGCGCCAAGGCCGCGGTCAACTTCGGCCAGGTGCTGCTGCGCCGGCTGACGATCTCCGGCTCGACGCTGCGGCCGCGCCCCATCGCCTTCAAGGCGGCCATCGCCCGGCAATTACGCGAACGGGTGTGGCCGCTGATCGACACCGGCGCCATCAAGCCCGTGGTGCACGCGACTTACCCGCTCGGCGAGGCTGCCCGGGCGCACGCACTCATGGAAAGCGGCGCGCACATCGGCAAGATCGTGCTGACCGTCAGTTAGCCGGCGTGCCGCCCAGCTGCGGCAGGCGCCGACGCAGCCCGCCCATGTCTTTTTCGTCGCCCAACTGCCGCGCGTAATGGACGTTGCGCTCGATCGCGTCCAGATACGGATCGTCGCCGTGGAAGAAACGTCGGAAATGCCGGTGCGAACCGTCAAGCTCGAGATCGAGCCGCCGTGTCGCGTTGGCATGAAACTGCGGTGTCTTGGAGATCAAATCGGCTGCCGAGGCGAACACCACCTCCTCCCCGCCCCCAGGCCGGCGCCGGCGCGCGACGCCCCCCAGCACGAACTCCGGATACAGCCGGTCGTGGCATTTTTCGAGGTAGCAGCGGTCCGCCATCTGCGCACGGATGTCGGCGGTGCCGAGCATGCAGCCCATTTCGTGAAACACCGGGTTTCGCAAGCGGATGTTCGCCACCGGGACCTCGTACCCCGTGTAATGCACGACGCGGGCCGCAGTCCCCGCCAGATCACCCATACCCACGCGCGGCAGGTAGTCGCGCAGGAAGTCGCCGCTGCGCGACACGTGGGTCAGCGTGTACTCGGCGCCGTGGCGGCGCCGGCGGTCGCGCCGGTGCCGCAGGTAGCCGCTGTCATGGAACAGCGCCAGCACGATGCCGAAGCGGAACAGGCGCTCCCCCAGGGGCTCCTGCCCACGGGCCTGCTCCCGCCCGGTCATCAGCCGCGCCATTGCCAAGGTCACGTCCAGCACGTGCTGCACGTCGTGGTAGGGAGTTTCGTTCGCGTGGTAGCGCGGGTCATTGCCCGCGTAGAAGGCGGTGAAATCATCAAAGACCTGCCGCAGCATCTGCGGATCGGCGTCCGGGTGGAGGGTCTGAAATAGCCGCGCGACCTCGGCGCCGACTGCCGCCGGGTCCGTGACCGGGATGTGGTCGGTCACATCGTAGGTGCTGCGTCGCGCGGTCGCCTCCTCGGCGGGTGTGATGGCCGCATCAGCGGACGGCAGCGCGGCCGCGGCATCGTCGGTGGAACAGGCGGGAGTTTTGGGTGTCTTGGGGACCATGCGATGCGGCGCTCGTAGCGCGCCTCGTAACCGTATTAAACTATAGCGAAAAAGGGCACCGCCTCAGGGGATTGTAGGCACCGTCCGGGTACAAATTCTGCTCGTCTGTCGGGAAAACCGGGGAGTCCTGCCTTTCATGCTGTGTCTGGCGTGCAATACCGCACACACCGTGCGCCCGTGCGGCGAACCGTGTGAACCCCATCGCGTCCGCTCACCCGACTGATCACGCACGCCGCGCTAAGATCACCATGCATCCAGACACTATCTTCGCCAAAACCGCCAAGGGCGTGCTTGACCTCAAGAACAAGGCGATCCGCCTTACGAGGGAGCAGACGCTCATCTTCCTGCTGGTGGACGGCAAATCGACGCTCACCGACGTTGAGCGCAAGGCGGCAATCCCCGCGGAACAACTGTCGGCGACCGTGGCCTACCTGCTCAAGGAAGGCTACATCCGCGTTTTCTTCGAGCCGCCCAAGGTCGGGGAGTCCGCACCGGTCACCGGCGACGACGATCTCGATTTCACTTCGCCCAAGGCCGTCGCCGCCCTGAGCAACGAGGCGCAGGTACGGGGCAAGGCCGAGGTGGACGCCAACGCGCGCGCCGCCGCAGAAGCCAGACAGGCGGCCGAAGCGAAAACCCGGCAGGAGTCCGAGGCGCGCGCACGGGTCGCGGCGGAAGCCAAAGCCAAAACCGAGGCCGAGGCGAAAGCCAGGGCCGAGGCGGAAGCCCGTGCCGCCGGCGCCGCACGCGAGAAAGCCGAGGCGGAAGCGCTGGCGGCCAAGGAAACGAAAGTCAAGGCGGAGGCGGAAGCGCGCGTGCGCCAGGCCATGGAGGCCAAGGCGAAGGCCGATGCCGAAGCCCGGATGCGGGCGGCCGCCGAATACCGCGCCAATCAGGAAGTCAAAGCCAAGACCGAACTCGAAGCGCGTGCCAAGGCGGAAGTCGAGGCGCGCCTGCGGGCGGCACTCGATGCCCGCGCCCGTGCGGAGGCCGAGGCCCGGACGCGTATATTGGTCGAATCGAAGCTCCGCGCAATGGAGCAGGCCCTGAAGGAAGCCGAAGCACGGGCCATGGCGGAAGGCGAGGCCCGCGAGAAAGCGGAAATCGACGCCATGGCGCGCGCGGAGGCCGAGATTCGAGCCCGTCACGATGCCGAGGAACGGGCCCGCGCCGCCGAGCGCGCCACGGTGGAAGCGCGCGCGATGGCGGAAGCCGCCGCCCGTGCGCAGGCGGAAGCCGAAGCCAAGGCCGCCACCGAAACACAGGCCCGCGCCGAAGCCGAGAAACGTTCGCGCGAGCAGTCCTCCGAGACCGTCCGCGCCGATGCGGACAAGCTCGTCCGCGCCGCCGAGCAAGACCGCCTCGCGGCACTGACCAAGGCCGAGGAAGCGACCCGCGCCCTGATGGAAGCCCAGGCCCGGGCCCGGGCAGACGCCGAAGTGCGCGCTGAAGCCGAACAGGCGGCGCTGGCCGATCTCGAACGCCGGACCCAGGATGAAGCCGAGCGGCTGAGCCATACGGCCGAACTGGAGCTGGTCAGGGTCGAAGCGGAAGACAAGGCCCGCGCGCAACTCAAGGAAATCGAGATCAACATCCAGCAGGCGCGTGCCGAGGCCGACGCCCGCGCCGAAACCGAGCGCAGGGCCCGTGAGGAAGCCGAGGCCCAGGCCATCGCGGAGCGCAAGGCACGCGAGGAGGCCGAAGCGCGCATCGTGGTCGAACGCCGGGGCCGCGAAGATGACCAGATGAAGGCAGCAGTCGCGCTGCGCGCCCGCGAAGAGGAAGCCCGCCTCGCACGCGCCGAAGCCGACGCCAAGGGCATTTCCGAACGCGAGGCCCGCGCAGACGCCGCGACGGAACGCAAAGCACGTCAAGCGGCCGAAGCCCGCATCGAGACCGCGCGCGCGGAGGCCGAAATCAAAGCCCGCGCCGAAGTCGAGACGCTGATCGAGGCCGAGCGCAAGGCGCGCGTGGAGGCCGAAGCCAAGGCCGAGTTCGAGCGCAAGGCGCGCGAAGACGCCGAGCAGCGCATCGATGCAGATCTCGCCAAGCGCACCGAGGCCGAACGCGCGGCGCGCGAAGAGGCCGAAGCCCGGGCGGCCGCGGCGCAGGTCGCCCATGAGGAAGCCGAAAAACGCATCCGCGAGGAAGCGAGCCTGCAGAACGAAGCCTCGCGCAAGGCGCGCGAGGACGCCGAACGCTCGCTGGAAGCCGCCCGCCTCGCCCATGAAAAAGCCGTCGCCAAGGCGCAGGCCGAAACGATGCTGCGCGCACAGGCCGAACAGAAGGCGATGACTGAGAAGAAGGCGCGCGCCTCCGCGGAAGACCGTGCCAAGCAGGAAGCCGTCGCCCGCGTCATGCAGGAGCACCGCCTGCGGCAGGAAGCGGAATCACAGATCCAGCAGCGCGTGCAGGCGGAAATGCGCGCCCGCGAACAGGCGGAGCGCGATGCCGAGGTGCGCGCCAGGGTCGATGCGCAGTCCCGCGCCGAGGCGGTCGCCGCGCAGAAGGTCCTCGAGCGGGGCCTGCAACCCGCCCAGGGCGGCACCATCAAGCTGGCACGGCGCCAGCTGCCGTGGGGCAAGATGATCGTCGTTGCGACCGTCGCCATCGTGGCCGGCGGTCTCGGCCTGCTGCATGTCGTTCCGCTGACCGGCTACATTCCGGGGGCCGAAAAAATCCTTTCGGACCGGCTCGGCGAGCCCGTCAGCATCGGCAGCCTGCGCTTTACCCTGGTGCCTTCGCCGCAGGTGCGCCTCGAGCAGATCGCGATCGGCAGCGGGCGCGAAGTCAAGGTTTCGCTGGCGGTCATTCCAGTGACATCGCTGGCGATCCTGGAGCCGGAAAAATCCTTCGACCGTATCGACATAATCAACGCGACGCTCGAGCAGGATGCCGTGCCCAGGCTCGTCCGCATGGCCACGGCGCCCGCCAACTCGCCCCTCAGGATCCGGCGCCTCGTCATCGCGCCGGTCAAGATCGCGGGCCGCGGGTTCGACGTGCCGACGTTCGAAGCCAACATCACCTACACCGTGGGCGGCGTGTTCGAGAAAGCCGTCCTCAGCTCGGGAAAGGGCAGCATCGAGTTCACGCCGTCCCGCGAAGGCCCCGGCACGCAGGTCAAGTTCAACCTCCGCGACATGGCTTTCCCGGTGGGCCCGGTCTTCAACTTCGACGAACTTTCCGGCACGGGTGTGCTCACCGCCTCGACCTTCACCGCCGCCAAGGTGGAAGGACGCTTCGCCGGCGGCGCGCTGGAGGGTTCCTTGCGTGCAAGCTGGGGCGACAAGGCCCTCTTCGAGAGCGACTTCCGCCTGAAGGGCGCCAATGCGGGGGCATTCGTGAGCCTGTTCGCGCGTTCCTTCGAGATCACCGGGACGCTCGACCTGCAGGGACAGCTCTCGATGCTGGGGGCGTCCGTCGTCGATGTCTTCACCGAGCCCCGCCTCAACGGCAGCTTCGTGGTGAGCCGCGGCAACCTGAACAACGTCGACCTGTTGCGCGCGGTGCAGTCGCCCAGCCCCAACGGCACCCGCGGCGGCAAGACCTCGTTCAACGAATTGCGGGGCGAAGTCCTCGTGGCCAATGGCCGCATCGCCTACCGTCAGTTGCAGATGCTCTCGGGCCCCATGAGTGCCGCCGGCGCCGTCAATGTCGGCAACGACTCTGAGCTTAGCGGCCGGGTGACGGCGGAAGTGGGGTCGAAGTCCGTGATCGTCGCGCGGGGCGCGCTGAACGTGCTGGGCGCCGTCAAGGACCCGCTCCTGCGGCCCTGACCGGGGCCGTCCGCATGCCACGCTCCCGCATCAATAGCCGCCGGCGGCGCCTGCTCGCCGCCGGTAGCGTCGTGCTCGGCGCGGCCGCCGTCGCCGCCTGGCGCAAGTGGCCCGACGAGGGCCTCGTCAACCCCTGCCGCGCAGCACTCCCCTCGCCGCTCGCAGATCACGAAGTCATGCAGGCCACGTGGGCCGGCCTCGATCCGGCGCGCGTGTGGGACTGCCACGCGCACCTCATCGGCACCGGCGACTCCGGCAGCGGCGTGTGGGTCAACCCGCGGATGGAAAGCTGGCTGAACCCCTTCGAGTACGCGCAGCGCCTGTTCTTCCTTAACGCCTCCTGCGCGCACCGGGATCCGGGCCGGGTGGATGCCAGCTTCGTCGACCGTCTGCTCAACCTGGTCGAAGGCATGCGCCCCGGCATGAAGGTCATGCTCCTCGCCTTCGACCACCATGTCCGCCCCGACGGCACGGTCGCGGCGGAGGACTCGACGTTTTTCACGCCGAACGCCTATGCGGCGAGCGTCGCGCACGCCCATCCGGATTATTTCGAATGGGCGGCCTCGGTGCATCCCTACCGCACCGACAGCGTGGCGGCGCTGGAAGCCGCCAAAAAAAGCGGCGCTCGCGCCGTCAAATGGCTGCCGGCGGCGATGGGCATCGATCCCTCCTCGCCGCGCTGCGATCCTTTCTACGCAGCCCTGAAACGCCTGGATCTACCGCTGATCGCGCACGGCGGGATGGAACGCGCCGTGCGCGGCGAAGGCCACCAGCACCTCGGCAACCCGCTCAAGTTTCGCCGCCCACTCGACCACGGCGTGCGGGTGGTGATCGCGCACTGCGCGTCACTGGGCGAAGACGTCGACCTCGACCGCGGGCCCAACGGCCCCATGGTCCTAAGCTTCAGCCTGTTCACGCGTCTGATGGAGGATGCGCGTTACGAGAAGCTGCTGTTCGGCGACATCTCCGCGATGACCCAGCTGAATCGCGCCGGTGAAGCACTGGCCGCGGTCGTGGAGCGCACGGAATGGCATCCGCGGCTGCTCAACGGCTCCGACTATCCGCTGCCGGGGGTGATGCCGCTGTTCTCGCTCGAGTACATGGTCGCGAACAAATTCGTTACCCCGGAAGCCGCGCGAGTGCTGTCGGAGGTGCGGCGGCACAACCCGCTGCTCTTCGACCTCGCGTTGAAGCGCAATCTGCGGGTCAATGGAAAATCCTTCGCGGCGTCGGTGTTCGAAACGCGCGGCTTCTTCGACCGTCCGGCGCCAGCCTCGGCACACCTCAGCGCCGCCGTCCCGGCCTGAAATACTCCGCGTTGTCGTAGAACGCCGGATCTTCGTTCGCCGGCCACCAGCCCGGCACGCCCAGCACCGGCAAGGGTTGCAAGTCGCGCGGCGACGCGAGCGTCGCCGGATCGGCCAGCCACGCGGCCAGATGCTCGTCCAGCGCGTTCGCCAGGATTTCCCCGTCCACGGCCAGCACGGACTCCGGCACGGCCAGGATCACCGCATGACCGGTCATGCCCACGTACGGGGTCAGCGCCTTCTCCGCCAGCGCGTGGCCGAACATCAGGCAGCGCAGATCCCGCAGGACGGCGGCGCGCTGCGCCACGAACAGTTCCCGCCACTGGAACCCGCGCAGCAATGCAGCCAGCGCGGGGTTCGCGCAGGCGACGATGACGCCGCTTTCATCCAGCACCGTCGCGGCGTCGCGCGCCGCCCCCCGCGTACCGGCAACGGGCTGATGCCCGCGGCCCGCGGCGTGGCGCTCGCTCAGTGCTCGCTTCGCCCGCGGAAATGCCGCCCACATCAGTGCATTGAACAGGTCGTGCCAGCTGCCCTCGCGCGTGGCCACCTCGCCGCGCGCCGCCACCCGCGCCTCGTAATCGAGGCCATCGTCGCCGTGGAGCGGCGGCGGCACGAACCGCACGCCGGCGCGTGCCGCGAACGCGGCATTGAAGTCGGCGCAGGCTGGCCAGCGTTCCCGCGGCAGCACCGCCGCGAGCGGCGCGAGGAACGACAGCATGGGCGACGCCGCCAGCGGCTCGGGTGACCAGGCAAGTTCGGTAGAATCGCGGCTTTTCACGATGCGCAGTTTAGCTGCGCCGCCTGCATCCTCCATGGAAACTGTTGATTGCGTCGTCATCGGCGCCGGTGTCGTCGGCCTCGGTTGCGCACGCGCCCTCGCGCTGGCCGGGCGTGAAGTCGTCATTCTCGAAGCCGAGTCCGACATCGGCACGCAGACGAGTTCGCGCAATTCGGAAGTCATGCACGCCGGCATCTACTACCCGACCGGCTCGCTCAAGGCGAAGCTGTGCGTGGCGAGCCGCAAGGCACTCTACGGTTACTGCGCGGACCACCAGGTCAACCACCGGAAGATCGGCAAGGTTATCGTCGCTTCCGACGAAGACCAGGTGCCCGGGCTGAAGAAATACTGGGATCAGGCGGTCGCCAACGGCGTCGACGACCTGCGCATGCTCAACCGCGATGAACTGGCAGCGCTCGAGCCCGAAGTGCGCGCTACAGCGGGCTTCCTGTCGCCCTCCACCGGCATCATCGACAGCCACGGCCTGATGCTGGCTTACCTCGGGGAAGCAGAGGCGCACGGCGCGATGCTCGCGCTCGACAGCCCGGTCAAGTCCGGGCGCGTTACTGCTGACGGCATCGAGTTGGAGGTCGGTGGCGCCTCGGTGATGACCGTGCGCGCCCGCACCGTCATCAACGCCGCCGGCCTGCACGCGCAGGCAATGGCGCGCACCATCGAAGGCATTCCTGCGCCCAGCATCCCGCCGACCTTTTACGCGATCGGCCATTACTACACGCTGTCTGGCAAGACGCCCTTCAAGCGCCTGGTTTATCCAGTGGCGCGCGCGCAGAACAGCTGGCTCGGCGTGCACGTCACCATCGATCTCGGCGGCCGCTGCAAGTTCGGGCCCGATTTCAAATGGCTCGACCGCGTCGACTATACCTTCGACGAATCGCGCAGGCAGGCGTTCTACGACGCGATCCGCCATTACTACCCCGGCCTCCAGGACGGCCAGCTCCAGCCCGGCTACACCGGCATCCGGCCCAAGATCCATGGGCCCGACAGCCCCGCCCCCGATTTCCTGATCCAGGGCCCGCGGGACCACGCGGTGCCCGGCCTGGTAAACCTCTACGGCATCGAATCGCCGGGGCTCACCTCCTCACTGGCGATCGGCGAATACGTGCGCGACCTGCTGGCGGAGTGAGGATAAGGCGGGATTCGGCATTGGGCATTGGGAGCGAGGCCGCTACCGCACAGATGCTGGTCTCTAATCTCCAATCCCGCCCATCACGCAACAAAAAACCCGGCACTGGCCGGGTTTTTTTATGGCGTGATGGGAAGACTAGCGCTGCGTCACCACCACCGGGGGAAGCGACGCGTAGTACGCCGCGAGGTCGGCGATGTCCTGCTTGGACAGGTTCGCGGCCATTGCGCTCATGACCGCATTCTTCCGGGCGCCGCTCTTGTAGTCGCGCAGCGCCTTGGCGAGGTAGTCGCGATGCTGGCCGGCAAGCCGCGGATTGGCCGGATCCTGGCTGTTGCCATCGGCGCCATGACAAGCCGCGCAGGTGGCGGCCTTTTCCTTGCCTGCTTTCGGCGAGCCAGCCGCCCATGCGGTACCGCCGGTCCAGAGCAGACATGCCGCGATCAGTACGATTTTCTTCATCAGGTCTCCGCTCATTTTGCCGCGGTCCGGGTGGGGCCCTGCGCGGCGTAATACGCCGCGAGGTCCGCCATGTCCTGTTCGGACAGGCTGGCGGCGATGGCGCGCATGGTCGGGTGCTTGCGGTCGCCGCTCTTGTAGGCAGCGAGGGCGCTGGCGAGATACTTGGCATGTTGGCCGCCGATGCGCGGCACCGAATACACCACCGGATAGGCCGTCTTGTAGTCGGGAATGCCGTGGCAGCCAACGCACATGGAATTCTTCTGGCGGCCGGCGTCGATCTTGCCGTCCGCAGCGAGGGCAGCGGAACCCGCCACCAACGCGAGGCTGCCGACGATCAGGGGAAACAGTCTCATCGGTAAACATCCTGTGGAAAGGACAAAGCAGTGCGGATTATACCCGAGCCCGCCAGTCGCGATGACTGCCTGCCCGTCGTCCGGTGGATCGCATGCGGGACGCCGCACGCCCGACACGGCGGACGGCCGCCGTCCAAGGCTGGCGCCCGCGTGGCGGATGCTATGATTGACCGAGTGTCAGTCATCCGCCGCATTTTTCCTTTTCTCGACTGGTTTCCGCTGTCCGCGGCAACGCTGCGCGCGGATACCGTGGCGGGCGTCACCGTCGCGCTCGTGCTCATCCCCCAGTCGATGGCGTACGCCCAACTTGCGGGTTTGCCCCCCTACTACGGCCTCTACGCCGCGTTCTTGCCGGTGGCGGTGGCCGCGCTGTGGGGCTCCTCCCGGCAGCTCGCCACCGGCCCGGTGGCGATGGTCTCGCTGCTGACGGGCGCAACCCTCTCCCAGTTCGCAGCGCCCGGCAGCGGGCAGTTCATCGCCTACGCCATCGCGCTCGCGCTCATGGTCGGCGTCATGGAGCTGGCCATGGGCCTGCTCAGGCTCGGCGCCATCGTCAACTTCCTGTCCCACCCGGTGATCGTCGGCTTCACCAATGCCGCCGCGCTCATCATCGGGCTGTCCCAGCTCGACAAGCTGCTCGGCGTGCACGGCACGCGCACCGACAGTTTCGTCGCCGACACCTGGACTGTTCTGCAGCAAGCGGGGGGGGCGCATCTGCCCACGCTCGCCATGGGCGTCGGCGCGCTCGCGTTGATGCTGGCGCTGCGCCGCTACGCGCCGCGCCTGCCAGCAGTACTGATCGCCGTAACGCTCGCCACGCTTGCGAGCTGGGCCGGGGGTTTTGAACGCAGCGGCACCGCGCAACTCACCGACCTCGCCGACCCCGAGGCTAAGCGGCTCGCCGTCGAATACACCGCGGATACCGTGCGCCTCGATGCGCTCTCGCGGCGGATCGACGACGCCACGCAGCGCCTGCGGACAGCGGAGCGCGCGCCGGGACTCGTGCACGAAGCGCTCGCAATCCGCCATGAAGTGGAAGTCATGCGCGTCGAGGCAAGGCATCTCGAGGACGAGAACAGGCTACGCATGCGCGCCCTGCGTGCCGTAGTCTTCGTGCGCGAACCGGCGGATGCGGCCGGCCACGCGCGGCTCGTACCAGTCAGTGCCAGCGCCTCCGCCGGAACCGAACAGGACCGCTGGCGCATCCGCCGGATTTCCGGGAACCGCATCGACATCGCAGCAGGCGGCGACGTGGTGGGCGCCATCCCGCCAGGCATTCCGGTGCCGCGGCTGCCCGAACTTACCTGGGAGACGATCGCCCTGCTGCTCAAGACCGCCTTCATAATCACCCTGGTGGGCTTCATGGAGGCGATCTCGATCGCCAAGGCCATGGCCACCAGCACCCGCCAGCGCATCGAACCCAACCGCGAACTCGTCGGGCAGGGCCTCGCCAACATCGCCGCGGGTCTGATGCAGGCCTTTCCCGTGAGTGGCTCCTTCTCCCGCTCGGCGGTGAATCTCGATGCAGGCGCCCGCACCGGCTTCGCCTCGGTCGTCACAGCGGCGCTGGTGCTGGTGACGCTGCTCGCGCTCACGCCACTGCTCTATCACCTGCCGCAGGCTGTCCTGGCCGCGGTCATCATGCTCGCGGTCGTCAACCTGGTAAACGTCGGCGCCATGCGGCACGCGTGGCAGGCGCACCGCCACGACGGAATCGCCGCGGTGGTGACTTTTGTCGCCACGCTCGCCTTCGCGCCGCACCTCGACGCCGGTATTCTCATCGGTGGCGGACTGGCGATCGTGCTCTACCTGCTGCGCACGATGAAGCCACGGGTGGCCATCCTGGCCCACCACCCCGACGGCACCCTGCGCGACGCTCGCCTGCACGGCCTCCCGGTGCGGGATGACGCCGTGGTCGTGCGCTTCGACGGCGAGCTCTACTTCGCCAATGTGCCCCACTTCGAAGACAGCGTGCTCGCCGAAGTGGCGGCGCATCCACGGGCCCGCTGCCTGCTGGTGGTCGGCGACGGCATCAACGCAATCGACGCCTCCGGCGAGGAAGTGATCCGCCATCTGGTCGAGCGCCTGCGCGAGAACGGGATGCGCGTCGCCTTCAGCGGGCTCAAGCAACAGGTGCTTGCGGTCATGCGGAATACCGGGCTGCATGAGATCATCGGTGAACGGAACCTGTTCCGCACCGCCGATGCGGCGCTCGCCGCGCTCGGCGAGAACGGGAGCCGCTGACCGCGGCGCCGCAGGAGCGACGAGCATGGCCAACCGCCTCACGAAAATCTACACGCGCACCGGCGACAGCGGCACGACGGGGCTTGCCGACGGTTCGCGCCAGGCCAAGGACGCGCCGCGCATCGCCGCGATGGGCGACGTGGATGAACTGAACAGCGCGCTCGGCGTGCTGCTCGGCGAGGACCTGCCGGCGGAGGTGCGCGCCCTCCTCGACGACGTGCAGCACGACCTGTTCGATCTCGGCGGCGAGTTGTCGATCCCCGGTCATCCGCTCATGACCGAAGCGCAGACGGCGCGGCTGGAACAGGCGATCAAACGCCACAACGCCGGTCTGCCGCCGCTGAAAGACTTCATTCTGCCCGGGGGCAGCCGTGCCGCCGCGCTCGCGCATGTGGCGCGCACGGTCTGCCGCCGGGCCGAGCGCTCGCTGGTGACCCTCGGCGCAGCGGACACCCTGCCGCCGCATGCTGTCCCCTATCTCAACCGCCTGTCGGACCTGCTGTTCGTATTGGCACGCGTCCTTAACCGCGCTGCCGGCCAGCCTGACGTGCTCTGGCAACAGGGCAAAAACCGTGACGCCTGAGCAGAACGCTGCGCTCGCCGCCTTGCTGGCCCGCTGTGCCCTCCGCGACCAGCGGGCGCTGGCCGACCTCTACCGCCAGACCTCGTCGAAACTGTTCGGCGTTTCGCTGCGTATATGCCGCAGAGAGGACTGGGCCGAAGACGTGTTGCAGGAAAGCTTCGTCAACATCTGGAAGCACGCCGGGGACTATGCGGCCGCCAAAAGCGCGCCCATGACCTGGATGACCGCGATCGTCCGCAACCGCTCGCTCGACTGGCTGCGCCGCCCGCGGGAACAGGACGGCGGCGAGGATTTCGAGGCGCGGGCGGCCGCGATTCCCGCGGACGAACCCGGCCCGCTCGCGCAGACGCTCGCCGGTGAGGACGCGCGGGCCCTTGCCACGTGCATGGAGGGGCTCGACAGCAAGCAGCGGCAGAGCATCACGCTCGCGTTCGTCAGCGGGTTGTCCCATGCCGAGCTGGCCGCGCAGCTGCGCGAACCCCTCGGCACGGTCAAGACCTGGATCCGGCGCGGCCTGCTGCGCCTGAAAGCCTGCCTGGAGCAGGCGGGGACGACCGGCGCATGAAGCTCTCCGCCGACGCCAGGAACCGCCTCGCCGCCGAGTACGTCGTCGGCACGCAGACGCATCGCGTGCGTGCGCGTATCGCGTGGCTCGCCCGCGGCGACGTGGCCCTGCGCGCCGCCATCGCCACGTGGAACGCCATGCTGACGCCGCTCGCTGCCGCCGCGCCCGAAGTGACGCCACCGGCCCGTGTGTGGCGGGCGATCGAAGCGCGCATCGCGGGTCGGGTTTTCGGGAGCCGGCCGGCGGTGTCCGTGTGGGAACGGCTCGGCCTGTGGCGCTTCGCCGCGGGCCTCAGCGCCGCCTGCGCCGTGCTGCTCGCGGTCTATATCCAGCAGATGCCGGCGCCCGCGCCCGCCATGTCGTCCGTCGCCGTACTCTCGGACGACAAGCAGCAACCGGCGCTCGTCATCATGTGGCCGCCGCAGACCAAGCCGCAGAACCGGCACGTGATGGTGCGCGCGCTGACGCAGACCGCGCCGCCGGAGGGCAAGTCCTACGAACTCTGGATGCTGCCCACGCCCACGTCCAAACCCGTTTCTCTCGGCGTGATCGGCCGCGATGCGCGCCAGGTCATCGAACTCACCGCAGCGGCCTCGATAATGATTCCCGGCATCTGGGGCATGGCCATCACCGTGGAGCCCGCCGGCGGCTCGCCCACCGGACAACCGACGGGCCCAGTCATCTACAGCGGGCCCTGCGTGAAGATTGGGTAATGGGTAATGGGTAATGGGTAATGGGCGGACCGCGCTGGTGGTTGCCGGTTCCCGCTCCTTCTCTGCCATTACCCATTGCTCGTCACCGTGCAGCCGCCAGCGCTGCGCAGACTGCCCGCGCCCCCTCCAGCACCCGCGGCCCCTGCGACTGCAGCGCCTCCGGGTCAACGTACATGATGCGCGGTCGAAACGCTGGCAGCGCCGCCAGTTTACGGCGCCAGGCGTTTTCGAACGCCGCGGCCCCGTCCGGTCCGCCCCCCAGAATGACCGCCGGACCCGCGGCGATCACCGCTTCCAGCGATACCGTCGGCACTAGGGCAGTGGCATTCGCGAACACGTTGCGCCCGCCGCAAGCGCTCAGCACGTCGCTGATCAGGTGCGTACCGTTGACCGTCATCAGCGGCGCGTCCCACACCGCGTAGAACACGGTGACGGGCGCCCGCCCGGCGGCAGCCGCGCGCAGCGCCGCCAATGCCCGTGCGTAATCGTCCGCGGCGAGCGCCGCCGGCGCCGGCGTTCCGGCCAGCGTGCCGATCAGCCGCAGCACGCGCGGCACATCGTCCAGCCGCCGCAGTTCCACCGCGAACACCGGCACCTTGAGCCGCGCCAGCGCGTCCAGATGGCGCGGCGCGTTGCCGCTGATCCAGGCGAGGGCGAGATCCGCCCTGAGGGCGAGGATTTTTTCGAAGTTGACCTGCGCGGCGTCGCCGACCACCGGCAACACGCGGGCAGCCGCCGGGTGACGGCTCATGCGCGACACTCCGACCACCGCGTCTCCGGCGCCGGCCGCGAAGGCGAGTTCCGTCAGCGAAGGCGCAAGGGTGACGATGCGGCGGGCGGGCGCGGCGAGGCGGACGTCGATGCCACGGTCATCGCCAAGGGTGAGCGGCGCGGATTCCGACGCCGCACAGGAAACGGAGAACAGCGCGGCGGCCAGCACCGCGCCCCCCGCAACCACGGCGCACGGGCGCCGCATGGCGCGGTCAGTCCGTCGCGCGCTTGAGACGCCGCTCGCGCACCGCTTTGGCAAGTGTTTCGAGCAGCTTGCGGCTTTCGTCCCAGCCGATGCAGCCGTCGGTGATGCTCTGGCCATAGACGAGCGGCTTGTCGGGCACGAGGTCCTGGCGGCCGGCTTTCAGGTGGCTTTCCACCATCACGCCGAAGATGCGGTCGTCGCCGCCCTTGATCTGGCCGGCAACGTTCTCGCCGACCGGGACCTGGTTCTCCGCCTTCTTGCTGGAGTTGGAGTGGCTGAAATCGATCATCAGCCGCTGCGCGAGCCCAGCCTCAGCGAGCCCCTTGCCCGCCGCGTCCACGCTGGCCGCGTCGTAGTTGGGCGCCTTGCCGCCGCGCAGGATGATGTGGCAATCCTCGTTGCCGGCGGTGGACACGATCGCGGAATGCCCGGCCTTGGTAACCGACAGGAAATGGTGCGGCGCCTGCGCGGCGCGGACCGCGTCGACCGCGATGCGGATGCTGCCGTCGGTGCCATTCTTGAAGCCGACCGGGCACGACAGGCCCGAGGCGAGCTCGCGGTGAATCTGCGACTCGGTCGTGCGCGCGCCGATGGCACCCCACGCCACGAGGTCGGCGATGTACTGCGGCGTGATCATGTCGAGGAACTCGCAGCCTGCCGGAACGCCTGACGCGTTGAGCTCGAGGAGCAGTTCGCGCGCGACGCGCAGACCCTCGTTGATGCGGAAGCTGCCGTCGAGCTGGGGATCGTTGATGAGCCCCTTCCAGCCGACGGTGGTGCGCGGTTTCTCGAAATACACGCGCATCACGACTTCGAGGTTGTCTTTCAGCGCCTCGCGCGTTTCCTTGAGGCGCTTCGCGTACTCCTTCGCGGCCTTGACGTCGTGGATAGAGCACGGCCCCATGATGACGAGCAGGCGGTCGTCCGCGCCGTGCAGGATGCGGTGGATGGCCGAGCGCGATTCGAAGACGACCTTGGCGACAGTCTCGTTGATCGGGTATTCGCGCAGAACGTGGGAAGGCGGCGCGAGTTCCTTGATTTCACGAATGCGGAGATCGTCGGTCTGGTACGGCATGGTGCGGGTGTCCACGGGGTAATCCGGATGAAACATCCGGGGGAAATGAGCAAGACCTTGATTATAAACCAATCCCTCACCCGCTTCCCGACCCCGGGCGGGCTTGCGCGGCGCACCACGACTGCCAGGCGGTGCGGTACGTCGCTTCGAGCGCGCGGGTAAACGCCGCCGCGTCCGTGAGCGGCGCGGCGGCGAGCCGCGCGCGCAGTCCGCGCGCAGCGCCGTGCGGCGGGGCCCATCGCGCGCCAGTGCGGACGCGGCCCCGATAAAGGCATCGTCATCGGCAGCCACGAGTTCGGGCAATCCCGCGTAGGCCAGCAGCGACGCCCCCACCCGCGACACGTGGGTGCCGCCGGCGCGCGTCACCACCGGCAAGCCCATCCACAAGGCCTCGCAGGTGGTGGTGGTGCCATGGTACGGAAACGTGTCCAGCGCGATGTCCACGTCAGCGTAGGCCGCGAGGTGGTCGCTGCGGCGGTCGCGCCACGTGGCGAACGCCACCCGCGCGGGATCGATGCCCTGCGCGGCAAACGCCGCATGAATGTATTCGACTGCCTCGGGCACGCGAGTACGCGCGGACTTGAGCAACAGGTGCGAGCCGGGCACTGCCTGCAACACCCGCGACCACAGCACCACGGTCTCAGCACTCAGCTTGTCGAGGTTGTTGAACGAGCCGAAGGTCATCGTCGCATCGGCTGGCCGTGCCGACACCGCAGGCGCATCGGCCGGCGGCAGGTAGCACAGGAAAGGCCCCGGCAGGCGCAGCAATGTCTCGGTGTGCCTTTCGTCCGTCGTACCCGGATCGACAAGGGCATCGGTGATCCGGTAATCGACCGCGGCGACGCCGGTGGTATCCGGATAGCCGAGCCACGTGAACTGCAGCGGCGCGGGTTTGCGCGCCAGCACCGGCAGGCGGTTCAATTTGGTGTGGCCGGCGAGATCGACCAGCAGATCGATGCGGTCTTCCCGGATCGCGCGTTCGAGCCGCGCGTCGTCCCACGCAGCCGCATCCCGCCAGCGGTCGGCAAGCCCGCGCATGCGCGCCGTCGCGTCGTCCGCCTTCGGGTGCAGGGAATAGCAGGTCACTTCCACTGCAGCGCGGTCGTGGCCAGCCAGTACCGGCTCGATGAAATAACCCACCGAGTGGCGCGAGAAATTGGGCGACAGGTAGGCCACGCGCAAACGCCGGTCCGGAGCGGGGTCCGTGCGCGCGGGGTCTGCCGGCGCGGGAAAGCGCGCGCCGTACGCGCGGTGCGCCTGTACAAGCGGCGCGGGGTCCGGCTCGGCCAGATAGTGCCGGTGAAACAGCCACGCGGAATGGATCGCGGTCGACTGCGGACGCAGGGCCTGCGCCCGCGCGTATTCCGCCACTGCTTCTTCCATGCGCCACAGCTCAACGAGCGCCGCCGCGCGTCCTACCACGGCCGGGACCGCATCGGGTGCGGCCGCCAGCACCTGGTCGTAGGCGTCGAGCGCCGCCGCGGGTTGCCCCGCATCAAGCAGGCGGTCAGCCGCTGCCAGTGGCGAGTCCGGGTTGGCGCCGGGACGCTGTCGCGCCCGCAGGTTCTTCAGAAAAGCGCCGAACATCGTTCAGTGCGATCAGTCGTCCAGCGCGACGTAACGAATGCTGACGATCTCGAGCGTTTCCTCGCCGCCCGGCGTGCGCAACCGTACGCTGTCACCTTCGTGCGCCTTGTTGAGCGCCCGCGCGACGGGCGCCAACCAGGAGATGCGGCCGCGCGCCGTGTCCACTTCGTCGGCGCCGACGATACTGACGGTGCGTTCCTCGCCCTGGCCGTCGCAGTAGGTCACGGTCGCGCCGAAGAACACCTGGTCCAACCCGGCGCGCGCGGGGTCGATGACTTCCGCACCGTCGAGCCGTTGCGTCAGGTAGCGGATGCGGCGGTCGATTTCGCGCAGCCGCCGCTTGCCGTACTGGTAATCCGCATTTTCGGAGCGGTCGCCGTTGGAGGCGGCCCAGGTCACGACCTTCACCAGCGCGGGGCGCTCCGTATTGAGCAGGTTCTCGACTTCGATTTTCAAGCGCGCGTGACAGCCGGGCGTCATGTAGTGCTTGGTGCCGGGCGGCAGGGCCGCGGCCGGATCTTCGTCGTCCGCCAGCTGCGCCTTGAACGCGAGGTCGCGCTCGATCAGGTCGAGTCTGCGCATGCGGGCAATCCCGACGCGGACCTCAGCCGGTGCCGCCGACGGTCAGACCGTCGATCTTCAGCGTCGGCTGGCCCACACCCACCGGCACGCTCTGGCCTTCCTTACCGCAGGTGCCCACACCGGAATCGAGCGCCGTGTCGTTGCCGATCATCGACACCTTCGTCAGCGCGTCGGGGCCGTTGCCGATCAGCATCGCGCCCTTCACCGGTGTGGTGACCTTGCCATCCTCGATCAGGTAGGCCTCCACCGCCGAGAACACGAACTTGCCGCTGGTGATGTCGACCTGCCCGCCGCCGAAGTTGGCGGCGTAGAGGCCGTTCTTCACCGAACCGATGATCTCCTGCGGGTCGTAGCCGCCGTTCGGGCCATTGAGCATGAACGTGTTGGTCATGCGCGGCATGGGAATGTGCGCGTACGACTCGCGGCGGCCGTTGCCGGTGACCGGCACCTTCATCAGCCGCGCATTCAGCGAATCCTGCAGGTAGCCCTTGAGGATGCCGTCCTCGATCAGGACGTTGCGCTGCGTCGGGTTGCCCTCGTCGTCGATGTTGAGCGAGCCGCGGCGCTGCGCGAGCGTGCCGTCGTCCACGACGGTCACGCCGGGCGACGCGACGCGCTCGCCGATGCGGCCCGAGAATGCTGAACTGCCTTTGCGGTTGAAATCGCCTTCCAGGCCGTGACCGACGGCCTCGTGCAGCAGTACGCCGGTCCAGCCGGGCCCGAGCACCACGGTCATCGGACCCGCGGGGGCGGGCTTGGCGTTCAGGTTCACCAGCGCCTGATCGACCGCGCGGCGCGCGTAGTCTTCGAGCACCGCGTCGGTGAAGTGGGCGTAGTCGAAGCGCCCGCCGCCGCCCGAACTGCCCTGCTCGCGGCGGCCGTTCTCCTCGACGATCACCTGCACCGACATGCGCACCAGCGGCCGCACGTCGGCCGCCATCGTGCCGTCGCTGCGCGCCACCATGACCACCTCGTACTCGCCGCCGAGATAAGCCATGACCTGCACGACGCGCGGGTCGCGCGCGCGGGTGATGCGCTCGAATTTCTCCAGCAGCGAGACCTTGTCGGCGGCGGCCAGGCTGGCCAGCGGGTCCTGCGGCTGGTACAGCACCTGGCCCGGCGCGCGCGGCGCCACGCGCGCCGTCGCCACCTGACCCTGGCGCGCGATCGCGCGTGTGGCATCGGCCGCCGCGGTCAACGCGGTCAGGCTGACGTCGTCCGAATACGCGAAGGCGGTCTTCTCGCCGGACACCGCCCGCACGCCCACGCCCTCGTCGATGTTGAAACTGCCCGACTTGACGATGCCTTCCTCGAGACTCCACCCTTCGCTGCGCGAATACTGGAAATAGAGATCCGCGTAATCAACCTTGTGCGCCATCAGCCGGCCAAACACCTGGTCGAGCGCGGCATAGTCGAGCGCGTGCGGGGCGAGCAGCGTCGCCTGCGCGGTCGCGAGGGGGTCGAGGATTTTGGTCGGGGTCGCGGTCATGAAGGGGGCTCGGTGAGGGGTGATGGGTGAGGGGTGATGGGTAATGGGTAATGGGTAATGGGTAATGGGTAATGGGTAATGGGTAATGGGTAATGGGTAATGGGTAATGGGTAAATCGTACCTCATCCCCCATCCCTCATCCCTCATCCCTGCAGTTTGATGGCGCCGGTTCGCGCCCGAGTGTGCGGTGCTCCAGCGCCGGGAGGTTGGCCCGCATCCGCCTCAGGAAGGCCAGATCCATGTCGGCAACCACCACGCCCGGGCCCTTGGGCAACCGGTCGATCACGGCGCCCCACGGGTCGACGATCATGCTGTCGCCGTGGGTTTCGCGGCCATTGGCGTGCAGGCCGCCTTGGGCGGCGGCCAGGACGTAGGCCAGGTTTTCGATCGCCCGTGCCCGCAGCAGGGTCTCCCAGTGCGCGCGCCCGGTGGTCGCCGTGAAGGCCGACGGCGCCAGGATCAGGTCCACCGGCTGCATCGCACGGTAGAGCTCCGGGAAACGCAGGTCGTAGCAGATCGACAGGCCCATCCGACCGAAGGGCGTGTCGAGAACCTGCACCGCGGCGCCGGGCTCGATGGTGCGCGACTCCTGGTAGCGCTCGGCGCCATTGTCGAAGCCGAAGAGGTGAATCTTGTCGTAGCGCGCGACGCGCCGGCCGCCCTCGTCGTAGACCAGTGAACTGTTGCGTACGCGGCCCGGATCGTCGCAGGCGAGCGGCGCCGAGCCGCCCACCAGCCAGATGCCGTGCTGGCGCGCGGTGGCCGCGAGGAAATCCTGGATCGCCCCCGTGCCCTCGCGCTCGCGCACCGCCACCTTGTCCTCGTCGCGCAGGCCGAGGATGGCGAAGTATTCTGGCAGCACCACCAGGCCCGCGCCGCGCGCGACCGCCTGCGCGATCAGGTCGCCGGCCACCGCCAGGTTCTCCGGCACGGTCGGGCCCGACACCATCTGCACAGCGGCGATGCGTTGCTTGTCGGTCATGGCGCGTTCACGGTTTGAGTTCGATGACGAGGTTCTCGCGCGGCCGCAGATCCGAAGCCAGCGCGATGCGCGCGCCGTCGAGCGCCAACGCCATCAGCCAGGCCCGGAGCTCCTCCGCCTGCAACTGGCCGTCGGGTCCCGGCGCGTGGCGGATGACCAGCCGCGCACCCGGCCGCGCGAGCATCGCGTCCGCCGCCTGCCGCACCGCCGGCGAGGCCTGCACGCTCTGCGCGCTGCGCGGACGATCCCACAGGTCCGGCGCCACCGGGAAATTCTGCGCGCCCGCCGGGAGCGCGCCCGCGACGAACCACAGCAGCAGAAACGTGCGCTTCATTTCTTCTTCAACTGCAGATTCTTCGCATCCGCCGGCGCGGGAATCGGCACGCTGCCCTCCGGTGCTTCCGCCTTGGCCGGCGTCTCGCTCCCCTTGATCACGACAGGGTCCACCCACGAGCCGGTGATACGGTATTCGTAGGACGCCATTTCGTTCACCGGGTTGCGCAACAGATTCTGCAGCACGTAGGTCGCGACGCCTGCGATCGGGCCACCGATCAGGGCGCCCGCCAGGGCGCCCGCCACCGACAGCGAGTCGCCAACGAAAGGCGTGACCTTCACGCGCAGGTTCTGCGTCTCGCGTACGATGTCCACCTCGCCGCTCAGCACGATGCGCGCGGACGCCGCGTTGATGCGCATGCTTTCGGTCGCCGCCACGCCCCGCGTGATCTTGACCGTGGAAATGATGTCGTCGTAGGCGAGGCCTTCGCTGAAGATGTCGCGAAAATCGAGCGACAGCCGGCGCGGAATGGATTGCAGCGAAATCACGCCGAGCAGCTTGCCGAGGCCGGGGTCGAGCTTGATGAACTGTCCCTTCTGCGATTCGATGATGATGGTGCCGGAGAGCGAGGGATAGTCGATGTCGTAGGGCACGCCGTTCCACTGCAAGGGGCCTTCGATCTTGCCGGTGCCGTCCTTGATGCCCGGCGGCAGGCCGAGGCGATCGAGAAACTTGCCGATGTTGACGACGTCGAGCCGCACGTTGATCTGGGTGCGCGGGACCGCCAGCGAGGCCAGCCATAGCCCCTCAATCCCGAGCGCGCCGTCGGGGTTGGAGATCCTCAGCTTGTCGATCTTCCAGTCGCGACCCTCGGGCACCGCGTTGAGTTCGAGCCGCCCGAGCTTTTTGCCGCGGAACACGAAATCTTCGGCAGTCACGTCGAGGGCCGGCAGTTCACGCGGCTGGAACGCAGTCGCCCCCGTCGGCGACGGCTTGCCCCCCCCCACCGGCACTTGCGTGGCCGGCAGGTCGAAGCGTTTCAAACGCGCCGTCAGCTTGCCCTTGTCGCTTGCGCTCCACGACACGTCGCCCGCCACTTCCGTCGCGTTGATGGTCCCGGCCCAGGCATTACCCTTCTGCAGGACGTTCAGCGCGACGCCGTGAAATTGCTTGCCGAGCACCTCGAGTTCGTCGACCTTGACGTCGAGCCCGGCCAGTTCGACGGCGCCGCCGCTGGCCGCCCCCTTCACGGTCAGCAGTGCCAGCCAGCCGTCCAGATCGAGGCGCTTCGCCGTGCCGCTCACCCAGATGCCGCGCCGCTCCGGCGCCGGCGCCACGCCGCCAAAAACGACGGTGGCACGCTCGGTAGTAATGGTGTTGCCGGCGATCCTGCGCACCGACTGCATGGAGACCAGGTCGCCGAAGGACAATTGCACGCTGTCCTGCTGCGGCGACAGGAAACGCCGCTCGAAGCGCATCGGCAGGGGTTCGTTCGCCGCCTTGGCGAGCGGCGCCGGCCAGTCGGTGCTGGCGCCCTGCAGGTTGCTCTCGACGACCAGGTCGGCCAGGCGGTTCTTCAGCGTGACCACCGCGCGCCAGTCGAAAGCCCCGCGCATGGCACTGACCATCGGGTGCGAGATCTGCTGCTTGAAGCTGTCGAGGTTGGCCCGCCCCTGCACGGTGACGCGCACGGCACCGCTCTTGTCGGTCGTGCCGGTCGCGGTGGCGGGTCCGCCGAGCATGTTGAAGGTGGCGCCGGGCAGGCGCACCAGGCTGTCCGTGAATTCCAGGCGGGCGTTCAGCTGCTCTAACGCTGGCAGGTCCGGGTCGATCGCCACGCGGTTGTTGACGAACTGGTAGGCCCCGTTGAGCTTCGTCTGCTCCGTGTGCAGCAGCGGCATCTCGAAGGACAGCGCCAGGCGGCCGCGGCCGTCGGCCGTGATGCCGTCCGTGAAGCGTTCGATCATGCGGGCGACCGGACTCTCATCGATGAAGCGCAGGAAATCCGAGGTCGGGCCCTCGGCCTCGCCGGTCAGCTTGAGGATGCTGCCCTTCTCCGCCACCAGTTCCGGAATTTCGGCGCGGACGCGCGTCAGCCGCGTGCCGTAGAGGGAGGCCTCCCGGGCCAGCACATCCAGCCGGTTGCCAATGAACAGCAGGTCCGCATCGATGCCGTCCAGCGCGGGCCAGCCTTCCGCGTAATCGAGCTTGACGTTCTCCACCTTGGCGGCGACGCGGAACTGACCCGCCTTGCCGTCCGGAAACGGGAATTCGCGCAGGTCACCTTTGACGCGCAACCGCACGTCGCCCGACGAACCGGCGAGCACCGCACGCTCGATCCAGGGCCGCGAATTCCGCGCGACGTTGATGGGCAGGTAGCGGGTCATCGAACGGGCATCGGCGCGCGACAACTGCCCGTTGAGGTCGATCACGCCGGGCGCATCGGTCATCGTCTGGTAGGTGCCGTAGACCTGGCCGGCCAGGTCGCGATTGGCGAACTGCACGTTGTTCAGTTGCACCTCCCATTCCTTGCCGCCGGCGAGACGGGTCCAGCCCACCTGCGCGCCCAGGCTGTCGAATTCGAGCCGCTCGCGGAAAATCTGCGGCAGTTCGGCGGCCGCGGCCTGACTGTTGATGAACAAGGTGCCATTCTTCTCGCTGCCCTCGACGTGGCCGGTGATGCCGCTGAAGCCCGGCAGGCGGCCGACCGGGGCCAAGGTGAGGTTGACGAAGCGGGCCTTGGCGCTGAACTCCTGCGGCTGCGGCCAGGCCCCCTTCCACTTCACCGCCAGGTCGTACACGCTGCCCGCGGGCGCGAAGGCAGCGAACTCGTCGCGCACGTCCTTGGGAATCGGCAGATTGGCCGCCAGCGCGAACAGCGGCTCGAGATCCAGCGCGTTGGCGCGCAGTTCGCCGCGCTGCGACTCCGGCTTGGCGCCGCGCACGCGGAAGTTCAGGTCCACCGGCTGCTGGGCCAGGCCCTCGTGCGCGGCGACCGTGAGGCGCTGGGTGCTGACTTCGAAGCCGTCGTCGAACTGCTTCCAGCCGACGCGCCCCTTCAGCTGCGTAAGCTCCAGCGGCGTGCCGTCCGTGTTCAGGCGCGTGCGCACGCGCGCCAGTTCCACGTCCGCGGTGAGGTCCTTCAACTGGCCGGCGTCCAGCCCGACCCATAGCCGCAGCGCGCCGACGCCGCTCGGGAATGCCACCGGGAAGGTGACCCATTGCTGCCAGGCGGCGATGTCGGTGTAATCCACCTCTACGAACAGCGTCCCCTCCCAGCGCTGGAGGTCCGAGACGCGCTCGCCGGTCAGGTCGCCGCGCAGGTCGAGCGGCGCCGCCAGTTCGGGCGGCGGCGTCGCGCGCAGGCCGAAGCGATGCCGGTCACCCCGGTTCTCGAGACGAAAATTCACCGCGTTCAGTTGCAGCGGGCGGGCGCCGCGCTGGTCGTCCTGCCAGCGCACCTGCGCGTCGTGCACCGAGATCCGGCGCTGGCGCAGCAGCCAGTCCGAGAATCCGCTGCCGTCGGCTTCGGTCGCCTGAACCTCGACACCGGCGATGTGGATCACACCCTTCGCGTCGCGGCGCACGCTCAGGTTGGGGCGGTAGATGTCGAGCGCGTAGAAACGCAGGTCCCATGCGTACAGGCTCCACCATGAAATCGTGCTGTCCACGCGCTCCAGCGCGAGCGAGACCTGCCCCTTGTCGTCGTAGATGCGCAGGTCGGTCAGCGTGAGGTAGGGATGCAGCCCTTCCCAGTTGCCCGCGAGGGTGCCGATCGTGACCTTCTGGCCGAAGGCTGCGGTGAGCTTCTCGGCGATCTGTTCGCGATGTTCGTCGATCGTCGGCAGCACGACGTAGCGCGCAGCGAGCATGACCACGAGGAAGACGGAACCGAAAGCGATAACGGACCATGCCGCCACGCTGTACAGCCACAGCGAGCCGTGTTTGACTCCGCGCCCCACGGCCTTCGCGACCCGTTTCAACCGGTTCCTCTCAAATCCCACTCACGCAATAAACTCGCAATAAATCAATAGAATGTGAAGCTTCTTCGATCATTTGGCCATTTTACGTGAACCCCGCCACGAGGGGCAGCGCCTGTGCAGCCTGTATATAACGCCGCCCCCCTGGTTTCGGGGGACGCGGCGATTGCCCGGGCCCGCACCCTGTCCCGCTACTTCGACCGCACGCTCACCGCCCATCCTGCGGCCCTGCCCTCCGCCGAGGTCGGCGTGCCACTCACGGCCGTGGCCCTGGCAGAAGCCGCCGCCGGCTTAGCCGCGGCCGCCGACGAGGCCGCCCTCAAGTCCGGCCTGCGCGCGCTGCGGCGGCGGGTCATGCTGCGCGTGATCGCGCGCGACCTCGCCGGCCTCGCCACGCTCGATGAAGTGGTCGCTACCGTCTCCGCGCTCGCCGACAGTACCGTCGGCGCGGCGGCGGACTGGCTCGAGCGCGACCTCACCGCGCGTCACGGCACGCCCCGCGGGGAAACCGGTGGCGCACCCCAGCAGCTGCACGTGGTCGCCATGGGCAAGATGGGAGGCTGCGAATTGAACCCCTCGTCCGACATCGATCTGGTCATGGTCTATCCCGAAGAGGGCCAGACCGACGGTCCGCGCCCGCTGACCAACCACGAGTTCTTCGTGCGCCTCGCCCAGCGGCTGACCGGCGTGCTGTCGGAGATCACGCCCGACGGCTTCGTGTTCCGCGTGGACAACCGCCTGCGCCCGTGGGGCGACGCCGGGCCGCTCGCCGCGGGCTTCGAAGCGCTGGAGGACTACCTCATCACGTATGGCCGCGAGTGGGAGCGTTTCGCCTGGCTGAAGGCACGCGCCGTCCGCGGCGACCGCAGCGCAGAACTCATGGACATCGTGCGGCCCTTCGTGTTCCGCCGCCACCTGGATTACAGCGCGATTGCGGCACTGCGCGCGCTGCACCGGCAGATCCGCGAGGAAGTCGCCCGCCGCGACCGCGCCGACGACATCAAGATCGGTCCCGGCGGCATCCGCGAGATCGAATTCATTGTCCAGCTTTTCCAGCTGATCCGCGGCGGGCGCGAGCCGGAACTGCGCGCGCGCGGCACCCGCGAGGCGCTCCGCGCCCTGTCCGCGCGCGAATTGCTGCCCGCCGAGGTCGTCGAAGCGCTGGCGGCCGCCTACGTCTTTCTGCGCAACCTCGAGCACCGTCTGCAGTACCTCGACGACCAGCAGACCCAGCGCCTGCCGCGCGCCGACGACGACCGCGCGTGCGTGGCGACGGCCATGAACCTGCCCGACTGGACGGCGCTGGCGGTGGCGCTCGACGCGCAGCGCGCGGTAGTGTCGGCGCAATTCGACCGCGTGTTCGCCGAAGCGCCGGAGCACGGCGAGGCAGCCGTCCTGCCACTTGCGCGGGCGCCCGACGCGGAGACCGCAGCGGCGCACCTCAGCGCGCTCGGCTACGCCGATCCGGCGGCGCTGCTGGCGGAATGGAACCGCCTGCGGACGTCCTCCCGCATCCGCGCCATGCCCGCAACGAGCCAGTCCCTGCTTGAGCGCCTCGTCCCGCTGGCGCTCGTCGCCGGGGCGCGGCAGCCGCAGCCCGATCTCGCCATCACACGGCTGCTTCGTTTGCTGGAAGCCATCGCCCGGCGCGAATCGTACCTGGCGCTGCTGGTCGAGTTTCCGCAGGCCCTGGAAACCCTCGCCCGGCTGGTCGGCGCCAGCCCGTGGGTCGCCGACTACCTGTCCCGCCACCCCATCCTGCTCGACGAACTGCTCGACGGGCGCGCGCTGCACGCAGCACCCGACTGGCCGCGTCTCGCCGCCGCGCTGCGCGCACAGCTCGACGCGCTCGATCCCGACGTCGAGCAGCAGATGGACGCCCTGCGCCACTTCAAACAGCAGCAGACCATCCGCCTCATCGCGCAGGACCTCGCCGGCGAACTGGCGCTGGAGAAACTGTCCGACCACCTGACGGACCTGGCCGATCTCATCCTGCGCGAAACGCTGTGCCGGTGCTGGGCCGGCCTGAAGACGCGCCATTGCACCGAGCCGCGCTTCGCGGTCATCGGCTACGGCAAGCTGGGCGGCAAGGAACTCGGCTACGCATCGGACCTCGACATCGTGTTCCTCTACGCGGACGACGCGCCCGAAGCCTGGGAACACTACGCGCGGCTGGCCCAGCGCATCAGCGCCTGGCTCACCACCATCACGCCGGGCGGCGTCCTCTACGAAACCGACCTGCAGTTGCGGCCCGACGGCGGCAAGGGGCTGCTGGTAAGCACCGTGGAGAGTTTCGCGACCTACCAGCATAAGAGCGCGTGGACCTGGGAGCACCAGGCGCTGACCCGCGCCCGCTGGTGCGCGGGTGACGCCGCCATCGGCGCCGCGTTCGAGGCGATCCGGCGCGAAGTGCTGACGCAGCCGCGCGACGCCGGCGCGCTCGCCCGCGAAGTCGTGGCGATGCGCGAAAAAATGCTCGCGGCGCATCCCAACGCGAGCGGCCTGTTCGACCTCAAGCACGACCGCGGCGGCATCATCGACGTGGAGTTCGCGGTGCAGTACCTGGTCCTCGCGCACGCGCACCGGCATCCCGCGCTCACCGGCAACGTGGGCAACCTCGCGCTGCTGAAGCTCGCCGCGACGCTGCGGCTGCTGCCGATGGAGGTCGCCGGCGCCGCGCACGATGCCTATCGCGAATTCCGGCGGCGGCAGCATGCGCTGCGCCTGCAGGGCGGCGAGTACGCGCGGGTGGAAAAGCCGGCGGCCGCCGCGCACGTGGCGGCGGTAGAGCGCCTCTGGCGGGAAGTCTTCGGGAATTCCGCGCGCTAGCGCGGACGCGCCAGCGGCGAAGTCAGCCGCGAAGTCAGCCAATACCCCTCGAGCTGGCGCTGGCTTTTCATGACGAGTGAAATCGGCGGCTCGAAGGCGTAGCGGTTCTTCAGCCGGCGCCACGTCGTCGCGTCCACCAGAATGCCGCCATCGACGGCTTCGATGGACAGCCGGTTCGCCACGTTCACCGTCTGCCCCCACAGGTCGTAGATGAACTTCTTGACGCCGATGACGCCGGCCACGACCGGACCGGACGCGATGCCGGCGTGGATGCCGATGGCGCGGCCGTCCGGCATGCGGAAGCGGGCGATGCCTGCGCGCATCTCCAGCGCCATGTCGGCGACCGCCTCGGTGTAGGTCGCGCCGCTCTCCAGGATGCCACCGGCCGCCATGTAGGCGTCGCCCACCGTCTTGATCTTTTCCAGCCCGTGCCGCTCCGCCAGTTCGTCGAACCACGAAAAGATGCGGTTGAGCAACGCCACCATCTCCTTGGGCGGCAGTTCCTCGGACATGCGGGTGAAGCCGATGAGGTCGGCGAACATGACCGTCACGTCGGCGTAGCCGTCGGCAATGACCGCCGGATCATCCTTCAGGCGCTGCGCGATCGGCGCGGGCAGCACGTTCAGCAGCAGACGCTCCGAGCGTCCCTGCTCCTGCGCGAGCAGCTCGTGCTGCTGCTCGAGGGCGGTGCGCAGTCGCTGCTTCTCGCGCACGAAGAACACCACCAGCAGGTACAGGATGGCGGACATCGCCACGAAGTTCAGCACGAAAAATACCGCGATGGTCTGCAGCGGCAGGTTCACCGTCTTGTCGCCGTAGCCCAGGTAGTAATCGAAAACCCCCGACAGCGCGGTCAACACCACGTAGGCGACAAACCATGGGACCGACTGGCGCGACCCCTGGAACAGCATCACGCCCAGCGGCGCGAGCAGCGCCCACAGCATCACGCCGGAGGACGTTACGAAGCTGCCGATCGACCATTGCATGATGAAAGGCACGAACAGGAACAGCAGCACCTGCACTGAGCGGAAGAGGACGAAGTTGCGCTTCCACAGGTAGAAGCCCAACGAAGCGGCCGACACCGCGAGGTAGACCAGCGGAACGGTGGCGGAGAAGCGGATGCCCATGGCCCAGTAGATCGCGAGCCACAGCGTGGCCGCGAAGCCCATCAGGCCGCTGGCAAAGATGACCAGCGTCTTGGCGAGCTTGTCGTCGTCGGTGTCGGTGTCGGCGATGACGCGCGAGGCGAGGTTGCCGAGCAGGCCGGTAACGGTAAAGGGCACGGAAGGGGCCGGTCGCGTGGGGTGCGGAGTCTTGCACCAAACCCGCGCAGGGTCAAGAAATCGTGCCCACAGAACCCGGGATTTCCCTGCGCGATCCGCAACTTACCCGGGCTGCGCTAGAATAGCGCTCGCCCCGGCACCACCGAGCGCGCAGGTTCCGCGTGTTCCGCTCCGCTGCATTTTCGTTTACGCAACCGTTCAAGAGGTGTCTCCCGTGTCTTCCCCCGCAATGCCCTCGATGGCCGACCGTGACGGCTTCATCTGGTACGACGGCAAACTGGTGCCGTGGCGCGACGCCACCACCCACGTGCTCACCCATTCGCTCCACTACGGCTTGGCCGTGTTTGAAGGCGTCCGCGCGTACAAGACCGTCCACGGCACCGCGATCTTCCGGCTGAAGGAGCACACGGAACGCCTGTTCAATTCGGCACACATCTACATGATGAAGTTGCCGTACAGCCGCGAGCAACTGATGGAAGCGCAGAAGGAAGTCGTGCGTGCGAACAATCTGGAGTCCTGCTACCTCCGCCCGATCGCCTTTTACGGCTCCGAGCGCATGGGCGTGTCGCCCAAGGGTGTCAGCGTGCACGTCGCCGTGGCCGCCTGGCCGTGGGGCGCCTACCTCGGCGAGGAGGCGCTGGAAAAAGGCATCCGCGTGAAGACCTCCTCGTTCGCTCGCCATCACGTGAACGTGTCGATGTGCCGCGCCAAGTACTCCGGCACCTACGCGAATTCCATCCTCGCCAATCTGGAAGCGACCGACCACGGCTACGACGAAGGGCTGCTGCTCGATGTGGACGGCTTCGTGGCCGAGGGCGCCGGCGAAAACCTGTTCATGATCAAGAACGGCAAGCTGTACGAGCCGGAACTCAGCAGCGCACTGATCGGCATCACGCGCGATTCGATCATCACGCTGGCCGCCGAGATGGGTCTCTCTGTGACGGCCAAGCGCATCACCCGCGACGACCTCTACATCGCCGACGAAGCCTTCTTCACCGGCACCGCCGCGGAAGTCACGCCGATCCGGGAACTCGACGGCCGCGCGATCGGCAGCGGCAAGGCCGGGCCGATCACCGCAAAGCTGCAGAAAGCCTTCTTCGACCTCGTCAACGGCAAGAACGAGAAGCACCGCGACTGGCTCACCCAGGTCGCCGCGTAAACGACCCCGCCATGAGCGAGCAAACCGACAACACGTCGCGCCACCTCGAAGTGACGTCGGCCGACCTGCCGCTGCACTGCCCGACGCCGGCGATGCGGCTGTGGAACGCCCATCCCCGCGTGTTCCTGCCGATCGAGAAGACCGGTGAAGTGCTGTGTCCCTACTGCGGCACGAAGTACACCCTCAAGGGCGGCGCGGTGGCGGGCGGCCACTAGCCGCACGCCCGTGATGAGTGATGAGTGATGAGTGATGAGTTGAAAAGCTACGGCCGACTCGCTCGACACTCAGCACTCATCACTTAACACTCACCGCTAGGCCACACCGTGGCCCGTATCCTCATCGTCGCCCCCAGCTGGGTCGGCGACGCCGTCCTGACCCAGCCGCTGCTCGCGCGGCTCAAACAGCACGACCCGCACGCCGTCATCGACATCCTTGCGCCAGCGTGGACGCTGCCGGCGTTCGGCCGCATGCCGGAAGTCGCTGATACGCTGGCCAACCCTTTCGGCCACGGCGTACTCAAGCTCAGCGCGCGGCGCACGCTGGCGCTGCAACTACGGGAACGGCAGTACGTGCAGGCGATCATCCTGCCGAACTCCCTCAAGTCCGCGCTGATCCCGCTGCTTGCCGGCATCCCGCAGCGCACCGGCTACATCGGCGAGGCGCGCTGGGGCCTGCTGAACGACGCCCGCAGGCTCGACACAAAAGCCCTGCCGCTGATGGTCGAGCGTTTCGCCGCGCTGGCCGAGCCGCGCGGCGCGCCCTTCCCCCGCCCGCTGCCCGCGCCGCGGCTGACCATCGACGCCGCCGCCCGCACCTGCACGCTCGCCGCGCTGGGGCTCGACAGCACGCGTCCGGCCGCCGTGTTCGCGCCGGGCGCCGAGTACGGCCCCGCCAAACGCTGGCCGCCGGCGCATTTCGCGGCGCTCGCGCGCGCGCTCGCGCCGACCCATGCGATATGGCTGATCGGTTCCGCCAAGGATGCGCCGGAGGCTGAAGCGATCGAACGCGCGGCGCCGGGCCTCACCGTCAACCTTTGCGGCCGCACCGACCTCGCGCAGGCCATCGACGTCATCGCCTCGGCGTCGCTCGCGGTAACCAACGATTCCGGCCTCATGCACATCGCGGCCGCCTGCGACGTGCCGCTGGTCGCGGTGTTCGGCTCCAGCAGCCCGCGCTTCACACCCCCGCTGTCGTCCCGCGCGCGCGTCGCGCAACTCCCCCTGCCGTGCAGTCCCTGTTTCGAGCGGGTGTGCCCGCTGGGACACATGGACTGCCTCAACAAACTTATGCCCGAGCAGGTGCTGGCGGAAATTTCAGCCCTGTCTAAAGGCAGAATGAGCCGCAGAGACGCAGAGGACGCAGAGAAAGCCGACTAAAAGAGAACCGTCGCATCTGGGTTTTCCTTTTGTCTCCTCTGCGCTCTCTGCGTCTTTGCGGCTAATTTTGTTTTTTGTCGTTCTTGGCCTCCTGGCGGCCAACCGTTTTAGAATCCAGCCCTCATGCAGCGCCCCCTCTTCACTTCTCCGCAGGACGCCGAAGCGGCCTTCTACGACGCCTTCGAGAAGGCCGACCTCGACGCCATGATGGCGGTGTGGGCGGATGAGGACGACATCGTGTGCATCCACCCCGGCTCCGCCCGCCTGACCGGCGTCGAGGCGGTGCGCGAGTCCTGGCGCCAGATCTTCGGCAGCGGCCAGCGCCTGCGCATCCGCGTGCGCGACCTGCACCGCACGCAGGCCATGATGGTCGCCGTGCACAGCATCCTCGAGCACTTGAGCGTCGTGGGCGACAACCGCCCGCGGCCCGCCGTCGTCGCCACCAACGTCTACCAGCAGACACCGCGCGGCTGGCGGATGATCGTGCACCACGCCTCCCCCGCGCCCGGCACCCCGGCCCCTGCAGGCACGTCTGCACCCGCCGGCACCCTGCACTGACCGTCTGCCTAGGCAGCGTAGGGGCATTTCGGTATACTTCGGTATACCGTTATTTTAATTGAATTTTCTGTAACATTTTCCAGGACTTACACCACTTCGACGGTTTCCGTCCAGACCATGTCCGCTGTCATCGCGCCCCCCCGCAAGCTCGCCCTGCCGGCCGAAGTTTCTTCGCTCGCCGAGGTCGCCTACACGCGCATCCGGCAGGCCATTACCGACGGCGCACTGAAACCCGGCGCCTCCCTGCGCGAAGCCGCGGTCGCCGACTGGCTCGCGATGAGCCGCACGCCGGTGCGCGACGCCCTCCGGCGGCTCGAATCCGACGGCCTGCTCGCCCACGAAGCGCACCGCGGGGCCGTTGTCGCCACGCTCGACGCGTCCGCCATCCTCGAGCTGTACGCCATGCGTGAAGTACTGGAAGGCAGCGCCGCCGCGCTGGCCGCGCGCCACGCCCGCGAGGACGAACTCGTCACACTGCGCCACATCGCCGACGAAGAGGCCGGCGTGCTCGAGGACGCGGTGCGGCTGGTCGCCATCAACCGGCGCTTCCACCAGGCGATCTTCCGGGCCGCGCACAACCGTTACCTGCTCAAGATGCTGAACCCGGTGCACGATGGCATCGCCATCATGGGCCGTTCCACGCTCGCCGATCCGGTGCGCGCCCGCGAAGCACATGCGGAGCACGTGGAGATCGTCGAACTGCTGGCGCGTCGCGACGCGGCAGGCGCCGAGGCCGCCGCCCGCCGGCACAGCCGCGGCTCGCTCGCCGCGCGCCAGGCGCTGATGCGCGCAACTGAAAAAGGCTGACCCGACATGAAACCCGTCGATTTCTCGAAACCCTATGACCTGCTGGTGATCGGCGGCGGCAACGCCGCGATCTGCGCCGCGCTCACCGCGCGCGAGTCCGGCCTGTCCGTGCTGATCGTCGAATCCGCCCCGCGCTTCTGGCGCGGCGGCAACAGCCGCCACACCCGCAACTTCCGCTGCATGCACGTCGGCCCGGTCAGCACCCTGATCGAGACCTACGACGAGGAAGAATACTGGCAGGACCTCCTCAAGGTCACCGGCGGCATCACCGACGAGAAGCTTGCCCGCCACACCATCCGCAGCTCGCCCGACTGCCTGCCCTTCATGCACAAGTACGGCGTCCGCTTCCAGCCCTCACTGACCGGCACGCTGCACCTGTCGCGCACCAACGCCTTCTTCCTCGGCGGCGGCAAGGCGCTGCTCAACGCGTATTACGCCGCGGCCGAGCGCATGGGCATCGACGTGGTGTACGAGGCGGAAGCCACCGAAGTAAAGCTCCGCGACGACGGCCGCTTCGAATCCGCCATCGTCCATCACGCTGGCGCCAACCACGAAGTCCGCGCCAAGGCGATGGTCGCCGCCGCCGGCGGTTTCGAGGCCAACCTCGAATGGCTGAAGGAGGCCTGGGGGCCCTCCGCCGACAACTTCCTGATCCGCGGCACGCCGTACAACAAGGGCGTGCTGCTCAAAACGCTGCTCGCGCAAGGCGCCAAGTCGGTTGGCGACCCCAAGCAATGCCACGCTGTGGCGATCGACGCCCGCTCGCCCAAGTACGACGGCGGCATCTGCACGCGCGTGGACTGCGTGTCACTCGGCATCGTCGTCAACCAGCAGGGCCAGCGCTTCTACGACGAAGGCGAGGACTTCTGGCCCAAGCGCTACGCGATCTGGGGCCGCCTCGTTGCCCAGCAGGCCGGCCAGATCGCCTACTCGATCATCGATTCCAAGGCGGTCGGCAAGTTCATGCCGCCGGTGTTCCCGCCAATCAAGGCGAACTCCATCCGCGAACTCGCCACCAAGCTCGAACTGAATCCCGACGTGGTGGAGACGACCGTGAAGTCGTTCAACGAAGCCGTGCGCCCCGGCGGTACCTTCAACCACGCCGTGCTGGACGACTGCGCGACCATCGAACTCAACCCGCCGAAAACGCACTGGGCGCTGCCGATCGACACGGGCCCCTTCTTCGGCTACCCGCTGCGCCCCGGCATCACCTTCACCTATCTCGGTGTCGTCATCGACGAGCAGGCGCGCATGATCATGCAGGACGGAAAACCCTCGCCGAACATCTTCGCCGCCGGCGAAATCATGGCCGGCAACATTCTGGGCAAGGGGTACATGGGCGGCTTCGGCATGACCATCGGTACCGTCTTTGGCCGCATCGCTGGAGCAGGAGCCGTACACCATGTCCGTAGCTGAACTGGTCGCCCGTGCCGAACAGAACATGCAGATCTGCAATGCTTGCCGGTATTGCGAGGCCTACTGCGCCGTCTTTCCGGCGATGGAGCGGCGCCTGACCTTCGCCGAGAACGACCTGCATTACCTCGCCAACCTGTGCCACAACTGCGGCGCCTGCTACTACGCCTGCCAGTACGCCCCGCCGCACGAGTTCAACGTCAACGTGCCGCAGAACTTCGGCAACCTGCGCGCCGAAACCTACAAGCGCTACGCCTGGCCCGAAGCCTTCGGCGCGCTCTACGCCCGCAACGGCCTCGCCGTTTCGCTCATCACCGCTGCGAGCCTCGCGCTCGTGCTGCTGCTCGTCATGGTCCTGCAGAAGCCCGAGGTGGTGTTCTCCGCGCACGCGGGCGGCAACTTCTACGCCGTCATCCCGCACAACGCGATGGCGTGGTCCTTCGGTCTGGTCTCGCTGTTCGTGCTGCTCGCGTTCACGATCGGCTTCACGCGATTCTGGCGCGACATGGGGGAAAAACTCTCGGAATTCGCGCGCCCCGTGACGCTCGCCCAGGCGACGTGGGACGCGCTGCGCCTGCGCTACCTCGACGGCGGGCCGGAGGGCGAGGGGGAAGGCTGCACCTACCCGACGGAGACGCCGTCCAACCTGCGCCGCGTGTTCCACCACTTCACCTTTTACGGCTTCATGCTGTGCTTCGCCGCCACCTGCGTGGCCACCTTCTACCATTACGTGCTGAAAACCCCGGCGCCCTACCCCGTCCTGAGCCTCCCGGTCCTGCTCGGCATCACCGGTGGCATCGGCCTGCTGATCGGCCCGGTGGGACTGATCTGGCTCAAGCACAAGGCCGACCCGGACACGCGCGCCTCCGCGCAGCGCGGCATGGATGCGGGCTTCCTGGTGCTGCTGTTCCTGACCAGCCTGACCGGGCTCGCCTTGCTCGGCTGGCGGGAAACCTCCGCCATGGGGGTCCTGCTCGCCGTTCACCTGGGCATTGTGCTCGCCCTGTTCCTGACCCTGCCTTACGGCAAGTTCGTGCACGCCATCTACCGGTTCGCGGCGCTCGTGCGCTACGCGCTGGAACGTTCCCGCCCCGCCCCCAATGTCTCGTTCGATTAACCGCGCTATACTTTTTCCAACCCGCAAGGAGGAAACGCCATGAACGCACCCGCCGTATCACTTGCAGTTGCCAGTAAAGTCAGCAAACCCGTCCGCGATCTCGTCAGCCCCGAGGAGTGGGAAGCCCGCGTCAACCTCGCCGCCTGCTACCGCCTGATGGCGGAATACGACATGATCGAGATGATCGCCAACCACATTTCCTGCCGCGTGCCGAGCAGCCACACCGAGTTCCTGATCAATCCCTACGGGATGCTGTACGAGGAAATGACCGCCTCCTCGATGATCAAGATCGACCTCGAAGGCAACGTGCTCTTCAACGCCACCGAATACGGCATCAACAAGGCCGGCTACGTGATCCACAGCGCCGTGCATGCCGCGTGTCCCGCAGTGGACTGCGTGATCCACACCCACACGCTGGCGGGCATGACCGTCTCGGCGCTGAAGCAGGGCCTGATGACCAACATCGCCCAGACCGGCATGCGCTTCGGCGAGGTCGCGTACCACGACTACGAAGGCCCGGCGCTGAACCTCGACGAGCGCTCGCGGCTGGTGGCCAGCCTCGGCGACAACGACGCATTGATCCTGCGCAACCACGGCCTGCTGACCGTGGGCCCGAGCATCCCGGAGTGCTTCAACAACATGTTCCGGCTCGAACGCGCCTGCCAGCTGCAGATCATGACCCTGTCCTGCAACGCCGACCTCAGCCTGCCGCCCGCCGAGGTCGTCAAACCGGTGCACGACGGCTTCAAGCCCGGCGTGCGCCGCCGCTGGGGCCTGCTCGAGTGGCCGGCCCTGCTGCGCAAGCTCGACAAGATCGACCCGTCATACAAGCACTAGGACGGGACATCCAGGACGGGGCCACCCCGCCCTGACCCGGACAGAAGGGCGGTCGAGACCGCCCTTCTTTTTTGCCCACAGCATCCGCATGACCGACACTTCCGAGTTCCGCGCCCCCTGGTGGCTGCCCGGCGGCCACGCGCAGACCGTGTTCACCGCGATGCTGGCACCGCGGCCTGCCGTCGCCTGGCGCCGCGAGCGATGGGAGACCCCCGACGGCGATTTCATCGATCTGGACTGGGCTGAAGACCGGGATTGGGGATTGGGGATTGGAGATTCGAAATCTCTCCCGCCGCTGGTCGTGCTGTTCCACGGACTGGAAGGCAACTCGGCCAGCCAGTACGCCCGCTCGGTCATGCGGGCGGTGCGCGACCGCGGCTGGCGCGGCGTCGTCGTCCATTTCCGCGGCTGCAGCGGCGAGCCCAACCGGCTCCCGCGCGCCTACCACTCCGGCGACGTCGAGGAAGCCGACTGGATCCTTGCGCGCCTACGCACGCTGGCGGGCGCAGCGCCGCTGTTCGCCGTCGGCATCTCGCTCGGCGGCAACATGCTGCTCAAGTGGCTCGGGGAAACCGGCGCAGCCGCGGGACGGAGCCTTACCGCGGGCGCCGCCGTCTGCGCGCCGGTGGACCTCACCGCGGCCGGCGACGCGCTCGCGGTCGGCTTCAACCGCGTCTACACCGCCAACTTCCTCGTCACCATGAAGCGCAAGACGCTCGCCAAGCGCGCCCGCTATCCGGATCTGGTCGACTGGGCGCGCATGGACTTAGCGCGCACCTTGCGCGAGTTCGACGATGCCGTGACCGCGCCCCTGCACGGCTTTCGCGATGTCAACGACTACTGGACGCGCGCCTCGGCCAAACCGGTGCTCGGCGGCATCCGCGTGCCGGCGCTCATGCTCAACGCACTGAACGACCCCTTCCTGCCTGCGGCCGTGCTGCCGGCGCCGGCCGACGTCTCGCCTGCTCTCAGGCTGGAGTACCCGACGACAGGCGGCCACGTCGGCTTCGTCGGCGGCGCGCCGCCGGGGCGCCTCGACTGGCTGCCCGCGCGTTTGCTCGACTTTTTCACCCGCGTGTAACCGTCAGCGTGGGAAAATCGGCCATGCCCAATCTGCCTCCCGAGATCTTCAAGGCCTACGACATCCGCGGCATCGTCGGTCGCACGCTGACGCCGCCGATCGTCAGAAGCATCGGCCAGGCGATCGGCTCGGAGGCGCTTGCGCGCGGCGTGCGCGACATCGTAATCGGCCGCGACGGCCGGCTGTCGGGGCCGACCCACAGCGTAGCGCTGACGCGCGGCCTGCAGGCGGCGGGCTGCAACGTAGTGGACCTCGGCCGGGTGGCCACGCCGATGGTGTATTTCGCTGCGCACGAGCTCGGCACCCAGTCCGGCGTAATGGTGACGGGTTCGCACAACCCGCCCGACTACAACGGGCTCAAGATGGTGCTGGCGGGTGAGACCCTCGCCGGCGACGCCATCCAGGCGCTGCGCGCGCGCATCGAGAACGGTGATCTCGTCGAAGGCAAGGGCGCCTACCGCACGGAAGATATCGCGGAGCGTTACCTTGCCCGCATCGTCTCGGACGTGAAACTGGCGCGCCCGATGAAGATCGCGGTGGATTGCGGCAACGGCGTGGCCGGCGCGTTCGCCGCGACGCTGTTCCGCCGGCTCGGCTGCGAAGTCACCGAACTCTTCTGCGAAGTGGACGGTACCTTCCCCAACCACCATCCCGATCCTTCGGTACCGGCCAACCTTGCCGACCTGATCGCGGAACTCAAGCGCGGCCCCGCCGAGATCGGCCTCGCCTTCGACGGTGACGGTGACCGCCTGGGCGTGGTGACCAAGGACGGCGAAATCATCTTCCCGGACCGCCAGCTCATGCTGTACGCGGCCGACGTGCTCACCCGCGTGCCGGGCGGCGAAATCGTCTTCGACGTGAAATCCACGCGCAACCTCTTCGACTGGGTGCGCCAGCATGGCGGCAAGCCCACGCTCTGGAAGACCGGGCATTCCTTTATCAAGGCCAAGCTCAAGGAAACCGGCGCGCCGCTGGGCGGCGAAATGAGCGGCCACATCTTCTTCAAGGAGCGCTGGTACGGCTTCGACGACGGCCTCTACGCCGGCGCGCGGCTGCTGGAGATCCTGAGCCGCAGTGCCGACGCCGCGGCCCCGCTCAAGGCATTGCCCAACAGCCTGTGCACGCCCGAACTGCAGATCAAGCTCAAGGAAGGCGAGAACTACGCCCTCATCGACACCCTGAAGAAGAACGCCACCTTCGACGGCGCGCGTGAAATCATTACGATCGATGGCGTGCGGGTGGAGTACGCGGATGGCTTCGGCCTTGCCCGGCCGTCCAACACAACGCCAGTCGTGGTGCTGCGCTTCGAAGCGGACAACGCGCCGGCACTGGCCCGCATCCGCGATGACTTCCGGCGCGCGATCCTCGCCATCAAGCCCGACGCCGACTTTCCCGGCTAGGCCGGTTTCAGCGCCGCCTTCGACCCCGCGGGGATTTCCGCCAGCAACATCTGGGTGCAACGGAACAGCGCGATCGTCTTCCCCGCATCGTTGGTCACTGTCGCGTCCCATACCTGCGTAGACCGGCCGCCGTGCACCAGCGTGGACGCACACTCGATGATGCCGTCACGCGCGGTGCCGAGGAAGTTGGCCTTCAGTTCGATGGTGGTGAAGGACGCCCGGTCCTCCGGCAGGTGGGCGATGGTGCCGAAGCCGCAGGTGGTGTCGGCCAGCGCGACGACGCTTGCGGCATGCAGGAAGCCGTTGGGCGCGAGCAGTTCGCGCCGTACCGCGAGACGTGACCGCAGTTGCCCCTGCTCCACCGCCACGATCTCGACGCCGACGAGCCCGGGCAGAAAACCCTCAAGGCGCGCGTTCAGCTTCGCGAGATTAATCTCCGCCCGGAGCTTCATTCCGCTTTGACGCCGGCGGCCTTGACCACCTTCGCCCATTTTTCGTTTTCCACCCTCAGAAATGCGGCAAGCCGCTCCGGCGTGCTGCCGATCGGCTCCGCGCCGAGCACGGCGTAGCGCTCCTTCAGGTCCTGCTGTTGCAGCGCCCGGTTGAAGGACTGGTTGATCTTTGCGACTAGCTCGCGCGGCAGCTTCGCGGGCCCGAACAACGCGAACCACAGATCCGCGTCGTATCCCGGCACCCCCGCCTCCGCGACCGTCGGCACGTCCGGCAGCACGGCGATGCGGCGGACGCCGCTCACGCCCAGCGCACGCACGCGCCCCGACTGGACGTGCGGCAATGCGACCGGCGGAACGTCGAACAGCAGCGCGATCTGCCCCGAAAACATGTCCGGGTAGACGAGCGCCGTACCCTTGTACGGAATGTGAACGATGTCGATGCCGGCGAGCAGCTTGAGCAACTCGCCAGACAGGTGAAACTGAGTGCCGATACCGGACGAGCCAAAGTTGAGCGTGCCGGGCTTTGCCTTCGCGAGCGCGATCAGTTCCTTGACGCTGCGCACCGGCAGCACGGCCGACACCATCAGCACGTTGGGACTGGTGGCGACGAAATCGATGGGCGCGAAATCGCGCTGCGGATCGTACGGGGGCTTGGCGTAGAGGTGAGGGCCGATCGCGTGCGTGCTGGTCGTCCCCATCAACAGGGTGTAGCCGTCGGGCTGGGCATCGAGCAGCAGCCGCGAGCCGAGCGTGCCGCCGGCGCCCGGTCGGTTGTCGACGACCAGCTGCTGCCCCCAGGCCGCCGTCAACTTCTGCGCCAGCACGCGGGCCAGGATATCGGTGCCGCCGCCCGGCGGGAAGGGCACGATCAGCCGCACCGGGCGTGCCGGGTAGCCGTCCGCGCCCTGCGCGACCGACGGCAGCAGCCCCGGCAGCAGGGCGAACGTTGCGACGAGGAAACGCAGGGCGGCAGCGTACTTGTCCATGGTGGCGCTTTCAGCGGCGGTTCAGCGAACCGCGGTTGTAGTCCTTGTCACCGGGCATCACGCAGCGGCCGAAACCGAGCAGGCAGCCCTGCGCGTCGGCCGGCCGCGTTATGTTCTCGGGGTATTGCTCGGCGACCTTGGCGGCGGCCGCCTGTTTCTCGGCGCTGATGTATTCCCAGCGCCCGTTGGGATACAGGCGCACCTTTTCGCCCTTGGCGGTCGTCGCCTCGACGGGCGTACGGTCGAGTTCCTCGGCGGCGGTGGCGGGCAGCGCAAAGGCGGCGGCAAGCAGCAGAATCATCCAGCGGGACACGGTGTTCTCTGGTTCGAGAGTCGGGGGAATTCTAGCCGTCGCGCCCTACTTCGCGACAGGCGCAGGCGGCGGTGCGGCCGGGGCCGGCGGGGAGCCGATGCGCATCTCTTCGACGCGCGTCACATGGGCCACGTAGTGGCGGGTCTCGCCGAAGCAGGTGGTCGGCAGGCCGACCTTCTCCTCGTAATGCAGGCTGACGCGCTGGCCCATCAACTTGTTGATCTCGGCAGCCGTGGCTTCGTCGCGCACCGTGAAGAAGAACTTTTCGGGCGTGGAGCCGGGCAGCGACACCAGCGCGATCTCGCCCTCCCAGGTCTTGCACAGCCAGCCCTTCTTCGAGAACTTCTGGATCCAGCCGGCGCGCTCGCCCTCGGAATAATTCCACGACAGCGCGGCCCAGAAATACAGGGCCGCCAGCAGACCCAGCACGACCAAACCACCGAGCACGACCGCAGCGGCGGCGCCGCGGTTCACGCGGGGGCCTGCGGTCATAGCCGCTCACCCACCCACTTCGCCACGGATTCGAGGGCTGCCGGTAACTTGGCGGGGTCGGTACCTCCGGCCTGGGCCATGTCGGGCCTGCCGCCGCCTTTGCCGCCGACCTGCTGCGCAACGAAATTGACCAGCTCGCCGGCCTTGACCTTCGCCGTGAGGTTCGCCGTCACGCCGGCAATCAGCGACACCTTGCCCGGCTCGGCCGCCGCGAGCACCAGCACGACGGATTTCAGCTTGTCTTTGAGCTTGTCGAGCGTCTCGCGCAAGGTCTTCGCATCGGCGCCGTCGAGCATCGCCGCGAGCACCTTGATGCCTTTCACGTCCACCGCCCGGTCGACGAGCTCATCGCCCTGGCTGGACGCCAGCTTTGACTTGAGTTTCGCGAGCTCGCGTTCGAGCGTCTTCACGTGCTCCTGCACCTGCGCGATTTTCTGCGCCACTTCGGAAGGCTGCGCCTTCAATGCCGCGGCGGCCTCGCCGACGCGTTCGTCCAGCCCCTGCACATACGTCAGCGCGCCATCGGCGGTGACCGCCTCCACGCGCCGCACGCCGGCCGCGATGCCGGTCTCCGCCGTGATCTTGAAGAAACCGATGTCGCCGGTGCGCGCGACGTGCGTGCCGCCGCACAACTCGGTGGAGAAGTCCCCCATCGACAGCACGCGCACTTCGTCGCCGTATTTCTCGCCGAATAGCGCCATCGCACCGGCCTTGATCGCATCGTCGTACTTCATGATGCGGGCCGCGACCGGGTCATTCGCGCGGACTGCCGCGTTGACCAGCGACTCGACCTCGCGCAGTTCCGCGGGGGTCATCGGCTTGTTGTGCGAGAAGTCGAAGCGGGTGCGGTCCGGATCGACCAGCGAGCCCTTCTGCTGCACGTGCGGGCCCAGCACCTTGCGCAGCGCGGCGTGCATGAGATGGGTCGCGGAGTGGTTGAAGGCCGAACGGGAACGCGCCGCGAGGTTGACCTGGGCGCTCAGCAAGTCGCCAACCGCCAGCGCGCCCGTCGCGAGCCGGCCGTGGTGGCCGAACACCTCGGACTGGATTTTCTGGGTGTCGCTGACGGTGAAGGTGCCGCGCCCGGAGATCAGTTCGCCGACGTCGCCGACCTGGCCGCCGGACTCGGCGTAGAAGGGCGTCCGGTCCAGCACCACGATCGCGTCCTCGCCCGGCGCGATCGACGACACCGAGGTGCCGTCCTTGTAGATCGCTACCACCTTGGCGTCATCGACGTTCAGCGTCTCGTAGCCGTGGAACTCGGTCTTGGCACCCGAGTACTCCAGCGTGCCGCCCATCTGGAACCTGGACGCCGCACGCGCCTTCGCGCGCTGGCCTTCCATCGCGGCCTCGTAGCCGGCGATGTCGATGGCCTTGTGACGTTCCCGGGCGATATCGGCGGTCAGATCGACCGGAAAGCCGTAGGGGTCGTAGAGCGTGAAGACCGTCTCGCCGTCGATCATGCTGCTTTCGCGGGCGAGCGCGGTTTCGAGAATCTTCATGCCGTTTTCCAGCGTCTCGGCGAAGCGCTCCTCTTCCGTCTTGAGCGTGTCCGCGACCCGCGCCGCCACGGCGGTCAGTTCCGGGTAGGCCGCGCCCATCACCTTGACGAGGTCGGGCACGATACGGTGGAAGAAGGGCTCTTTCTGGCCGAGCTGGTAGCCATGGCGGATCGCGCGGCGGATGATCCGGCGCAGCACATACCCGCGCCCCTCGTTGGACGGGATCACGCCGTCCACGATCAGGAAAGAGCAGGCGCGGATGTGGTCGGCGATCACCTTCAGGGACGGGTTGGCCAGATCTTTCGCGCCGGTTTCCCGCGCTGCCGCCTTGATCAGGCTCTGGAAGAGATCGATGTCGTAGTTGGAATGCACGTGCTGCAGCACCGCCGCGATGCGCTCCAGACCCATGCCGGTATCCACGCAGGGCTTGGGTAGCGGCGTCATCGTGCCCTTGTCATCGCGGTTGTACTGCATGAACACGAGGTTCCAGATCTCGATGTAGCGGTCGCCGTCGGCGTCGGGCGATCCCGGCGGGCCGCCCGCCACTTCCGGGCCGTGGTCGTAGAAGATTTCCGAGCACGGGCCGCAGGGGCCGGTGTCGGCCATCTGCCAGAAGTTGTCGGACTGGTAACGCGGCGCGCCCGGCTTGTCGCCGATGCGCACGCAGCGCTCCTTCGGCACGCCGATTTCCTTGGTCCACAGGTCGTAGGCTTCGTCGTCCTCGTGGTACACCGTGGTCCACAGCTTTTCCTTGGGGATACCGTAGACCGTGGTCAGCAGTTCCCACGCGAATTTGATCGCGTCGCGCTTGAAGTAGTCGCCGAAGGAGAAATTGCCGAGCATCTCGAAGAAGGTGTGGTGGCGCGCGGTGTAGCCCACGTTCTCGAGGTCGTTATGTTTGCCGCCCGCGCGCACGCAGCGCTGCGAGGTCGTTGCGCGCTTGTAGGCGCGCCGGTCGTGGCCGAGGAACACGTCCTTGAACTGGACCATCCCGGAATTGGTGAACAGCAGCGTCGGGTCGTTGCCCGGCACCAACGGGCTGGAGGCCACGATGGTGTGGCCCTTCTGCTTGAAGTAATCAAGAAACTTGCTGCGGATGTCGGATGAATTCATGGTCGATGGGTTCGTTTAAAACAGAATGACGCCGGCGGCACGTGCCGCCTTGCGCAAGTGGGTATCACGGGTGGCCAGCGGCAGGCCGCGGCGCTGCGCAAGCGCGAGATAGGCCGCATCGTACACGGTCAGCCGGTGCGCGCGGGCGAGCGCGAGCGCCTCCCCCGCCACCGTGGCGGCGGGCTCGACGACGATATCGAGCGCTTCCATGGCGCCGAAGCCCTCGGCGATGGTGTCCGGCTTCAGGCGCCCCCGGCGTTCGGCCATCAACGCGGCGTTCGCCAGTTCGAAGGGCCAGATGGCGGGCACGCGCGCGCGGGTGTCCGCCAGGGCGTCCATCAGGCGCAGCGCGTCCGGATCGCGCTCATCCTCGAAGAACCAGGCGAGCACCGCGGAGCAGTCGAGCACCAGCTCCGTCATCAGTATTTCCGTCCTTCCTCAATCAGCGCGCGCAGGCGCAGTTTGCCCAGACGGTTGCCGTCGCCCAGCGTCTTCAGGCGCGCAACCGCCGCGCTGCGCTTCAAGCCCTCATCCGCTTCGCCTTCGGTCACCGGCACGAGGCGGGCCACCGGCTTGCCGTGGCGGGTAATGACGAACTTCTCCCCCGCCTCGACCTGGTCGAGCAACTGTGAAAGATGGGTCTTGGCCTCGAAGATGCCGACGGACGTCATGGCGCGGCTCCTGTTTGATTAAAATATGGTCTAACTAGTCTATTCGGAACCGGGGAGGCGATCAACCCGGCTTCAAGCCGCAGGGCCGCGGACTTCGCAGCGGGTCAGCGCAGGCGCTCCGCTTCCTCGATACGCAGGCCGAGGGAGGTACCGCCGAAGATCGCCGCGCTCAGTACCTTGCCGCGCACGGCCACCGCGTCGTTCAGCGCCGGCAGGCTGCCGGTCGTGACCACTGCGATTTCACCGGTGTCGTCCTTAAGCACGAACATCCGGTAATCCAGGAAAGGCACGCGCAGCACATCGACGGCCTGGCCTTTGACTTTCACGGTCTGGCCCTCGAACTTGCCGGGCGCCGCCACGATGTCCCCGATCGGCGTGTAGCCAAAGGGCAGCGCGTCGCAGCCCCCCAGCATCAGGACGAGCGCAGCACCCGCCACCAGCCGCAGTCTCTTACGGTTCGTCCGCGTCATCCGCCCCGCCAATCACCCTGAAGATGGTGGAAAGTTCAAAACCGCGTCCCTGCAAAAAGCGCACCTGCTTCGCCCGTTCCTCGCGCGTAACGGGCACTGTCCCGAAGCGCTTTTGCCACACCGTGCGCGCGGCCTTGTGGTCCCCCGCGCGCAGGTCCGGCAGCGCCGCCGTGACCGCCTCGGGCGCGTGGCCCTTCTGCTGGAGCTCGCGGCGGATGCGCTGCGCGCCGAAGCGCCCGCGCCGCGCCGACACGACCTGCGCCAGCGCCCGCGCCTCCGACAGCCAGCCGCGGCGCTCGAAATCGTCCAGCACGCGCGCGATCTCGGCTTCGTCCTCCGTGTAGCGCGCGAGCTTGCGACCGAGTTCCAGGCGCGTGTGCTCGCGCAGCGCGAGCAGCTTCAGCCCCCGCGCGGGCAGGGACATCTCGTGTTTGGGTTTGCGTCTTTCAGCCATGCGCTTCGCCCCGGCAGCGGGCCAGCAGCGCCGCTGGCGTCACACCGTCGATCGCGAGGTCCGCCAGCAGCGGGTTGGCGGCGCGCAGGTCCTGACCGCAAGCCGCCGACAGCAGCGTCACGGACGCCGAGGTCAGCGGCGTCGCCACGCCGGCCACCCGCGCGAGCGCCTCGAAGAACGCCAGCCCGAAGGGCACGTCCTCGCGCACGTAGCGGTGATCGAGCGTCGTCGGTCCCGGCGGCCCCTGGTAGCGCGCATGGATGGCCGCGGCGATCTCGGCAATGCTGCCGAGCGGCACGTGATACGACAGGTGGTAATGCTGCTGCACGCTGCGCACCGTCAGACCGAAGGCACGCGCGACCGCGAGGCGTTCGAGGTCCATGGCCTCCAGCAGGCGCGATCCCGAATCCGTCAGGCAGTCGAACAGCATCCACGGCTCGCGTTTGTCGATGCGCGACAGGTTCGGCAGCACCTCAGCGGCGTGCGCTTCCGGATTGATGTTGGAGAGCGCCGTCTCCAGCAGGTTGCCGACCAGACGGAAACGGTCGCCGAACAGCGCACGGCAGGTCGCCAGCGCCGCCTCACCCGCCGCCGCTGGAATGGCCGCGACCTCGAATTGCGAACGGATCGTGTTGATCTGCACGCGGCCGTGGTCGCGGTCCGTACCCAGCCGCGCCGTACTGAGGGTTGTGCCCCACGCGGCGATCACCGGCGCCGAACCAGTGGCGCGCAAACGTTCGTGCAGCCACAGCGGCACCAGCGACAGCGCGCCGCTGACGATCACCGTCTGCGCGCCATGCAGGTGCGGCAGGACGCGTGGCAGTACCGCGGAATAGGCATCGCCGGGCAGCGCAATCACCACGGCCTCTGCATCGGCCAGCTCGCGCGGCTCGCGGATCACGCCGATGTCGGCGACGCCGGTCAGCGCGCCTTCATAGGACAGACGGCCGCGCCGTGCGCCACCACCCGCCGCCTGCGCCTCGCGCAGCAGGCCCGCTGTGCCGCGACCCGTGGGCGACCACAGCGCGACCGCGTGCCCCTCGCTGGCGGCCACCGCCGCGGTCGCGCGGGCGATCGCGCCGGCGCCGACGATGGCCAGGCGCATCACAGAGTGTCAGTCCACCTTCACATTGGCCGCGCGCACAACCTTGCCCCAGCGCACGACGTCGTCCCGCACGAGGCGCGCGAAAGGCTCACCGCCCTGCCCCACAAGATCGGAGCCGAGCGCGAGCAGGCGCTCCCTCACTTCCGGGACCTGCAAGGCGCGCGCGTACTCGGCACTCAAGCGGGCGACGATCGGCGGCGGCGTGCCCGCCGGCGCCGAAATGCCAAACCACGACGACACCAGCAGGCCGGGCACGCCTGCCTCGGTGAAGGTCGGCACGTCCGGCAGCGCCAGCGACCGCTTCGCCGCGGTTACCCCGAGCGCGCGCACGCGCGCCGACGCGATATACGGCTGCACCGATGCGATGGTGACGAACATGCTCTGGATCTGTCTGCCGAGCAGGTCGTTGATCGCCGGCGCGGCGCCCTTGTACGGCACGTGCGTGAGGTCCGCGCCGGTGATGGCCTTGAACAGTTCGAGGGTCAGGTGCGTGTAGGTGCCGTTGCCGGTGGAACCGGCGTTCACCTTGCCGCGGTTGGACTGCGTGTACGCGATGAATTCCTTGACGGTCGCCGCGGGCACCGCCGGATTCACCACCAGCACGAACACGTTGTCGGTGAGGTGGATCACGTGCACGAAATCCTTGATCGGGTCGTAGCCGAGTTTCGCGTGCAGCGCGGGCGAAATGCCCAGTTGCGCGCCGCTCGTGAAACCGAGGGTATAGCCGTCGGCGGTCGCCCGCGCCGCTTCGAGGGTGGCGATGGTGCCGCCGGAGCCGGGCCGGTTGTCGATGACGATGGTCTGGCCGAGCGCCTGCCCGACCGGCGCGCTGGCGAGCCGCGCGGTGATATCCGCCGAACCGCCCGGCGCGAACGGCACCAGCAGCCGGATGGGCTTGGTCGGGTACGGCGTGGCAGCACCGTCCTTCTGCGCAGCGGCGGCCAGGGGCACGGCCGCAAACACAGACAGCAAAAAGGCCGCTGCGCCGGCAGCGGCCCGTCCTTTCAAGCTCACCGGCGGAAACCGCCTGCACTCAGTCATCGTCGTCCTTTTTGGGACCCGCCACGACCGGCACCACGGCGACCGCCGCGCGGATCTTGGCTTCGATTTCCCTGGCCATCTCCGGATGCTCGCGCAGGTATTCGCGGGTGTTGTCCTTGCCCTGCCCGATGCGTTCCTTGCCGTAGGTGTACCAGGCGCCCGATTTGTCGATGATGTTGTGCAGCACGCCGAATTCAATGATCTCGCCTTCGAGGGAAATGCCCTCCCCGTAGAGAATATCAAAGGCGGCGGTGCGGAACGGCGGCGCCACCTTGTTCTTGACGACCTTGACCCGCGTTTCCGCGCCGATCACTTCTTCGCCCTTCTTGATCGAGCCCGTGCGGCGGATGTCGAGGCGCACCGACGCGTAGAACTTGAGCGCGTTGCCGCCGGTGGTGGTTTCGGGGCTGCCGAACATGACGCCGATCTTCATGCGGATCTGGTTGATGAAGATCACCATCGTATTCGAGCGCTTGATGTTGCCCGTCAGCTTGCGCAGCGCCTGGCTCATGAGACGAGCCTGCAGGCCGGGGAGCTGGTCACCCATCTCGCCCTCAATCTCGGCGCGCGGCGTCAGGGCAGCCACGGAGTCGATCACCACCACGTCCACCGAACTCGAGCGCACCAGCATGTCGGTGATCTCCAGCGCCTGCTCGCCGTTGTCCGGCTGGGAGATCAGCAGGTCTTCGACGTTGACGCCCAGCTTGGCGGCGTACTGCGGGTCCAGCGCGTGCTCGGCGTCGATGAAGGCCGCGGTGCCGCCCACTTTCTGCATCTGCGCGATGAGCGACAGCGTGAGCGTGGTCTTGCCCGAGGATTCCGGCCCGTAGATTTCGATCACCCGGCCGCGCGGCAGGCCGCCGATGCCGAGCGCCAGGTCCAGTCCCAGCGAGCCGGTGGAAACGACCTCGATGTCCTTGGCGATCTCGGCCTCGCCGAGCCGCATGATCGAGCCCTTGCCGAACTGCTTTTCGATCTGGGAGAGGGCGGCGGTCAGGGCTTTGTTGCGGTTGTCATCCATCTTTACGGTCCGGAGTTTCGGGGGAGAGGCCGGATTATCCCATACGCCTTCGTCCTTATCGGCACCGGGGGCGGCCGTGGGCACTGCTGCAACTGATTGATTCATGGCGGATTTCCTCCAATTCGTGGAAACGGGGATCCGGGCATGGCAGAGACCAGGGCCGGAGCTGTAAATAGATACAGCTCGCACGTTATTGGAAATTTCCGGGCTTTGCAAGCACCTCGGCCCAACGGCCTAGTTCGGGCCCGCCCGATACAGTTCTTCTACCTTTGCCCGCGCCCACGGCGTCCGGCGGAGAAATGCGAGGCTGGACTTGATACTGGGCTCGAACAGGAAACAGCGGATGGGGATCCGCCGCCCGAGTTCCGGCCAGCCGTGCTGTGCCACCAGATCGGTCAGCATCCGCTCGAGCGTGATGCCGTGGAGAGGGTCGCGGGAGGCCGGCGCGGGCATGGGGGGAGTCTGCGGTGTTATCCCGGGTTTGTGTAACCATGCTGACGGCTGCGGGCAGGGGTTGCGGGGCTGCCGCGGAAACGCCATGGCGCCCCCCCCTGTTCGCTTGCATGATATCGAACGACAAACGAAGTAGTTTTGATGAAGGCGAAAAGTATGCGTGGGCTGGCCCTTGGGGTTCTCGCTCGGCTTCGTCGAAGGCTTGAACAACAAGATCCGCGTCATCCAGCGACGTGCATACGGACTGCGCGACGAGGAATATCTCCGATTGAAGGTGCTCACATGCATGCTGCCTGCGCTCTAAAACACCCCGAATTCACCCACTCGATTACCTGAAGGCCTTTATTCTTATTGGCCGACGCGGCCCGCTGTCGCCGTCGTCTTCTTAAAGGCGGCAGTTTCCGAAAATGCCAGTGCCAGGTCCAGCGCATCCATGAACTCGTTGACCTTGATCGGTTTGGTGGTGTAATTGAAGAAGCCGGCCGCGAGACCCTTCTCGATTTCGCTCGATATCGCATTGGCGCTGAGCGCGATAATGGGAATATGCGCCGTCAACGGGTCCTGGCGCAGAATTTCCATGGCCTCGATCCCGCTAATGCCGGGCAGGTTGATATCCATGACAATCACCTCTGGCTGATAGGTGCGTGCAAACTCGATGCCGATTTCACCGTCCGCCGCGGAAAGCAGGCGCAGGTCGGGCCTGCGCGCAATGAGTTGCTCGATGAGTTCCAGGTTGGCCGGATTGTCTTCCACATAGAGTACCGTGCGCTGCGGCGTGCCAGCCGATACCTGCGGTCGCGCCAGCACCGCACGCCCGGCATCCGCAACCGCATGCTGTGGTGCAGCCGTCACGCCTAATTCGATCCAGAACGCGCTCCCCACGCCAACGGTGCTGTCCACGCCGATGGCACCTCCCATCAATTCGACCAGCCGCTTGGTCACCACCAGGCCGATGCCGGTGCCTTCCTCCGCGCCGGTCTCCTTGCCCAGACGATTGAACGGCTGGAACAACTGCGCAAGCTGTGCCGGCGCGAGTCCCGCCCCGGTGTCGCGCACGCAAATACGAATCGAATGCGGGGGCTTCAGGGTGAACTCTACGGCCACCGTGCCGCCCGGCTTGTTGTACTTAATTGCATTGAAAAGAAGGTTGATCAGAATCTGTTTAACGCGGGTCCGGTCGGCGTTGATAAAGCAGGGGGTTTCAAAGCGCGGAATCGTTAGGCTGATGCCGCGCTTCTCTGCCTGGTGTTCGACCATGGCCCGGCACTCGAGCATGACTTCGGAGAGCAAGACCGGCTCTTGCGACAATGTCGCCTTGCCCGCATCGATCAGCGCGAGATCGAGGATTTCGTTGATCAGTTCCAGCAGGTACCATCCGGCCTTGAGAATCTGGTCGATGCTGCGCTTCTGGGAGGGGGTCGGGGCCGGCGAGCCGGATTCCAAGAGCTGGGCAAATCCGAGGATCCCGTTGAGCGGCGTGCGCAATTCATGACTCATGCTGGAGAGAAAATCCGTTTTCGCGCGACTGGCTTTTTCCGCGACGGCCTTTGCCGTGCGCAATTCCGCTTCGATCTCCTTGCGCACGGTGATGTCGTTGTGAACGCCGACCCATTCGCGGATCTCGCCATCCGCGCCGGTGACCGGCACGGCGCGGATCGAACACAAGCGCCAGGCACCATCGTGCCGTCGCACGCGGTGTTCAAAGTTAAACGGCCGCTTTTCCGCCACCGCCGCATTCCAGGCGTCGATCGTGGGCTGGGCATCGTCGGGATGCACCGCCCGGGCCCAGCCGTGGCCCTGATATTCCTCCGGAGTTTGGCCGGTGAACCTGGCCCAGCCGAGCTGCTCGCCTTCCATCATGCCCTGCGCGTTGTTCGTCCAGATGAGATTGCTCATCACGAGCGCTGCCACGCGGAATCGCTCTTCGCTCAAGCGCAATAACACTTCCGCGTTTTTGCGCTGGGTGATTTCCGCCCTCAATTGCTCGTTCAGCTTCTCCGCCGTTGCCGTGAGTTCATGCTGCTTCAACCCGGCGATCAGCAACGCTTCGTTCGTCGCGACCGTACGTGCCTGCAATTCGGCGCGCTCTTTGTCAGGCGTCGCGCCGGCGGATTCTTTTTTTATTTCCACGGCCATAAAATTCATTTACGCCGCGTGGCTTTCGCTTGCATCGTCGACTCCTTGCGCTGGGTGGATCTCGGTTCCGGCGTTGACTCGGGCTCCGCCAGCAGCCACCTGGCTTTCGGTTCCGGCGCCAGCTCGGACGGCACCTGGCCGATACGCGTCGGCAGCCCGCTGGTCAAGCGCGAATAATCCGTCTGGCGCGGGCCGATGAGGACCACGCCCTTGTCGGTGACGACGTATTCGCGGATGTCCTTGCTGTGGTTGCCGCCGCGCATTTTGACCACGACCAATATTTTCCGCAGCTGGCCGTCAATCTCCACGTAGCGCAAGCGGATAATGTCATCAGTGAGAAACGAAATGGTGTAGTGGCTGAACTCGAATGAGGTAAATGAGTCCTCGATTTCGACCGTGGTCAGGATCGTCACGCCCGCGCCGGTCAACGCCGCGATCATGCGGTAGAGCGACTCGCGAAAGTCCTCGCGGAAACCCGGCGCCAGCGCCATCTCGAAGCCCACCAGCGAATCGATCACCAGCCGCTTGGCGTTGAGCCTTTGCACCGCATCGAGAACCTCCCGCATCGTTTCATCCACCGACAGATCGAGCGGGCGCAGGTAAAGCATTTCGAGCATGCCCTTTTTCTGCGGCGTCTCCAGATCCAGGCCGAAAGATTTGGCCCGCGCCGTGTAGCCTTTCGAGCGTTCTTCGAAGATCAACGCGACGCCCGCTTCTCCGCGGCGCACACCTTCGGCCAGAAAATGCGTCGCCAGCGCCGATTTTCCGGTGCCCGAAGGTCCGGCGATCAGCACGCTGTCGCCTTCAAGAATGCCCCCGCTCATCATCTTATCCAGTTCGGGAATACCGCTGGAAATACGCTTCCGCAAGAGCGGCCGGTCTTTTTTCTCGCCCAGGCCCTGAGTCCGCGAGAAGGCCGACAGCCCGTCACCGTTGATGCGGATGGTGTGCAACCCCGGCACCGAGTCCTGCCCGCGCAGTTTCATGATTTGCAACTTGCGCACCACCGAATTTCGCTCCGTATTCTGGGTCAACCAGAAAAGCCCATCGGCCACGGTGAACACGGGATTGCTGTGCCGTTCGCCTTCGGAATATTCGCCGATCAAAAAAGTGGTGGCTTGCCAGGTGGTCAACAGCAGGGCCAGGTGCTGGACGAACGCTTGCAATTCCATTTCGTGTTCGCCGTTCAGCGCTTTGCGCGACACGGTGCGGAAGGAATCCACCACCACGATGCCGGGATGGAGCGCGAGCACTTGTTTGGTAATTTCCTCCAGCACCGCGTCCATATCCTTTTCCAGCACCAGGTCGCTCAGATTGATAAAGCGGACGGCCTTGCCGAGCTTTGCCAGCTCGAAGAAGGAATATTGCTGCTGGTAGCGCAGCATTTTCAGGGCGGGTTCGCCGAGGATGGTGAAATACAGCGCGGGTCTCTGTACGGTCGCATTGGCGAAAAGGATCTGATGCGCGAGTGTGGTCTTGCCGCAACCCGGGTCGCCCGCGATGATGTTGAAGGAGAGTTCCGGCAGCCCGCCGCCCATGATTTCATCGAGGCCGCGCACGCCGGTCGGCAGTTGGCGGATTTTCACTTTGGCCGGCGGCATAGGGGCCGCTTTTTTTCGCGGCTTGCGTGGCGAGATTTTATTTTGTTTGCTCATGGGTGTTCTCCTTCGTCAAATTCGAATCGTGGCGCGGGGGAGGGGGGGGGGGGGTTTGGGCCACCCCCCCTGCACTAAAACAGCAATAAAACTTTCGCCAAAAAAAGGAACACGAACCCCGACA
>Ga0105044_10000080_pt1 | contig 97468 bp, 81 predicted proteins | sample MAT01_FD_78092 | JGI IMG/M metagenome (GOLD analysis project Ga0105044, IMG submission 78092) | Freshwater microbial communities from Lake Fryxell liftoff mats and glacier meltwater in Antarctica - MAT-01 | ecosystem: Environmental > Aquatic > Freshwater > Ice > Liftoff microbial mat | place...
CTTGAACGCTTCCGCCCAACTTCCGCCGCTCTGAACCGTATTCGTTGTACTTCCATCAACGAAGAAGTTAGCAGCATAAGTAGGTGTTTCTAACTCACACACATACACGCAGACACACACACAAATGAATCGTTCTGGTGATTCCGACTGCGTTCATGATGCGAACTCGACTTTGGGGTGTTCGGCTCTCGCTGGCCGGGCTGCGTGCTGGGTTCCGCAGCGTCAAGCAAGTATCGCCCATCGGCACCAGCAGCAGAACGGGATTTTGTTCAATACCAGCTAATTCGCAGAAGGCGAATTGCCGGGGTAGTGCTGGACACCGGCGACGACTCCAGCCGCGAACGTACACGTGTTACCTCACCCGCTCCGGCCCGGTCGATCGCCGCATGAGTTCCGCGAGAGCATCGCTCGGCGCTCGGCCCTCGAACACGATCGAGTAGACAGCGTCCGTAATCGGCATCTCGATGCCGCGCTCGATCGCGATCGCTCGCACCGCTTTCGCGGTCGGCGCACCTTCGACGACCGATGTGCCAGTCGCGAGTAACTCACTCGCCTTGCCGCCGCGGGCAATTGCCTCGCCGAAGGAACGGTTGCGACCTTCCGGTGAAAAGCACGTCGTCGCGAGATCGCCGACGCCAGCGACGCCGAAGAATGTCTCAGCGCGAGCGCCGAGCGCGGTTCCGAAGCGGACGATTTCGGCAAGTCCGCGGGCAAGTAGCGCTGACTTCGCATTGGTCCCGAGCGCCGCGCCGTCGATGATGCCCGCAGCGATCGCGATCACGTTCTTGAGGGCGCCGGCGAGCTCAACACCGAGGACGTCGTCGTGCGAGTAGATCCGCGTCCAGGGCGACGTAAACAGTGCGGCCGTCCGGTCGGCGACCGCCGCATCGCTGCACGCGGAAATGAGCACAGCAGGGAGGTGACGCGCGAGTTCCGTGGCGATCGTTGGTCCGCTGAGTACCGCCACCGGACAGCGGCGGGCGAGCACTTCGGAGAGGACTTCGGTTGGTCGCCGCAAGCCTGACGTCTCAATACCCTTCGCGACGCTGACGACGGGGACGTCGGAGGGGATGTGGGGTGCCAAGCGCGTCCACGTTGGGCGAATGAACTGGGTGGGAATCGCATTCACGAAGAGTGTCGCGGTCGCGAGGCTGGTGCCGTCGTCGCTCGTGACTTTGACCTTGGGAGCGAGTCGAAACCCAGGCAACCGGACCGACTCGCGGGTCCGTTCCAGCCGCTCGGCGTCGGCTGGAAAGGGGCTCCAGATGAGTGCGTCGACGCCGCGAACCGCGAGTAGATCCGCGAGAACTAGGGCCATCTGGCCATCGCCGATCAGGGCGACGCGATCGGAATCGGACGGTCTCGCGCTCATGCGAGGCGGAATATAGCCGTCCGGCCCGCGATCGCCGATTGCTCGGGCGCGCTGCGTTTGGCGATTCCTCGTGAACGCGAGGTCGGCTCGGACGTACCGGAGCCTCTGTTACGCTTCGACCTTGTCTGGCACCGGCGCACCGTTCTCTCATGTCTCGCCGGGCCGTGGAGCCATCTTCACAGGCTGCTAGACTCGGTCTACCTTCAGACCGCGCCGAACTTCACCACCGCCGGCCGCGCCGGTGACACCCCATGTCCGACCTCTCACTTGCGACAGCCGACCGCACCGTCCTGACCGCCGACGAGCTTTCTCCGGGCGCGGAAAAATCCCTCGAACGACGGCTCTTCTTCGCGCTCTTGGGCGGCGTCTTGCTCTTGGTCGCGTGGCTTGCGCGATTGGTGTTCGGGCTCGATGAGCAGGTTGCGAAGATCCCGGCGTTCGCTGGTGCCGTCATTCTGGCGCTCCCGCTTGCCCGTGGGGCCTGGGCCGAGTTGAGGCGCGGCCGCGCGTCGAGCGATTCGCTTGCCACCCTCGCGATCGTCGCGGCGATGGCGAGCAACATGTTTCTTGAGGCGGGATTCCTCGCCTTCTTCCTCTGGCTCGCCGAACTCGTGTTGTCGCGCACCGCGTGGGGCGCTCAGCGGGCAATTCGCAATCTGGTGGAACTCACACCGGACATCGCGCGCATCGTGGCCGACGACGGCACCGAGACCGAGGTCTCACTCCGCCAAGTCGCGCGTGGCCAAGTCGTGCGCGTCCGCCCGGGCGAAAATCTTCCGGTCGACGGCAAGGTCGTGCGCGGGCAGTCGAGCATCAATCAGGCGTCGCTGACCGGTGAAGCGGTGCCGATCGAGGCACAGCCCGGTGTCGAGGTGTACGCCGGCACGACGAACCTCACTGGCCAGATCGACGTGCAGGTCACTGCCGTGGCGGGAGAAACGACGATTGGCAAGGTCGAGAAACTGATCCGCGAAGCAGAGACGAGCAAGGGGGAACGGCAACAGGTCGTCGAGCGACTGGCCGAGTACTACGTTCCCGTCGTGCTGATGGTGGCAGCTCTCGTGTGGTTCTTCACGACCCGAAGCGAAGACGTTGCGACCAAGAACCAAGCCGCTGCCCGCGCTATTACAGTGTTAGTCGTCACTTCACCTGGAGCGCTCTTGATCGCGTATCCGACGGCGATGGTCGCTGCGTTCGCCGCAGCGGCGCGCTTGGGCATCATGATCAAGCAGACGAAGACGCTTGAGGCGGCAGCGCGCGTCGACACGGTGGTCATGGACAAAACCGGCACGCTGACGACGGGCAAGTTCGCCGTGAGCCGTCTCGCGCCAGCCGACGGCATCGAAGGCGCTGCACTCCTGCAAGCGGCCGCTGATGCCGAGCAAAGTTCAAATCACCCGCTCGCGAAGTCGATCCTCGAAACCTCCGAGCGCGCCCGCATCAAGCCGCAAGCAATTCGCGGCTATCAGGAGATACACGGCCGCGGGGTGAAGGCGGAGATTGATCAGGGCACGCTGTATGCGGGCCGCGGCGCGTGGCTCATCGAGATCAATCCGGCAGTTGCGGCGCAGGTGCGGGCCGTCGAAGCAAAGATCGAAGGTATGTCGGGCGTGCACGTCATGCTCGGCGACCGCTACCTCGGCGCAGTTGGACTTGAGGACAAGCTTCGTCGCAACGCCGTCGAGGTGGTGAGCAAGCTGCGCGAACTCGGCGTCCGCCGCGTCGCGATTTTCACCGGCGATCGTCTTGCGGTGGCGAAGCGTGTCGGCCAGGCAGTTGGCGTCGATTCGATCGAAGCCGAGTGCCTGCCGGAAGAGAAGCACGCCGAGCTGATGTACCTGATTCGCAAGGGACACCGCACGCTCGTCGTCGGCGACGGCATCAACGACGGACCAATTCTTGCGAGCGCCGACGTGGGCGTGGCAATGGGACTGTCGGGCTCAGACATCGCGACGAACTCGGCAGGCGTCGCTCTGATGAACGACGACCTGCGACACGTTCCGTTCTTGATCGAAATCGCGCATAAGGCGACGAGCGTCGTCTGGTGGAACATCGTTGGGAGTCTCGTCATCGCGACGGTTAGTTTAGCGCTCGCTGCGACGGGGCAGATCCAACTCTGGCTCACGCCGTTCATTCAGGCCGCTGCGTACGTGTTCGTGATTGCCAATAGCCTTCGGTTAGTCCGTTTTGGCGAGGAGTTTGCGGATGCGGAGCAGGCTCGTCGCGACGCCGAAGCGAGCCGCGCCGTGAAGCCCGTGCGAGCCACGGCGGCGGTATCCGCCCGACCGGCGTAAGGCGGAAGACATTCTCGGTCGTGCACGAACGACCCGCGTGGCCCGCACATCCGCCCGTGCCGCGCGCGGATCGCGCACGTCGCACGCATGGCGCTGTCGTCATGGACCGATCCGTTCGCACGGATGGGAGAGACCGCGCACATCCCCTTTTGGGCCGTCGGCAACGACGCGCCCACTCCCCGCGAACCGGTCGCGGCGAGTCGCGCGGCGGTCGCCGGAATTCGCCCGGGCCGCGGCGTCCGGATGACCTCACCTGCGGTCCTGATCGGTGCGGGCCGCAGCGAGCGACTCCGTGCGCTACTGGCTGGTCCGTGGCGCGAAGTCAACGCTCCGGTCGCCGTATTGGTGCTCGATCAACCTGCGTTCCAAGCGAGCGTCGCACGCGGAGAGTGGGCACAGATCGCAGGCGACCGCAGGGTGCTGTTCGGCGTCGGAGATGACGCGTTGACCGCCCTCGACGACGCGTTTGGTCACGACGCAGCAATGCTCATCGAACCGGATGCGATCGCAATCGGCGATCCCGGGCTTTCGACGGACCGATGCGAGATCGAGCGTGCGGCGCTGAGCGAGCGTCATAGCGCGATGCTCACGATCCTCGACGGCGAGCTTCGACGCTGGCGATGCGCCATGTCGACTGGAGCCTCGCTCGGACATCCGCCGTCCATCTTCCTCAGTGCCGACCGAAGTACAACCGCCCTGAAGTACTTGGGCCGCGAGATGGCATCAGCTGCACTGCGCCTCGGCGCGCAAGCGACTTTTCACGAGACTGACCTGTGCGGCGATCCGTTCCGCCCGATCCGACGGCTTCGCGCGTTCCTTGACGCGTCACCGACGCTGCTCTTGTCATTCGTCGCATCGCGGGCTCGCGACTATGGAGCGATGGCGGAGGGCGTGCCGTGCATCTCGTACTGGTCGAGCGATCCGGAGCGATACGGACTCGATCGTCAAGCGTTCTCGGCTGAGGAAATCGCCTGCGTCGCCGATCGCCGCTGGCTCACAAGCTTCGCGCAGCGCGGTGTCCGTGCGATGCACCTACCGCTCGCGACCGGACTGCACGAACTGGCGCCGACCAATCCGACAGGGTCGGGCGACGATCGCGTGATACTCGTCGGCAATCTTCCGCGAGCCGAGGACGTGTTGCCCGCCTCGCTTCGCGACTGCGCCGACGCGTGCGTCAGAATCGCCACGCGACTAGCGCACCACTGCGATGAGTCGTCAGCGAGTGCGATCCAAGCGTCTCCACTCGCGGCACGCGAAGACGCAGCAGGTAGTCTGGCCCGCGCAGTGGAGTTTGCCGTGACGGGTATCGAGCGTCGTGCCGCAGCGATCGCGCTGGCGAAGGCTGGCGTCAAACTCGAAGTGCGTGGCGGCGAGCGCTGGGCCGAGGCCCTGAGCGGTACGCCCGCGGGTGGGACGTGGCGCGGACCGATCGTGGGGCGTGCGGAGCACGCCCGCGAGTTTCGCAACGCGGGGATGGTCGTGAACCTCGTGAGCCGAAACGCAACCGATGCAGTCAACATGCGAGCATTTGACGTCGCCAGTTGCGGCGGTCTTCTTGTCTCAAGTGACCGTCGCGGTCTGCGCGAGGCGTTCGTCGTCGGCTCGGAGTGCGCGGCTTTTCAGACAATCGACGAGTTGATAGTCGAAGTGCAGCAGCTGAGCGCCGACCCGGCACGCCGCGAATCGATGCGAACTCAGGCGCGAGTCCGAGCTCTCAGCGATCACACGTGGGATGCCCGCTGGCGAACGGTCTTCTCGGCATTGAGCATGCCACTCGTTCGCGCGGCCTGACCAGCGAACCAGCCGTAGACCGATCGAGCGATCTGATCATTCGGCACTCGCGCATGAAAAAAGGCCCGCGCCGAAGCGCGAGCCCATTGTGTGTCAACGTCATGCGCTGCGATCGCCGAGCGAAGCAGCCTTCGCCTTAGCGGAGCCGACGACGAATGCCGAACGCTCCGAGAAGTCCGAGGCCAGCGAGCGCCGCGGTCATCGGAAGTGGGACCACGATGAGTTGGTCCTGCGCGCTGGCGTCGGTGAGACCCGCGAGGCCTGCGCCGATACTCCGGAAGCCGTCGAAGCCGAGACCTGCCAGCATCGAGTCGGCGAGACCACCGACGGCGGCCGATGTCGCGTCGCCCCCGTTGATCGCGATCGCGCCCACGCCGGTCGCGAGCTGTGCGACGGTGCCAGCCGCGTCGAACGCGGTCAGGTTCTCGTGCGTGATCTCCCAAATCGCCAACTGGAACGCCGCGTTCAGGTTGGCGTCGTTCGACGCAACGACCTGGAAGTAGTGCCGCGCGTACAGATCCTTGACGAGCTGTGCCCGGATGGCACCCATGGGTCCGGGAGTCGGATCGGGCACGCTGGCGACCGAGGTGATCGTGAAGTTCACGGTCTGGCCCCAGTTGATGTACTCGGTGAGCTGCGTGCAGTAGGTCGTCAAGTTGCGACCGGCGTTGTCGTGCCACTGCATTTGGCCGGTGTAGAGGTTCGAGTAACCGCCATTGGCGTTCTGATCGAACGACCGACCGCTGTTGTAGTTGACTTGGACGAACTTGAACGGGCTTACGTTGTCAAACGTGAGCTGAAGGCTGCTGGCGCTGGCGACGGTCGACGCGGCGATCGCGACGACTCCGGCCAGCACGGTGATGCTCTGAATCTTCACAGGACGACTCTCTCTCTCTTCAAGGACTTGCTTCAAGGACTTGACCAAAGGACTCCACGCGGTGGCGCCGTAACAAACGGGCTCACCGTTGCCAGAGGTCGACTCGGGAAAGAGGGGATAGCGAAACTGCTTCCGCAGCGTCACGTTCTCCTCTCTCAGTTCGTCAACATCCAGTTCGGACTCGTACCCGACACCGATCGCCAACGCGGCTACCCGCAGACGACAGCGCCGTGGACGAATCGATCTACGAGAACATAACGTGGCGAGATGCGTGTTTCCAGCAGTTGCGCGGGCGAATCGGCGCGAAGTCCAAAGTTTGGAGGCTTGCTGCTCCGAGAAGTTTGCGGCGCGGCGAGAGACGGCCGCCTTCCGAACAGCTCGCGCTACCGCAAACGACCTATCTTCTCCAAGTTCGCATCGGGGCCTTTTCCAAGTAGGAAAACGGCACCGTGGACCCCGCCGGTCCACGCCAACACGCTGCGGACTGTTAGGCCAGCACCACCTGCGGGCTGAGGTACACGTCCTGAATCGCGTTCAAAAGCTTGACTCCTTCAGCCATGGGGCGCTGGAACGCCTTCCTGCCGGAGATCAATCCCATACCACCAGCGCGCTTATTGATCACGGCAGTGCGCACCGCCTCAGCGAAGTCGTTCTCGCCGCTGACCCCTCCAGAATTGATGAGTCCAGCGCGGCCGCAGTAGCAGTTGAGTACCTGGTAGCGACACAGATCGATCGGGTGATCCGTGCACAGATCGGAGTACATCCGCTTGTCGAGTTTGCCGTAGCTTGAGTTTCCGGAATTGAGCGCGAGGTAGCCGCCATTCAGCTCGGGGAGTTTCTGCTTGATGATGTCCGCCTGAATCGTCACGCCGAGGTGATTGGCCTGTCCGGTCAGATCGGCTGCGAGGTGGTAATCCTTACCGTCCTTCTTGAACGCCGAGTTCCGCAGGTAGCACCACAACACGGTGGCCATGCCGAGTTCGTGCGCTTCTTGGAACTTCTCAGCGACCTCGACAATCTCGCGCCCGCCGTCGTCACTTCCGAAGTAGATCGTCGCGCCCACGGCTGCCGCGCCGAGGTTCCAGGCCTCGAGCACCGAGCCAAACATGATTTCCTTCGCCTGATTCGGGTACGTCAACAACTCGTTGTGATTCAACTTCACGAGGAACGGGATCTTGTGGGCGTACTTGCGACTCACCGAACCCAGCACGCCGAACGTCGTGGCGACGGCGTTACAGCCGCCTTCCACCGCGAGCTTCACGATGTTCTCGCCGTCGAAGTACAGCGGATTCTTCGCGAAGCTCGCTCCAGCCGAGTGCTCGATCCCCTGATCGACGGGCAGGATCGACATGTATCCGGTTCCACCGAGGCGCCCGGTCGAGAGCATCCACTGCATGCTCTTCAAGACCTGCGGAATTCGATCGGTCTGCGCGAACACCCGATCGACGAAGTCGGGGCCTGGGGCGTGAAGCAGTTTGCGATCAACCTTCGCGACGTATGTAAGCAGGTCCTTGGCGTCGGCGCCGAGGTATTGCTCAAGTGAGGTTGCAGAGGAGGCAAACGGAACGGCGGTGGCGGCGGGGGACATACTGGAATCTCCGAGGAATCAAGATGATAACGGAGATGCTGTTTCCCGATCGCCGTCTCGGAGAATCACGCCTCCGCCATCAGCGACGCTCGTGCCGTCGCGAGCTGCTTGAGCGCCTCATTGCTCACCCGCGGATACTGGAGCTTGAGCGAGTCGAGCGCTTCGACGATCGCCGCACCAACGACGAGGCGTGTGAACCACTTGTTGTCGGCCGGTACAACGAACCACGGCGCTTCTTCGGTTGATGTCTCGCGGATGACGTCGTCGTAGGCCTGCATGTACCCATCAAAGAACCCGCGTTCCGCCACGTCAGCGGCCGAGAACTTCCAGTTCTTCTCGGGATCATCGAGGCGCTGGAGAAACCGCTTCTTCTGCTCGCCCTTTGACACGTACAAAAAGAACTTGCGCACGATCGTGCCGTTCCGCGTCAGATGGTTTTCGAACTGACGGATGCTCTTGTAGCGGTCCTTCCAGATGTCTCCAGTGACGCAACCTTCGGGTAAGCGCTGCTTTGCCAGAATTTCGGGATGGACGCGGACGACAAGGACCTCCTCGTAGTAGGAGCGATTAAAGATGCCGATTCGTCCGCGTTCGGGGAGCGCGCGGTTACAGCGCCACAGGAAATCGTGGTCGATCTCTTCCGCCGATGGCGCTTTGAAGGACGTGACTTGGCATCCCTGTGGATTCACTCCGGACATGACGTGCTTGATCGCGCCATCCTTGCCAGCAGCGTCCATGGCTTGGAAGATCAAGAGCAGTGACCAGCGGTCGTCGGCGTAGAGCTTGTCCTGATACTTCGCGAGAAGCTCGGTGCTTCCGCGAAGGAGCTCCGTTGCTTCAGGCTTTCCTTCGTCGCCGAAGCCACTCGTGTCCGCAGGATCGAAGTTCTTCAACTTGAAGCGATCACCGTTTTCGATTCGGTACGGTTTGATGAACTTGCGAGCACGGTCACCAAGCGAGTCTTGAGCCATCGAGCTGCCTTTCGAGTGGGGCGAACTTCATCGCCACGAACGAACGGTCCGCGTCGTGCGGAACGCTGGCGTGGGTCCGCATCAACATATCGCTTCGGCTGCTCAGGGGTTAGCGACTCACCCGAATAGTCGCGGGCGATTCGCGCCAGCGGCGTCGAGACCGTTCCTGCAAAGTATCGACCGACCGGACTGTCGTTTGAAGCGAGTTAGTTAGCTCGTTCGATCCAACCGCCGCCGAGCACGCGATCGTGGTCGTAGCAGACAGCCGCTTGTCCGGGCGCGACGGCGAGCTGAGGTTCGGCGAACTGCACTTCGAATCGCCCGGAATCCAAGCAGCGGACGCGGGCTGGTGTTGGTTCCGCGTTGTAGCGGATGGCGACGTCGCACGAGATCCAGTCGGTCGGCGGCTCGATCAGCCAATTTGACTGACTCACGACGCAACCCGCGCACGCAAGGTCATCGCGTTCCCCGACGATGACCGCGTTCGTCGTCGCGTCCTTCGCGATGACATAGAGCGGTCGCGCCGAGGCAATGCCGAGACCACGACGCTGACCGACGGTGAAGTGCTGATGCCCGGGATGCTCGCCTAACACCGTTCCGGTACGGTCGAGGATTGGCCCAGGACGCACCGCGTCTGGCAAGCGCCGCGCGACCAACCCTGCGTAGTCGTTGTCCGGGACGAAGCAGATTTCTTGCGAATCTGGCTTGTCGAAGACGGGCAGGTCGCACTCCTCCGCGATGCGCCGCACTTCGGGCTTGGTCAGGCCGCCGACCGGGAGCAGCATGTGCTCCAGCCGCGCACGTGAAGCGCCGAACAAGACATAGCTCTGGTCCTTGTCGTTGTCGATCCCCTTGAGCAGCATCGGCACGCCGCTCGAGTCGCGTTCGATGCGTGCGTAGTGGCCACTTGCCACGAAGTCGGCGTCGATCGATCGAGCGTAATCGTGCAGCTTTCCGAACTTGAGCCAATCATTGCAGCGAACGCACGGATTCGGTGTGCGACCAGCGTCGTACTCACCGACGAAGTAATCGATGATGCGACCGAAGTCCTTCTTGAAGTTGCAGACGTAGAAGGGAATGCTGAGCTTCGCGGCGACGAGGCGCGCGTCCGCGGCGTCGTTGATCGAGCAGCAACCCTGCTTTCCCACGCGAATCGGCTGCCCGACGGTGAGGCTCACCTTGGAGTCGCCCGTCGCGAGGCGACATGCCTTGTCCGGTTCAACGAGACCATCGAGTTCCTCGCCGGGTGAGCCGAGGCGCATGAAACATCCGACGACTTCGTGGCCTTGGCTCTGGAGCAGCACCGCAGCGACCGATGAGTCGACGCCACCCGACATCGCAAGTAGCACCTTGGACGCCTTCATTTACGCCTTCACCGTAGCGCGTGACTTCTTGGTGCGAGTTACTGTTGCCTTCGTTCGTGTCGTGAGGGTTGGCGCCAGCTTTAGCATGTGCTTCAGGTAGTATCCGGTGAAACTTGTCGCGTGCGCGGCGAGGTCTTCCGGCGTTCCGGTAGCGATGACCGTGCCCCCGCGATCGCCGCCTTCTGGGCCGAGGTCGATGATCCAGTCAGCGCACTTGATGACATCGAGGTTATGCTCGATCACGACGAGCGTGTGACCCGCGTCGGCGAGTCGACCGAGAACCGCGATGAGTCTTTTGACGTCGTCGAAATGGAGCCCCGTAGTGGGCTCGTCGAGCACATACAGCGAGTGCTGCGCTGAGCCGTTGCCACCACCGAGTCCGAGCTCAGCGGCGAGTTTGACGCGCTGTGCTTCGCCGCCCGACAGCGTGGTCGACGCTTGGCCAAGCTGCACGTAGCCAAGTCCGACTTCGCGCAGACACTCCAGCATGCGATGGATCTTCGGGTGCGATTCAAAGAAGCTCGCGGCATCGTCGATCGTGAGCTCAAGCACTTCCGCGATCGTCTTCCCGCGGAATCGAACTTCGAGCGTCTCGCGGTTGTAGCGCGAGCCCTTGCACGTGTCGCAGGTGACAAAGACGTCGGGGAGGAAGTGCATTTCGATCCGGCGCACCCCTTGGCCTTGACACTCTTCACAACGGCCGCCCTTTACGTTGAACGAGAAGCGACCGGGTTCGTAGCCGCGAATCTTTGCCTCGGCCGTCATCGTGTAGATCTTGCGGATGTCGTCGAAGATCCCGGTGTAGGTCGCGGGATTCGAGCGCGGCGTGCGCCCGATCGGTGATTGGTCCACCTCGACGACGCGCTCAACCTGCTTCAGACCCGTCACCTTGTCGTGCGCCGCTGGAACGATGCGCGCTTCCTGCACCTCGACGAGCGCGCTCTTCAAGAGGATGTCGTTCACGAGCGTGGATTTGCCGGAGCCGGAGACGCCGGTGACGCAAATGAACGTGCCGAGCGGGAAGGTCACATCCACTCTCTTGAGGTTGTTGGCTCGCGCACCCTTGACGACGATACTCCGCGTCCGATCCGGCTGACGGCGCTGGAGCGGCACGTCGATTTTCTTCCGTCCAGAGAGGTAGGCACCAGTGAGTGAGGTCGGATGCGCTTTCACGACATCAGGCGGACCCGACGCAACGATTTCACCGCCGTGGCGCCCCGGCCCCGGGCCGACATCGACGACCCAGTCGGCGCTACGGATCATGTCTTCGTCGTGTTCAACAACTAACACCGTGTTACCGATGTCGGAGAGCCGGCGCAGTGTCGCGACCAGCCGATCGTTGTCGCGCTGATGTAGTCCGATGGTCGGCTCGTCAAGGACATAGCACACGCCAACGAGTCCCGACCCGACTTGGGTCGCCAGCCGAATGCGCTGCGCTTCACCGCCGGACAATGTTGAGCTGGTGCGATCGAGCGACAGATATCCAAGGCCCACCGATGCGAGAAAACCGAGTCTGGCGTTGATCTCTTTGAGGATGGGGGCGGCGATCGCGCGGCGCTCGCGGTCGGTGGCGAGGTCAAGTTCGAGTGACGCAAAGAAACCAATCGCCCGTTCGACGTTCAGCGCGGACACCTCAGCGATGTTGAAGAAGTGTGAGCCGGATCGGACGCGTACTGCAAGCGCCGCTGGCTTCAGTCGCTTTCCACCGCACGAGGCGCACGGCGCGTCGCTCATGTAGGCGCTCAGTCGCTCTTTCACGAACTGACTTTCAGTTTCGTGATAGCGGCGCTTCAGGTTGGGGAGTACTCCTTCCCAAGACACGCCAAGCTTCTCTTCTTCTTCCGGGGCCAAACCGTAGAGCAGGATGCGCTTCGTCTTCGCGGGTAACTTCGCAATCGGCGTCGTTGCGTCGACGTCGAAGCTCTTCACGAACGCACGGGTGAGCCGCGCGTACCAGATGTTCATCCGGCGACCGTTCTTACGCCACGGATCGATCGCGCCCTCGCCGAGACCTTTCGTGAGATCGGGAACGACGAGGCGCTCGTCGAACTCCGCGACTTTGCCGAGTCCGGCGCATGCGGGACACGCACCGTGCGGGGAGTTGAACGAAAAGAGCCGAGGCTCGAGCTCGTCGAGCGAGCACTCGGGGTGCTCGGGACACGAGAACTTCTCGCTGTAGCGGGTTTCTGACCACGCGGCGCCGTCTTCGGTCAGTACCGTCACGTTGCCGTCTGCGAGCTTGAGCGCTGCCTCGACGCTTTCTGCCAAGCGTTGCCTCGCGTCGGCACCAATTGCGATGCGATCGATGACTGCGTCGACGTCGTGGAGTTCGTAGCGACCGAGCTTCAGCGGATTCTCACCGGGTTCCTTGAGCGCTTCGCGCAAGTCGACAAGTTTGCCGTCAACGCGAGCCCGCACGAAACCTTGCTTCTGAATCGACTCGAGCGCGTCGCGATGGAAACCCTTTTTGCCGCGCACGATCGGCGAGCAGAGCATCGCGCGCTTGCCGTCGAATTGGTCCACGAGTGTCTGCACTATTTGCGAGGCGCTCGTCGCCGAGATCGGCTTGCCGCACACGGAGCCGCCACCGTCCTTCTTGCTCTCGCTGACGTGCCAGCACGTCGGTTGGCCGCAACGCGCGTAGAGGAGTCTGAGGTAGTCGTAGATCTCCGTCGTCGTCGCGACCGTCGAGCGCGGGGTGTGGCCACCCGATCGCTGCTCAATCGCGATCGTGGGCGGCAAGCCCTCGATCGCGTCAACGTCCGGTTTCTGCATCTGGTCGAGAAACTGCCGCGCGTACGCCGAAAGCGACTCCATGTACTTCCGCTGACCCTCCGCGAACACTGTGTCGAAGGCGAGGGAGCTCTTGCCGCTTCCCGAGACTCCGGTCATGACGACGAGTTGGTCGCGCGGGATGTCGAGGTGGACGTCCTTGAGGTTGTGTTCGCGGGCACCTCGAATCCGGATGGAGCGGGCGAGGTCTAGGGACGCACCCGCGAGCGGAGGGGCCGCAGCGGCTGGGGGAGTTTGGGAGCGGGAGGGGGCGGGCATGGTGGCGGGGCGATCATAAGGCTCGGGGGAGTGAGGTTCTCGGCGCAGAACTGGCCGCTCTTCCACAACTCGTCACCGAATCTGCGACCGCGCGGCTCGTTCTTCCGAATACCTCTTACCGCCATGTCGCCAGCCGCCGCTTCCGTCCCACCGTCTACGAACAACCACCCATCGCTTCGCGTGCGCGGGGGCGCTAAGCCTCGAAATGGGGCGGTCGCACGACCCGGTACACCGGTTTCCGAATCGTTCGCAGAGACCTCTGATGCGGGCTCGCCTCACGACGCCACCAAACAGCCACGGTCGATCCACCCCTCCGAACTTTCGGTGCTCCGTTCCTCCGTCCGCTGCATCCGACTCCGCACTCGATAACTCGGCTTCCACTTCCCGACCCTACTGAACGCCCACGACCGTGGGCGTTGTGGTTCATTCGGAGATCTCGGACGTTCGCAGTCATCGCACTTGGGCTGCTAGTCGTTCCCCTTTGCTACGGGTACCCTCGCCGCCAATGGCGATTGCCGCTGTCCATTCACTCTGCGAGGCCCCCGTGGATCTGCGATCGCTCCTTGTCCGTCCAATCGTCCGTGAGCATGAAGGCGTTGTGACCACGCTCGCCGATGAGCGCGACGACTACTGCGCCAACTTCGGCGACCAGTGGAATCGATTCGGTCACATCCAACTGGATTCAGCGTCGGGAAGCCGCGAGAGCCACGAGCGTTTCTACAGAGAGACGGGGTGGGACCCAGCCCAAATCAAGGGCAAGGTCTTGCTCGACGCTGGCTGCGGGGCTGGTCGGTTCGCCGAGGTCGCTCTTGAGGCTGGTGCATACGTCGTTGCGGTCGACATCTCCTCCGCCGCATACGCATGCCGCCAGAATCTCGCGCGGTTTCCGTCGAGTCAGTACCTCGTCGTACGGGCGAGCATCCTCGACTTGCCGTTTAAGAGGCAGTCGTTTGACGGCGTCTACTCACTGGGCGTGCTGCAACACACGCCCGATCCGCTCGGCGCGGTCAAGCATCTCTCCGAGTTCGTCGCGCCAGAGGGGCGGTTCGCCACGTGGGTGTACGAGAAGCATGCGGACTGGAAGGAAGCGTTCCTTCCCCGCGTCTGGATTCGTGCGATCACGGCGAAATGGAGTGACCCGACGAAGCTAAGCATGTCGAAGATTCTGACGGCAATATTCTTTCCACTCGGCTGGATCTTGTCGTGGTTTGGTCGTCCCGGACAGTTGGCGTCATGGTTCCTTCCGTACGCGGCTCGTCATCAATACGGTCGCGGCGACTTGAAGCGACAGTGGCGATATTGCGTGCTCGATACCTTCGATTGGTATGGACCGGAGTACGAGATTCGCCAAGTCGAATCAGAGGTGCGGGACGCGATGGTGGCGGGCGGACTCGCCGACGTGCGCCGGCAGCGCACACTTGGTTTGGCAATGGTCGGCGAGCGTCTGCGATAACACTGTCGTTAGCGTCGTCCCTTCCCTTTGCGCCCGGCGCGCGTCCCAGGCATGCCAGCCTTCGCCTTCTGCGGTTTGTCGCCACCAGGCTTCGCGACGTTCGTACCTGCGGGCAGCGCCTTCAACTTCGTGATCTCATCACGCAACCGCGCGGCTTTCTCAAACTCGAGGCCGTGCGCCGCTTCGAGCATTGTTGCTTCCAGCTCGACCACGAGCTCGTCGCGATCGAACGATGATTCACGTGACTTCCCGGCAGCGCTCCGCGCTGTTCGTTGCCCGGCGAGTTCTTGCTCGATGCCTCGACGAATCGCCTTGATAATTGTTTGTGGCGTAATGCCGTTCGCCGCGTTGTACGCGAGCTGCTTCGCGCGGCGGCGATCGACCTCTTCGATCGCCGATTGCATCTCCGGTGTCATGGCATCGGCGTAGAGAATCGCGAGCGAATTCGAGTTACGTGCTGCGCGACCCATCGTCTGGATGAGGCTGGAACGACTGCGAAGGAAGCCCTGCTTGTCTGCATCGAGAATGCACACCAGCGAGACCTCGGGGAGATCGAGTCCCTCGCGAAGCAGGTTGACACCCACAAGAACATCGAAGCCTCCTTCGCGCAGCTCGCGCAATAATTCGAGTCGTTCGAGTGTCTCGATTTCGCTATGCAAGTAGCGGACGCGCACGCCTTGTTTGTCGAGGAACGTCGAGAGGTCTTCACAGAGGCGCTTCGTCAACGCCGTGACCAGTGTCCGTTCGCCCAGCGCAGCCCGTGCCTTGCACTCTTCAACAAGGTCTGGAATCTGCCCGCGCGCTGGCCGCACTGAAATCGGCGGATCGACCAGACCGGTCGGGCGGATGACCTGCTCGGCAACGACGCCGCCCGATTGCTCGAGCTCGAACGCGCTGGGTGTCGCTGAAACGTAAATCACTTGCGGCACGATCTCCTGCCATTCTTCGAAGCGGAGTGGTCGGTTGTCGAGCGCGCTGGGAAGTCGGAATCCGTGATCGACCAGCGTCTGTTTACGAGCGCGGTCGCCGAAGTACATGCCGCGGATCTGCGGCAACGTGACATGGCTCTCGTCCACGATGACGAGCCAGTCGTCTTCGCTCTCGGCGTCGGGCCGGCGGCGGAAGTAGTCGAGCAAGGTCCACGCTCGCGCGCCGGGCGCTCGGCCGTCGAAGTGTCGGGCGTAGTTCTCGATGCCGGAGCAGTAGCCCACCTCTTCGAGCATTTCGAGGTCGTACCTTGTGCGTGAGAGCAGTCTCTGCGCCTCAAGGAGCTTGCCCTCTGAGCGGAGGACCAAGATGCGTGCGTCGAGCTCTTCGCGGATCGCAGCGATAGCGCTGCTCTTCTGCTCTTGCGGCATGACGTAGTGCACCGCCGGAAAAATGAACGCTCGAAGTTCGTCGGCTAACACTTCTCCGGAGATCGGGTCAAAAATCTGAATGGAGTCAACGACATCGCCGAATAGATCGATGCGCATCGCGTGCTGCTCGTACGCGGGATAGATCTCAATGCAGTCGCCGCGCACTCGGAATTGGCCACGAGTGGGTGCGGTGTCGTTTCTGCCGTACTGCATGTCGGAAAGCGCGAGCAGGAACGCACGACGGTCGATCGGGCGGCCGCGCTCGATCATCGTGCGTTTCTTCGCGTATTCGTCGGGCGAGCCAAGGCCGTACATGCACGAGACACTCGCGACCACAATGCAGTCGGGACGCGAGAGCAGGTTACTCGTCGCAGCGAGTCGAAGTCGATCGAGGTCGTCGTTCCGCGAGGCGTCCTTCTCGATATAGATATCGCGCTGCGGGATGTACGCCTCGGGCTGGTAGTAGTCGTAGTAGCTAACGAAGTAGCTCACCGCGTTCTTCGGGAACAGCTCGCGCATCTCCTCGTACAACTGCGCCGCAAGTGTCTTGTTATGGCTAATGATCAGCGTGGGTTTCGCAGCGCGCTGAATGACGTTCGCCATGGTGAACGTCTTGCCCGTCCCCGTTGCGCCGAGCAGTGTTTGTTGTCGGCGCCCTTGGCGAAGCCCGAGCGCGAGTTCTTCGATCGCCGTGGGCTGATCGCCAGTCGGCGCGAACGGGCTGACGAGGTTGAACTGAGCTCGCGACATGGGGAGCACGATACGGCCCGCGGTGCTACGGTTCTCTCACGAACGCGACGCTAGGAGCGCGCGCGGCGAAACGCGCAGCAACGAGAGGGCAGCGGGAAGTGCTGCGGCGAGCGTCATGAGCGCAGTGACCGCCCAGCCGATCGAACCCGGAATCCACGGCCAGGCGATGTGCGTTTGCATTCCGGCGAGCGCCAGATGCCATACCGTTCCCATCACCGCCAAGTGCATGCCGAGCGTCGTACCCACGCATGCGGCGGCGATTGCCATAAGCAGTGCCTCGCCCAGGACGAGGCGAGGCAGCAGGCTGTTCGCGCCGCCTACCGCACGAAGCACCCCGAACTCATGGCGGCGCGACGCGATACCTGCTGCGACCACGTTGCCGACACCGAAGCACGCGAGAATAAGCGCTGCGAACGCGACCGAACTCGTCACCGCCAGGCCGGTGGTGCCGATGTCGTCGAGCGTCGCGCGGATCGCGCGACCGCTGGTAAAGGTCGCTCCGGGAATCTGCTCCGCGACGGCGCGAGAAAGTTCGTCGTCTAGCGCGGCGTCGCGGCTCGGGTCGAGTCGAAGCTGCATGATGAATGCGTCACGCGTTCCGAAGTGCTGCTTCACGGCGTCAAAATCCATGAACACGCAGCTCGCAGCGTGCTCCATGTAGATCGTCCGCATGCCGAAGAACTGGGTCGCGATGTCGAGACCAGCGCTCGAGACCACTCCAGCGATCTCGAAGCGCACATCGCCCGCAGTCCCGCCGAGTCCGATCGTGTCGCCAACGTCGAGGCCGCGGGCAAGGTGAAACGCTTCGGCGATCAGTACGGCGTTGCCGCGCTTGAGTTTCGGAATCGCGTCCTCCGCAGTTCCGCGCAGAAACTCCAGACGATTGAGCGCGAGAAACCGCTCCGGATCGAATCCAACGCAGACGACGCTCGGCGGTCCAAGTCCGTCGACGCCGAGCGTTTCGCCCTTCGCGAGTCGCACCGGAAGGTATCCGACTGGACACGAAGCCTCGACGCCGGGAAGCGCGTTGACGATCTCTTGCTTTCGCTCGCTGAGTCCGCTGGTGCAGAAGACAAATCCATCAGCGAATCGGATGCGATCCTGGAACTCGTTCAGGACGCTCGATGCGTTCGACCACGTGCTGACGAGGATCGACATTCCGACCATGAGCGCGCCGGCGGTGAATCCGAGTCGGTAGGGCATGGAGCGAACGGAGCTGCGGAGGAGTCCCTTGGGCAGGCGGAAAAGTCGTTCGATTACGCCGCCAAAGACGAGGCTGATGACTGTGAGTGCGACCGGCGCGAGGACGAAGTACCCGATGTGCAGGAGTGCAATGCCGGCGATGGCATAGGCCCAGAATCGGAGTTGCACATCCGGAACGAGAAGGAGCGCGAACTGGGCGGCGATGCACGCGGCGCCGATTGAGACGCATGCCACCAAGCCGCGCGGACGCGGAGGGCGAGCGCGGACGGTCAGTGCTTCCATCGGCGTCACGCGTGATGCTTGCCACGCTGGATACGCCGCTCCGAGAACGCCAGCGAGCAAGCTTCCCGTGACCGCGAGCGCGAGGCCGACCGGTGGGATGGTGAGCCCGGGCTTGAGGTATTCGCGCCAGTACTCCACGAGGATCCACGCGAGTGCGATGCCCAGCGGCAGTCCCAGCAGTCCTCCAACGAGGCTGATCACCGCGCCGACAATGACCTGGCCGCCAAACAATTGTGACCGTGCGGCACCAATACAGCGTGCGATCGCCATCTCGCGCTGCTGCTCTGTCACCGCAGTGGTGAGTCCTACTGCGACGATGAAGCTGCACGAGAGAAACGCGATCGACGCGGCGAGCACGAAGCCGAGCCTCGTCGCGAGCAGTTGCCGATCGAGTCCGGTCTTCACCTTCTCAGAGGTTTCAAGCAGAAGCGGTTCGACGACGACGCCCTTGTTGCGCTCGACCCACGCTGAGACGTCTGTGTTCTTGCGCAAGACAAGAACGGCTGAGGTGATTTCGTCGTCGCGATTCGAAGCCAAAGCCAGCGTGCGCCGACTGAGTTCCACGAGCGGTCGCTGCAACGCGCCGAGTTTGACGCGCTTGTAGATTCCAACGACGTTCAGTTCGATCGGTTCGCCGAATCGCTCGACGCGCAGCGCGTCGCCGACTTTGGCATCAAGCATCTCAGCGCTGGCTGGATCGAGCAGAATCTCGCCGTCGCTCTCCGGTCGCCGACCCACCGACATCTCGACTTCGCGCAGTTGAGGTGGTTCGGGTGCTTCTGTGCCGCGCGCGTCAACGGTGACGCGGCGCGGGGGCCCATCTGTGCCCTCGCGCCCGTCGGCGCGGACCAACGTGAGCGATCCGAACAGGCGACCGCACGCGAGATCGACATCGGGTAAGGCGCGGAGACGAGCGAGTGTTTCTGCAGGAAACGTCGAGGCGTAACGATGCACGACGCGAGCGTCGGAGGCACCGAGCGCGCGGGTGATGCCATTCTCAATGCTGCTCTCGACCGTAGCGATACCGCAGCTCGTCGCGACGACGAGCGCACTCGCGAGCATGACCGCAACAACGAGGAGGATCGTCCTACCGCGTCGACCGGCTAAGCTCTGCCGCGCGAAGGGCCAGCTCGCTTGGAGAAGCGCCATTGACATCGAATGAACCTGCCAAAATTCCGTCGCGGAGTACATGCACTGCGCGGCAGTGAGCCGCTGCGAGCGGCTCGTGGGTAACAACGAGAACGAGAAGTCCGCGCGCCGCTGCGATGCCCTCAAGAAGCGTCCAGAGACGCTCGCTGGTGGCACTGTCGAGGTTTCCAGTGGGCTCGTCGGCGAGCAAGACGGGCGGTTCGAAGAGCAGCGCGCGTGCAATTGCGACGCGCTGCTGTTCGCCACCGGAAAGTGCTTCTGGTCGGTGATCGGCACGTTCAGTCAAACCAAGCTCGGCCAAGAGCTCCCGTCCGCGCTCGACGAGCGGGCGACGATCGCGGCCATCGAGGACACCGGGAAGGATGACGTTCTCAAGCGCCGTGAGCGTCGGCAACAAATTGAACTGCTGGAAGACCACACCAATCGCGCGACGGCGGTAGAGCGTGAGCGCCGCCTCGGACATGGTGTCGACACGCTCGCCCGCGACGACGATCGTTCCGCTGTCGGCGCGATCGAGACCGGCGACGAGATGCAGCAGCGTACTCTTGCCGCTCCCCGATGCGCCCATGACGGCGACGAACCCGCCGCCGGAAACGGTGAGATCCAGTCCACGGAGCGCGTCGACTCGGCGATCACCGACGCGGTAACGCTTCTCAAGTCCGCGCACCTCGATGGCTAACGTGGGTGTTGCGGATTTCGGCGAGTCGTGCACGCTAATGACGGTCAAACTCCAGGAGACACGAACGACAAGCTAGTCTGTGAGCTGCGAGGAAGTACGAGCGTTTAGTGGACGACGTACTTCTTGTCGTATGTCGTCGCGTCCATCAGCTTCGTGAGGGGGGAAGCGTCACTGCACTCGAGTTTGACGAGCCAGCCCCGTCCGAATGGATCAGAGTTGAGTAGCGATGGATCCTTCACGACGTCCGCGTTGACCGCAATGATCGTCCCGGCGACCGCGCTATACACGTCGCTTGTCGTCTTGACGCTCTCGACTTCACCTAACGATGTGGCGGCGGCGACCTTCGAGCCAACGGGCTTGAGCTCTACGTAGGTGATGTCGGTGAGTTCGTTGGCGGCGAACTGGCTGATGCCGACAACGACTGTGTTCCCTTCGCTGCGGAACCACTCGTGACTATCGGAAAAGCGGCAGGTGGCGGGGCTAGCCATGGGGGGGGATCTCTTTCCAAGGGCGTGGCGACGGGCGGTCGAGAAGGTCGGAGAGGATAACGGCGCCGGGCGCGACGAGCTGCGCTTCGAGTCGTGTCAGCCGCACGTGCAGAAAGCGCGAGAAAACGCCGCCCGACGAGCGAGCGGCGTTTCCGGAGGGGAGAAAGACCAAAGTGCGGTCGAGGTCGAGGCCCCGGGATCCGCATCGCCGCAAGCTAGGCCCCGCAGGCCTCGACGGCAAGGGCCTAGGCACCCAAGATTACCTAAATTGCCAAAAAGCGATTCGCTGCCGCCACAGGTTGCTGGGAGTTTGAGCCGCTCTGACGTCGCAGCTGGTGTCCCACGCACGGCCGAAAGCGACTCTCGTTATCCTCCTCGCTCCAGTCTTGCCTCGGGTTCTGGCCCCGACGTTCAAAGACGCGTCATTTTGCCCGGTTTTCCTGCCTTCCGGCCTCGTTCGGGGCATCCCTCCTACCCAACCTCCGGCATTGCAGGCACAGATCGTTCTCACACTTTCGGTTGGCTCGCTCCGCCCCCTCTTGGCGGCGAAGGATCCGCGCTGCCTGACCCTACTCGACGTCCCGCGCTTCGCGGCGACCGAACTGGGCCTCCGCGGCTTGAATCTGCCGACCGGTCTCCTCGCGGGGAAGGCAGCGTCCGATCTAGACAAACTTCGCGACCTCTCGGATAAGGCGGGCTGCCCATGCCTGGTCCTCGTCGAAGAGACTCCTCTTGGGTTTGGTGATCCACGCACCGAGGTGCGGGCCGCGATTGAGGATCGCATGCGCCGACTCGCCGCCGCAGCAAATCGACTGGGCTGTCGCGACATCGCGGTGCGCTGTCTAGCGGCCGCGACCGACGCGGATTTCGACCGCACCGCAGCTGGGCTCAAGGTCTCGCTGCACGAGATCGATCGCTACGACCTGAACCTTCTCGTGATCCCGACCGAAGGGCTGACCCTCGATTCGGGGAAGCTCACCGATCTCATTAAGAAGGTGGGCGGTTTCCGGATCGGATCGCTGCCTAGCTTTGGTCACGCGCATGCGAGCGGCGACCTCGAGAAGACGCTTCGAAAGCTCGCTCCCTACGCGGAGTCGATCGACGCGACGGTGGTTGGATTCAAGAGCGATAAAGCCGGGGGCGAAAAGCACCTTCCGTTCGACCTGAAGGTGTGTGTTGAGAGCGTTCGGGCGGTCGGATATGTCAACACTTTGGCACTCGACTACGTTGGAAAGGGCGATCTCACTGAGGATCTGGTGCGAGCTCGCGGTATCCTTGAGCAAGCGGTCGCGTCCGACGAAGAGTGAGCGCCGCCGTGTGGAGCCGCCGTGTTTCGCCGCAGTGTTGGGAAGTCTTCTGGAAGTCTTCGGGAACACCCACTTGGGGAGGCCGCGCGTGATCATCACCATCGACGGCCCAGCAGGAACCGGCAAGTCGACCGTAGCGTTCATGCTTGCGCAGCGCCTCGATCTTGAGTTTCTCGACACCGGCGCGATGTACCGAGCGCTGACGCTGCTCGTCATCGAACGCGGGGTCGCGCCGACCGATGCGACGGCAGTTTCAGCCATCGCAGAAGAGACCGATCTTCGGTTCGACTTCGGAATCTCGCCGCCGCCAATTCTCGTCGATGGTCGCGACGTCGGCGATCGCATCCGACTTGACGATGTCACAGCGTGTGTGTCGCTGGTAGCCGCGCATCCCGCCGTGCGCGAAGCGATGGTACGAGCCCAGCAGGAGATCGGCCGGGCGCATCCGCGGCTCGTCACCGAGGGGCGCGATCAGGGAACCGTCGTGTTTCCCGACGCCGAACTGAAGGTGTATCTCGACGCGCGACCGGAGATCCGAGCAAGGCGCCGAGCACTTCAATTGCGATCGAAGCGCATGCCTTCGGACGAGGCGTCGATCTTGCGAGCAATCATTGAGCGCGATCGACTCGATTCGACGCGCGCGACCGGACGCATGGCGCGAGCCAGCGACGCAGTCCTCGTCGACACGAGCGATCTTGATACCGATGCCGTTGTCGAGCGACTTGTGGGGATTGCGCGGGACCGGCTCGAGTCGGTACTCGGCGTGGCGTCCGGAGACGGGGATTGACTGCCGGACAGCGCGGGCTGCTCGCGCGAATTGCGAGTCGATTCCAGTTTGCGCGGCGCGTACCCGGGAAGTCGGGCATCGCGATTCTCTGGTGGGATGTGGGTCGCGTAATTTCGGGACTTCCGGTCCGAATTCTCTATCACCTGCACGTCGTGGGACGCGAACGCGTGCCCGAGCGCGGACCCGTCCTCTTCGTCTCAAACCATCAATCTCTTTTTGATCCGGTCATCAATGGCGCGGCGGTCGCGGACCGACAGTTCTCTCCGATCGCGCGCGAGAGCCTGTTTCGCTTTCGCCCCTTCGGTTGGTTAATTCGCTCGTACGGAGCTCTTTCTGTCACCGGGGCTGCGGGAGACGCAGGTGCCTTAAAGCTGGCGATCGGAGAACTCGCCGCAGGGCGATGTGTGCTCATCTACCCAGAGGGCACGCGATCGAATGACGGCACGATGAAGGAGTTTGAACGCGGCGTGCTCTTGCTGCAGCGACGCGCGAAGGTTGACGTCCTTCCGATGGGAATCGATGGGGCGTTCGACGTCTGGCCGAGGCGGCAGAAGCGGCCCTCGCTGTTCGGCCGCGTCGAAGTTCGGGTTGGCGCGGTGATCTCCGCAGCGGAGCTTTCCTCGCTCAGCGCTGACGCCGCGATGGCACTCCTTCGAGAACGCATCGGAACGCTGCAGGCAGACGCTCGCGCTTCGATCAGTGCCCGTACGAACGGACGTTGGCCCAAACGAGTCGCGCCGTCGTCGCAGGATGTCGTCACCACGAGCACTGGCACCGCGCGGAACGAGTCGCAGCGATGAGCTCTGATCGTCCTCGTCTTTCACTACGCGACGCCGCTCGTTCGGTGGCAGCGCGGCTGACGTCGGCAGGATTCGTCGCGTACTTCGCGGGCGGCTGCGTTCGCGACCGGTTGCTTGGGATCGACCCGGGCGACATCGACATCGCGACCAGTGCGACCCCCGACGATGTTCGGAAAGCGTTTCCTGCGGCGCGCGGGGTTGGTGAGTCGTTCGGTGTCATGCTGGTACGGCACGGCGGACACATGTTCGAAGTCGCGACGTTCCGTTCCGATGGGTCCTACGAGGACGGGCGACGTCCGAGTTCTGTACGGTTTGCGTCTGCTGAAGCGGACGCGGCGCGGCGCGACTTCACCGTCAACGGGTTGTTCGAGGAACCCGAAACGGGCGACGTCGTCGATTTTGTTGGCGGGAGAGCCGACCTCGACGCCCGAGTTCTTCGCGCGATTGGCGACCCAGAAGCGCGATTTGCCGAGGACCATCTGAGGTTGCTCCGCGCGATCCGATTTGCTTCTCGTTTCGGTCTGGTGCTCGACCCATCGACAGCCCTCGCGATGCATCGCAGCGCTCCGCGATTGGCGTTGATCGCGCGTGAGCGGATTGGCGGGGAGGTCCGCCGGATGCTCGAGACGCCCGCACGCGCTCGGGCGGTCGCGCTGATCGAGGAATTCGGGCTCGACGGGATCGCCCTCGGAGAGCCGCATCGCGACTCGGCTGGTGCCCGGCTGTTGTTTCCGCCGCCCGAGGTCGACTTCGGCTGGGGTCTTGCCGCCTGGCTGCTCGATCGGGAGGGGCCCCGTCCGGACGCGAACGTGCCTGAGCTGCGGCTCACCGCCGTCCGAGACGCCCTTTCCCTGAGCAATCGTGAGGAGGGCGCGGTCCGAGACGTTTTGGCGGTTCGGTTGGGGCTCGCAGAGTTCCCGGCGTTACCGCTCCACACTCGTAAGAGACTCGCGGCCCGCCCGGGATTTCTTGGGGCGTGCTGGCTCCTCCGCGCCGAGCACTCTCCAGTTGCCGAGCTGATCGACGATTGGATCCAGACTGTGGCGGACGGGGATATCGCCCCGACTCCCTGGGTGACGGGCGATGACCTTCACCGATTCGGGCTGACGCCCGGCCCCGCGTTCCGGGACGTACTTGACGCGACCTACGACGCCCAACTCGACGGAGTGGTGGCAACCGAGGGAGACGCCCTCACGTTCGCCGAGCGACTGGTCCGAAGTAGAAGAAAAGCGTGACGACTCCACCTATTCGCCGCACCGGGCACCGTCTACGATGGGTAGAAGCGTGCACGAGACCGGCGAGAGACGCTCGCGCGGTTCGGACCGCACCAACCCGAGGCGTTCAACGATGAAGTTCGCTCGCGCTTTTATGCCAATCGCGATCGCTGCTGCGCTCGCCGGATCGTTCGTTACATCGTCCGTGCTGGCGACCGACACCCCGTCGGTTCCGACCACCATCGCTGTCCCGAAGGTGTATGTGATCCCAATGGAAGGCCAGATGGGAACAGACATCGACAAGTCCATCTACGAGGACATTGTCAAGGACGTCGCGAAGGCGAAGCCTGACATCATCGTGTACCGGTTGAAGTCGGCCGACTTCGACGACAACTACTACATGAATACCGACGATAAGCGCGAAGCCGGTATCAGCAAGCTCACCGACTATCGCGACATGGTGAAGTATCTGCGCACTGAGCTCCGCAGCTACCCACAAATCATGTGGGTCAACGACGCGGTTGGATGGAGCGCCTTGCTCGCGTTGGCTTGGCCTGACATGTACATGTCAAGCAAGGCGCGGCTCTTCGGGCTTGTGAAGGTTTCACAAACTGCGCTCGGCTGGGACGACCCCGACGTCGCTGCGAAAATGATGGCTGCGTGGACCGGCATCGGCAAGGGCTTCCTTGAGATGGGCGGCTACCCGCTTGAGATCGGCGACGCGCTCATGTTCCCGAAGAAGACGCTGAGCGCTCGTTGGGAAGGCCGCAAGGTCAAGTGGACGCTCGATAACGAAGGCACATGGATCGTTGACGACAACCCCGAACGCACGCCGCTGCTCAACGCTCAGATCGCCGACGACTCCGGCATCAGCGACGGAACCGCAGACTCAGTCGACGACCTGCTCTTCATGCTCGGCTTCCGCGAGTTCACCAAGATCGACTCGGGTGAGAAGCTGTTCAAGTCGTATGTAGATGACTGGCGCCGCGACTTCGCGAAGTGCGAGGATCTCCTCCGGCAAGTGACCGATCCCACGGGAACCTCAGGCGATGCGGAGAAGGCGATCGGGAAGGCGAAACGCGCGGCTGAGGACATCCTCGCCATGATGAAGCGCTACCCGGCGATTGAGACGCGCCTTCAACGTGAGCGAGGCGTCTCGCGTCTCGCGCTCGAGAATGGCATCGCGGCTGCGAAGGAACAGCTTCGCCGGATCAAGGAAGCTGAGCGGGCGAAGGGTCGCGGTCCTGGCGGCGGAGGGAATGCGCCGGGCGGCAGCGGGCTCGGTGGCGGCAAGTCGAAGTGATCGACGGTCACGGCATCAGCGAACAACTAGTGACACACTCATGAATGGTACTCATCGAATGAACAAGCTCGGAAGTCAAGATTGTGATATCCCTGCGGGCGCAAGATCGGGCGCTGGTAGGTCATCGCTCGTCCGTCGGCCGTTCGCGATTTTGGCGGCGGCGACTCTGCTCCTTACCTCGGTCGCGCTGGCTGAAACCCGACTTAGCTTCAAGAGCGGCCAATCGTGGCGCGGCGAAATCGCCGACACGGTTTCGGTGGTGTATGTCGAAGGTGGCAAGGAACTCACCCTTGAGGGCAAGCTCCTCCGCGCCGACAAGACCATGGTGGTGGTGGAAGGAATAATGCTCGGCAAGATTGCGAAGAAGACGATCTTCTTCGGAGACGTCAAGAGCATGACGACCACCACGAGTAGCGCGCCAGCGCCCGTAGCATCGACCTCCGGCGGCACGTCGACGACAACGCCTCCGCCCGGCGGCACCAGCGGTGGAACGACGACTGCGGCACCGTCAGGAGCGGCGCAGTCGGCGGAACACAAGACGCTTCCGGCGAACTATCAGGGAGTGCTGTTCCTGCCCATCGAGGGAATGGTCGGCACAGGTACCCGCGAAGACGAGATCAAAAAGATCGGGCAGGAAGCCGACCGACTCGGTCCGGGCCAGATCATCGTGATCGAGATTACCTCGCCCGGTGGAATGGTGATCGAGGCGGACCAGATCCATCCGACCATCATGGATATCCGTAAGCGCCACCGCGTGATCGCGTGGATCAAGGAAGCGATCTCCGCTGCGGCGTTCACCGCGCTCCATTGCGACGAGATCTACTTCATGAAGGAAGGGGCGATGGGTTCGATGACCATGTTTGCGGGTACGACCGCGATTCAAGGCGCGGAGCTCGATGCATGGCTCAAACTCGCTGGCGAGGTTGCCGCCGAGAGCGGTCGCGATCCGCAGATCGCCCGCTGCATGATCAAGAAATCTTTCGCGCTGAGCTACGACATACCTGAAGGCGGCGGTCCGAAGGACGCGGTGTTCCGTCCCGACACGAAGGGCAAGGTCGTCCTCGACACGCCGGACACCATGCTCACGATCAATTCGTCTCAGGCGCTCGCTTGCGGCATCTCTGATGGAACCGCTGATACCCCCGAAGAGCTCGCCAAGCTGCTCAACCTTCCCGAGTGGAAAGAAGTCAACGACGTCGGTCGCCGGCTCCACAAGGACTGGCATCGGACGCTCGACACGGGCATGGAAGAGATTCCGAAGCTCGTCTTCAGACTCGGCCGCACCGGCGGGATCGACCGCGTCGGACAGATCGGTGCCGACATCCAGACCTGCGAGAAGCTGTTGGCTTGGTGGGCGAAGTGCACCGAGTGCATGATCGAGCTCAGCCAGAAGGGCATCGGCGTTCCTCCTGAGGAATCTCTCAAGGAGCGCCTCATTCAACTCCGTGACGAACTCGCTGCGATTAAGAAGCAGGAGCGCGACAACAAGGCAGGGAACTAAGCGCTCGCAGCGCGCCGACTGCGCGACCGAAACGCGCGGCCAAACGCGCGACCGAAGATGACGAGCATAGTTCACCTCGGCCCCGGTTCGACCGGGGCCGTTTCTTTCCGCGAGGCTCAGCGCGAGCCCGACTCAACCCGGTACGCTCAGGGCCATGAGTGATTCGCTTCTCCCTCAGGACTCCGCTGGACCGCGCTGGCGTTTGATAGTCGGGGTGATTGGGCTCATCTACGGTATTGGCGGGTCGCTGATGTGGATCGCCGCGCTCGCTGGATCGTTGCTCTGGGGACCGATGATGAAGATGGCGGGCATGGGGGACATTCAAATGCCCGCAGTGATTCGACTCACATCGATCGTTCAGAGCGCGGTGCTCGTCGCCCTAGGAATTCTGCTCGCAATCGGCTCGATGAACCTGCTCCGGATGCGACCCTCGGGGGCGTCGATAATGCGGGCGTGGGTTGTCGTCCGCATGTTTGTGCTGATTGCGTCGTTCATTCTCGGATTCGTCCTGCTCCCGACCCAAGTAGCGTTCCAAGTGAAAATGGTCGAGGTACAGCGCGACGTCTTCCGCGAGCGGGGTGTGCCGGAAAAGGATCTTCCGGTCGCCGACCCTGCGAAGATCGAGGCGTGGATGCGCTATAGCCTCGGCGGTATCTCGCTCGTGGCAGCGGCGTTCCCAATTTTCGTCGGAGTCGTGCTCACCAATCGAAAGAAGAAGGCCGAGATCGATTCGTGGCGGACCATGATTCGATGATTCGATGATTCGATGATTCGATGATTCGATGAGATGCTCTGAACGCCAGCACTCGCTCAACGCTGGAGCTCGCGGCACGCGTTTGCAGTGTTCCGCGCTGCTCGCGCCGCTCGCGATCACAGGTGTCTACAGAGCTGCAACGTCGCGAACGCGAAGCCCGCGACGAGTACGGCGGCACCGGCGCAGCCTTTCCGGGCTGGTTGTGCCGAGAACCCCGGGGGATCGATGCCGCGCAGCTCCGCCTCGAACGCCTCGACGAGATCCTTCGCGTCCTTCAATCCCAAGCCGGCGCATTCGCGACACCGCTTGATCGCGGTGATTTTGTCGCCAGCCAAGATCGCCACTCGAATCTGCTCGCGATCGTCGTCTGAGAAGTGAGTCGCCATGACCTGAAAACTCCGGGCGTTCGATGCCGCAGCGTGCGCGACGTTTTGTTAACCGACCTCGCGGCGCTGGAACAGCGCGACGGCAATACACAGCGAGGCAGCGATCATGACCAGCCCGTAGGGAGCCGTTCGGGCGACATAGGCGAGCGGAATGCTGCGGTCTTGATTGATCGCATCCGCAAGCCAAAAGACTTGGAAGTTAGGGACGACCGAGTAGCCGACCTTGAGCGCGAAGTGGTGCACCTGCTCTCCCATGGTGACGAGCGCCGGATTGCGCGCCATCTGCGCGTCGAGGTTCTTCAGCGGCAGCGCGAAGAGCCAATCGCTAAGGAGACCGAGGACGAGTACGCCAAGCGTCACGCTGAGCGTGAGGACCTGACCGAGCCGCGTTGACGCTGCAACCGCGACGGCCGCGAGCATGAGCACCCCAATCGAGAGCATCCCGACCGCGATCCAGATCGTGCCTTCGAAAACCGCGGGCTCGCCAGCAACTCCCCGAAAGATCGCCTCTGCCGAATTCGGTTTCCATTCTGGCCCAAAGAGCATCGACACGACGTAGGCGAGCGCGATGAGTGGCGTTGTGATCGCAAGCGCGCTGCTCGCAAAGCTCTTCCCGTAGAAGAAGTTGATCCACGTCGCCGCCCCCATTCCAGCGAATACGGCGAGCGTGCCGAACAGAAGGACGGGCTGATGAACGGGTGTTCGAACGGTTTTGAGGACGCCATGCATCTCGACGAGCATGAACGCAAAGCTGAGGTACAAGACGACAAGCAGAATCGCCCCGGCGACGCCGAGATACTTGCCTACCACGAAAACGGGTCTGGGGACTGGCTTGGACACGACCGTCAAAACCGTTCGATTCTCGATCTCCCGGCTGATGACGTTCGTCGCGATGAACGACGCGACCACGGCAGCGGCGACGAAGATCGTCGAGAGGCCGATGTCGACGAACATTCGCTGGTCGTCTTCGAGTGTGAATGCCGCGAGGGGGTTGCTGAGGACGATCAGAATCGTGGCGATGACCGCGACGACGAGCACAATCGGCTGACGAACGCTCTCAACGAACGTGTTGCGGGCGATTGCGAGAAGCTGCTCAAGAAACGTCATGCGAGTTTGATCGGGGGGGGGCGGGTAGCGGGGCGGGCAAGTCTGGCGAGGTTGCCGTAAAGTACCCTCTACGCTCGAACTCGCTCGGCAGCGCGTCGTAGCGTGTCGGTGCCTCTCAGGTTCGTTCGGTTCCTGCAGGAGGGATGGATGTTCGCTTCACTCGTTCGGCTGTCGCAGCCTCTGCGATCATGTCTCTGCCGGCTGGCCTGCGAAATCCTCCAGTCCAAACCCATCCGATCCCAGCATGCGTATTGACCATTTCGCGTATCAGCGGGCCGTGCGAGTCGCGGGCGGCGGGTTGCTTGCGCAACTCGCGCTAGGCATCGCGCTTCTGATCGGCGGCACGTTCTCACAGAGTACGGCCGCGACGATCGCGTCGCTGTACGTTCTGGCGTGCCTGCCTATCTGGCTCGGACTCGTCATCGTCTTCCACCAGCATCGCTTGGAACGCCTCGAGGCGCTCGAACGCGACGAACTTGCAGCGAGCCGTGGCGATGTTTCGAGCTCAATCTTTGAAGCCGACGGCGCTCGGGTCGCTGCGCGTCGACTGAAGTTCATGCACACCTGGCTGATGCCCGCGCTCAGCCTGCTGGTAGCGACGCTGCTCGTGAGTCTCGGTTGGTGGGTTGTGACCTGGTTTCGCGATATGGGCGACCCCACGAAGGACGTGGGCGAGTTCCGGGTCGGAGCTTGGCCGGGCTGGCAACTCGCGCTCTCCATCGCGCTCGCACTCGCGGCGTTCATCATCTCGCGGTTCGTCGCGGGCATGTCGAAGCTTGAGGCCTGGGCCAACTTGCGCGGTGGTGCTGGCGCGATGGTGGGCAACGCGCTCGTTCTCTTGGCGATCGGCATCGGACTGGTCTTCGACTTCTTCCAGAAGCCAAACGTGCTGGAGGCGGTCGCTTATGGCATCGCGATCTTCATGTTCGCGGTGGCGGCGGAGATTCTCCTCACCTTCGTTCTCAACCTGTACCGACCGCGCCGCGCCAGCGAGACACCGCGGCCAGCGTTCGACAGCCGTGTGCTCAGCCTGTTCGCGGCGCCCGATTCGATCGTCCGAAGCATCAATGAGGCAGTCAACTATCAATTTGGCTTCGACATCACGAGCTCGTGGGGTTACCAACTTCTGCTGCGAAGCGTGGGAAAGCTCGCGCTGTTCGGACTCGCTGTGCTCGTCACACTGTCGATGATCATCGTGGTCCAGCCTGGACAGCAAGCGATCAAACTGCGCTTCGGTAAGCCGGTTGGAGAGGTCTACCAAGCCGAGCCAATGTTCAAGCTGCCGTGGCCGATCGAGACCGCTCGGATCTATGACGTTGGGCGGGTGCGTGCGCTCGTTCTCGGCAGCATCCCGGCGAAGGCCAAGGAGTTTGCGCCGTGGGGTGCCGAAGGTCAGCTTGATCCGAATCGCACGCTCTACGTGGTGTCGACCGGGGCGCGCAGCTCCGATCCGAAAACGACGGCACCAGTGGTCGAGGCATCCGAAGGTGGAACGAACGACTTCGCGCTCATTGACGCTGATGTGATTCTCCAATATCGCGTCCGAGACGGGGAGCTTCCGAAGTGGCTCGGTTTCTGCAACGACGCTCGCCTTCGTCGCGGCACGCTCGACATGCGGGAGAAGGCGCTCCGGAACCTCGCGCTGCGCGAGGTCACACAGGAGTTCGCGCTGCAGCCGATTGACGATCTGCTATCGCCGCGCGGGAAGTCGCTCCTTTCAACACTGCACGACCGTATCCAAGTCGCGTTCGACGCGATGCAGACCGGCGTGGACGTCGTCAGCGTGACGATCCCGCGGCTTCGACCACCAGGCGGGATAGAGGCGCAGACGTTCATCGAGCCGTCAATCGCCGCTCAGAACGCGAGGAAGCTCGTCGAATCTGCTCGTGCCCAGGCCGATCTCGCGATGGCCGAGATCATCGGCTCACCCGCCCGGGCGCGTCAGACGGTGGAAGCAGTGCGTCGCTTGCGCGATATCGAGACGGGTGGGCGCGGCGACACCCCGGAGGCAACCGAACTTCGCCTCTCGATCCAAGACATCATCACGTCGGCACCGTCGGCGGCCGCAGCACGCATTGATTCTGCGCGGGCGGAGCGATGGCAGAAACTCAGCAACGCGCGGAGTAAGTCCGCCGAGGTGTTAGGACAGGCCGCGTCGTACGCGGTCGATCCTGAGCTGTACCGGCAGCGAAAGCTGATGCAAACGCTCGCGAACTCGCTTCCGACTGTTCGCGTGAAGTACATCCTTGGGCTTCCGCCGGAGCGCATCCGCGTGAACATGGAAATGCGCGAGCCCGACGCTGGCCTCAATATCTACGACAACCTCAAGAAGGAAGAGAACTGACCGTGCCGCTCATGAGCCGAACGCTGCCACTTGCGATCGGAGCAGTCCTGCTCCTGATTCTCGTCTTATTCAACACGACCTACACGGTGAGTTTCCACGAACTCGCCGTGCGGACGCGATTCGGCAAGCCCGAAGGCGTCGAGCGTGATGCCGGCCTCCACTTCAAGATGCCGTTCTTCATCGATCAGGTGACGAAGCTCGACACGCGCCTGCAGCTTGTCGACAGTCCGCTTGAAACGGTGATGACGAGCGATCAGCAGCAGGTCGTCGTGCAGGCGTTCCTCTTGTGGAAGATCGACGCGGGCGAAGATGCGCTGAAGTTCTATTCGTCCTACGGCTCGATCGACGAGGCGAACAAGGCGCTCGAGCAACAGTTGCAGGGCTCCCTTCGCGCGATCGGTGGCCTCTCGTTCAGCGACCTCGTCGGTGCGAAGAGCCGACTGCCCGATGCGGAGAAGGCGATCCTTGCCGACCTGTCTAAAGGAAGTCTCACGGGCATCGTTCCGGTGACGGTCGGGATTAGCCAAGTGCTCCTTCCGCCGAAGACGACGACGGCTGTCCTCAACCGCATGGCCGAAGTGCAGAAGACGCTTGCGAGCACTGAGCAGCAGCGCGGGGCCGCTGAAGCCGAAGCGATCAAGAGTGCGGCGCGGACGCAGGCCGACACCATCAAGAACTTCGCCGACACTTGGGCGCAACAGATTGCAGCTCGAGGAGACCAAGAAGCGGCGCGGTACTACCAAGAGATGACGAAGCACCGCGATCTCGCGATCTTCCTAGCGTGGCTCGACACGCTGAAGGCGGGTCTCGGTGGCGCGACGACGTTCGTCACCGATGTCAGCCACGAGCCCTTCCATATTCTTGACACCGGCGCCAACGTCGATGCGAACGGCATTCCGACACCGACAGCGCCGACCATTCAATCGGAACCGAAGGCGGGAACCGGAAGTGGTGCAGCACCGGCTCGCATCCCCGGAGGAAGCTGACCATGGCCGAGCGACCGACCGACGCGCCGCGCGGTGATTCCAGCGACGATGTCGACAATTCCAGCGGCGTGCCCACCGATGCCTCAGATACCAGCGCCGCGTTTGCCGAGGAGCCGCGCCGCGAGGCGAGCGCCCGTTTCGACGTCAAGGGCGAGCAGAGCGCATCTGCTGAGATGCGCGACGCGATGGACCCGGCAAACCAGAGCCTCGCCGAGGCGCTGCGGCTCTCGTATCGCGTCCTCCAAGTCGGAATCCTCGCGCTGGTCGTCACCTTCCTGTTCTCAGGCTTCCAGTCGGTTCGAGAGGGAGCGACCGGAGTCAAGACGATTTTCGGTCGAATCGTCGGTGACGCGGGCGGCGAACAACTCGCCCCAGGACTTCAGCCATTCTGGCCCTACCCGATCGGCGAGTTGATAGTCTTCGATCAGAAGTCTGGCGTGCGGTTGGAGGAGCAATTTGAGCCGCGCCGACGTGAAAACCTCGCGACCAAGGAAGCACAGATCAACGCCGAGGACTCCCTCCGCGACATGGTTGCGGGCAAAGATGGATTCGTGCTCACCGCTGACGGCGACATCGCGCACGTCGCGCTCAACGCCACCTACACGGTGCAAGACGCAGTGGAGTTCCTTGAACGGGTAAGTCCCGACACTGCACAGAAGAGCGGCACAGCTCAGAAGATAGTCCGAGCCGCGCTCATGCGGGCGATGGTCCTCGCGGCGGGGCAGTTCACGCTCCGCGATTTCATCGACAAGACCGATCCTGTGACCGCTGCGGTTCGCGAGCGGGCCCAAGAGATCTTGGACGAACTGCACACCGGCATCGTTGTCGCGGACATCACATTCATCGATCGTTCGCCACCGCGTTTCGTCGAGGGCAAGTTCCGCGAAGTGCAGGCCAAGCGTGCGGAAGCTGCGGCCGTTGTCGAGCACGCGAAACAAGAGGTCGCGGCAATCCTCACCGGTATCGCTGGCGAGCAGGCGCAGAGGGACTTGACCGAACTCATTCGTCAGTACGACGCGGCACTCGTGCGCGGCGATCAGGCGAGCGCAGATTCAGTTGCTGACGCCATTGGCAAGCGTTTCGAAGACGACGACGTCGGGGGAACTGTTGCTCGGGTCGTGCAGCGGGCGAAAGCCGGGGAAGCCACCGTGGAGGCGTCGCTCATCCGCGAGATCAGCCGTCTCCGCGGCCTCGCGCCCGCGTTCGAGCAGAATCCGCGGCAACTCACCCGACAGCTGTGGCTCGAAGCGCTGCGGACGGTGATGACCGGTCCCGAGGTCGAAATCGTCTCCGCGCCAAGAGGGATCGGCGCGTTTGATCTGAGGATTCTTTCGTCGCAGCAGGTCATGCAGTCGCGGCGACAAGCGGACCTCGATCGACGCAAGCGCGCGGCCGACGAGAACGAGTTGAAGTACGCGGACTGGCAGTTCGGCGGCTCACAGATCTTCATCGGTGGCAACGCAGGTCGATTGGACAACACGGCGACGAAGGGCAAGGGAAGAGACGACATTCCGAGCAACACCAACAGCGCGCAGCCAGCGAGGCAGCCGTAGCGTTGACGATCCCGAGACGAGGAAAGAGACATGGCGACGGGAATGGCGACGGCGCGACAATCGTTGGCTTTCGATGCGGACAAAGTGGTGCAGGCGGTGGGCCTCACCAAAGTGTTTAGCGACTTTTGGCTGCGTGCGAAGGCGCGAGCTGTCGATGGCATCGACTTCGAAATCAACCGCGGCGAGGTGTTCGGCCTGCTCGGACCCAACGGAAGTGGCAAGAGCACGACTATCAAAATGCTGCTCGGCCTGCTGCACAAGACGAAGGGCACACTGCTCGTCTTCGGACGCGATCCATCCGACGTCGCCGTCAAGAAGCGCATCGGGTACCTGCCCGAAGAGTCGTACATGTACCGTTTCCTCAATCCGCAGGAAACGCTTGATTACTACGCGAAGTTGTTCGGTCTAGGGCGCGCTGAGCGACAGCGCCGCATTGGCGAACTGCTGGAGATGGTCGGGCTGCACCAAGTGCGAAATCGTGCCGTTGGTGAATTTTCTAAGGGCATGACACGACGACTTGGGCTCGCGCAAGCGCTCATCAACGATCCCGAGTTCTTGATTCTCGACGAGCCAACCAGCGGACTCGATCCGGTTGGTGCTCGTCAAGTGAAGGACCTCTTGCTTGAGCTTGGCCGACGCGGAAAGACGATTCTGCTTTCGTCGCACATGCTCGACGAGGTAGAGGATGTGTGCGACCGAATGGTTGTGCTGTACGGCGGCAAAATCCGCGCGGAAGGCACGGCCGAGGCGCTTCTGACGGATGCGTCGCGAACGGTGATCACGATGCCGCGCATCGGTGCGGCGACGGTCGCTCGAATCGATCAAATGCTGCACGACACCGAAGGCGTCGGCATCGATTCGGTCGAGGCACCGCGCGAGCGACTCGAAGACTTCTTCATGGACTTGGTAGAGAAGGCGCGTCAGGAGCAGATAGCAACCAGTGGTGCGCTGCACGGCGGCCGAACGGCGGCCTTCCTCGTCGATCCGGAGACGCCGCGCGACGGCGAGGGACTCGTCGACGACCTCGTTCGCGAGCGAATGGAGCCAGCGGCCCGCGCGGTTGAGATCAGCGCGAACGCAAAGAAAGTTCAAGATGCCGCGCGGCGCGATGACGTCCTCCAAGACCTCTTGCAGGACAAGCCTCGCCCCGAAGCGAAGGCGACGACCGCGAAGCCCGAGGTTGCGAAGCCACGCGATGTCGACGCAAGCGTGATCGAAGGTCTACTCGGCCCCACTGGTACGGGCTCGACCGGTACGAGCGGTCCCGGCGACGGTGGCAGCGCTACCGATCCGAAACACAAGGGCGACGGGGGACGTCGCTCGTGAGTCTTCTCAAGCTTCTACTTGTCCGTCTCGATGATCTTCAGCGCCGGGTGTCGGTTCGACTAACACTCTCGGCGCTGGTCACGGTCGCTGTAATCGCGTACTTCGGCGCTGCCTGGCTAAAGTCCTCAGAGATCCGTCGTGACGGAATGGCGATCGCGACGCTCCTCAAAGAGGCGAACCTCACGAAGCGCGACGAGGTCGCGGTGCAGTTCGCGGAGAAGGGAACTGTCACCGTCGGCGCCCGGACGTTCGGCAACGACAAGCTTGCGGGCTTTGCCAGGGCGCTCTACGAAGCTGACGGTCGTCTCGCCAATCCAGGTGCCGCAGCACGGCTGGTACTCGAAGATCGCATCCCGCGGTGGGTGCCGACATTCGTGCTTGCGGACGACCTCACGCTGGCGCTTTTGGGAACAGTCATTCTCGGGCTTCTACTCCTCGCGATCTGGGTCGGGCTCGTGGTGCCGATGGTCTTCGTCACGATCGGCACGGGCGTTCTGTGTGCGTTCCTCTGGTGGATCGGCAGCACGTCGTGGCTGGTAGCCGTCGCGTCGATCGCCACGCTCCTCTTCTCGTTCGTCCTCCTCGTGCGAGGGACATCGCTTGCGCTCGGCCGCGCGACGCCGATCTTCGCGATTGCCTCAACAGTGTTGCGCGAGGCGATGCGCCTCAAGATTGCCACGTTCTTCGTCGGAGTCTTGCTCATCGCGATTCCCGTGCTACCGCTCTGGATCAGTCGAAGCGAGCCGCTGCGTTATCAAATTCAAGCGTTCATCGCGCGGTCGATGGGGCTGCTGTTTCTGCTCGCAGCGTGCATGACGGTGTTTCTCGCGTGCGCGACCGTCGCCTTTGAGATTCGCGACAAACAGATCTGGCAGCTCATGACGAAGCCGGTTGCCCGGGTGCAATATCTCCTTGGTAAGTGGCTCGGCGTGGTCGCGTTGAACCTGATTCTTGTTCTCCTCGGCGGCGTCGCGATCTTCACGTACGTGCAGTACATGCAGACTCGGCCCGCGAAGGACCAATACGATCAGATGGCGGTGCACGAGGAGATCCTCGTAGCGAGGGCTGGGCGCTTTCCGACCTATCGCAAACTCTCCGGCGACGAAGCTCGCGAGATCGTGCAGAAGCGGATCGACTCAGATCCACTCCTGAAAGCCGACATCGAAAATGGAGAGCGCGGTGAACTCGACGTCATTCGCGATTTGGCGCGGCAGGTTCACCAAGAGTTCCTCGCGGCGCAGCGCAGCATCGGAGCTGGCGAGTTTCGCGACTACGTGTTCGAAGACCTCTTGCCTGCGAAGCGGATGAACGCGGCGTTGACCTTGCGGTACGCATTCGACATCGGGCGCATCGATCCGCATGAGGTGCACTCCGCGATTTTCCGGTTCGCCGACGGCTCGTATATTCAGCGCGACTTCGTCCCAGCGCAGGCCCACGTTTTGACGCTGCCTGCTCAGCTGATTGATGAGAACGGACGTCTTGAAGTCAGCATCATCAATGGAACACCAGGGAACGACGCAAACGGCAACCCAACGGTGATTCCAGGCATCGGTGTGATGCTCTTCAAGCCCGACGCGTTCGAAGTGCTGTATCGCGTTGACACCTTCGAATGGAACTTCATCCGCGCGCTCGCCGTTCAGTTCATGAAGCTCGCGTTTCTCAGTATGTTCGGCGTGTGCGCGGCGACGGTTCTGTCGTTTCCGGTCGCATGCGTTCTGAGTTTTACGGTGCTGTCGATCGGCAGCCTCGCGCCGTTCCTCGGCATGTCGCTCGACGAGTACCGCATCAAGAGCGACGCGCCCGCCCTCTGGCAGGCGTTCCAGTTCGTCATCAAAACTGTGGCGACCGGGGCGGAGTGGATGCTGCGCGCCTTCGGCGAAGTCCGGCCGACCGCGCTTCTCGTAGAGGGTCGTGTCATCGGATGGCCGGATCTACTCCGAACCTTTGTCATCATTGGCGCCGTATGGACCGGCGGAGCTTTTGTGCTTGGATATGTAGTGTTCAGGCGAAAAGAACTCGCGACCTATAGCGGTAATACATGAGCGCACCAACACTCCACCTTCCGAGGGCGCGCGAATGATGAACGATCGCGTCATACAGTTCGTGTCAGTTGGTGCCGCTGTAGCGCTCCTTGGCGTTGGCGGCGCACTCTTGCCAAGAGTCGTTGACAGTGCCGGTGAGCCCTACCTACTTTTTCGCGTGGGAGAAGGTGCCGCAGCGACGACCGAACGTGTCCGCTTCGGCGAACTCCGCACGCTGACCACGATCGCGCCCGGAGGCGGCAGTCCATTCGAGATCGCCTTCGACGGTGGCAGCCAGAAGTGGGAGGGTCCGTTCGGATCGACCGTGAACGTCGGAGCGCTCATCAACGGCGACATGCAGCGATTCGAGGGCGTCCTTGAAAGCACCGATGGGTATGGGCTGCGCTATACCGACGTTGCCGTTGAAGGCGCGCCCCCAATCGTCGCGCTCGGTACTGCGCTCGGTGCGTTTCGTGGACTCATCGTGGATTACCTATGGATCAAGGTAAACATGATGAAAGAGAAGGGCCTCTTCTACGAGGTCATGGGCGACGCCGATCTCATCACGAAACTACAGCCGCGCTTCGGTGAGGTGTGGGCATTCCATGGCCACAACATGGCCTACAACATCAGCGTTCTGACGAATACGCCGGAAGAACGCTGGGAATGGGTCAAAGCTGGTATCGACCTCGTGCGCGATCGCGGACTGCGCTACAACCCCAACGACGTCGTCCTGCACAAGGAACTCGCGTTCTTCTTCGCGCACAAGATCGACGGCGTGGCCGACGACGCGCACCTCTACTACAAACGAGCGCTGGCACGCGAGTGGCATTACTTGTTAGGCGAGCCACCGTACGGATATCCCGAACGAGTTCGGTGGATCAAGATGATCGCCGACGCACCGGAAACGCTTGAAGAACTTGAGCACGCCAACCCCGAAGTGACGGAGCTCGTCGCACGCCTTAGGAGCGAGCTCGCAGCCGTCGATGACCGCGCCGAGTTGAAGTTCGACCGTGACTTGCTCCTGAGCTACGGGCAATGGGCGACGGTCAAGACGTCGGCGTACGCCCGCCTTATGGGCCTTGAGCAGCGTCTCTTGAAGACTGAGGGAGAGGAAGCGGCGAGTGCGCGCAACCGTCTCTATCAGGCGTTCGAGAAAACGTTTGGCGATCCAAAGCTCAAGCAGGCGGGCGGGCAGTTCATCGCATTCCTCCGTCGCAAGGTCTTGTCCGAGTCGTACAACATGGACACGCGGCTCATGTATCAGTTCACGCGCGATACCGGGCCGCTCGATTGGCGACATCCGCAGGCGCACGCGCTGTACTGGTCGCGAAAGGGCAACGATTCAGCGTCGTTGCGCTATGCGCTGTCGGACAATCTTTCGAAGATCATCAACAACAACCGCGTCGAGATTCAAGCGATGCAGGCGATGGCGCGCTCAGGACTCATGTCGGTCGATCCGCTGTCGGAAGACAATCCAGCCCGCCTGAACGATCCACGCTGGACCAAGATCATCCAGCAGTACTTTGCGCGGCTGTACACGAAATACGTGGATCGCACTGCGGCTGCTGCGGATACGTTCGCGAACTTCTACGAGAACTTCTCAAAGAATGCTGTGCGCGAACTCTTCCGCGCTGGCGATCTCGAGGGCGCTCAAGCCATCCTCAATGATCTCGATGCGAAGTTCGGCTCGGGTGGCATTGTGCCGAACGCGGGGTACCAAGCGCCACTCGACGTGCTGGTGCAGAAGTGGACTGAGGGCGAATACGAGATGCAGCCCGACGTCGCGCGGTCGGATGTTTTCGAGGCATTGCGCCGCGGATTCCGCGAAGGAATCCTGTTGGGCCGGAAGCAGACGCTCGACGATGCACTGAAGTTTGCTCGCGACGTCACCATGTTCTTCAAAGAGAACAAGTACAACGACTTCGTCAATAAGTTTGGCGAAGGTCGCATGAAGGATCTCATCGGCGAGCTTGAGTCGAGCGTGCGTGACGTGTTGCGATTCGTGCTGCTCGACTCATCGCAACCGCTCATCGATCGCTTGCTGATCTTCCGTAATGCACCGGAGAAAGAGCGTCGTGAGGTGTTCGATCTTGTGAAACCGTCGCTCGAAGCAGAGTTCAAGCTCAGTCCGCTGAGTCGCTCGCTGACCGTTGCCGATGTTCTCCCCGAGCCGCCGGGGCTTGCGGAGTTTCGCGGGCAGCAAGCGGCGGAGGCGGATCGCGCCGCGAAGGCCAAGGCAAGCGGCGCGAAGTCTGAAGTCGAGCGGAAGTGAGCAGAGGGAAGCCCATGCGACCACCGTGCATTTTGGCGATCGGAAGAAACTACGCGGACCACGCTGCTGAAATGGGCGGGACGGCGCTCGGTAACCCAATCGTCTTTATGAAGAACCCGGCGTCGGTCATCGGCGACGGCGATTCCATCGTGATTCCGCCAATTTGCCAAGAGCACGGGCCGCAAGTCGATTGGGAGGGAGAGCTCGCAGTCGTCCTCGGGCGTGATTGTCGTGATGTCGCGCTCGACGAAGCGATGAACTGCATCGCGGGTTACGCGGTGGCGAACGATGTGAGCGCGCGCTGGTGGCAGAAGGAAGGATCAGGCGGACAGTTCTGTCGCGGCAAGAGTTTCGATACCTTCTGTCCGATGTCGGCGATGACGCCTGCTTCGACGGTGGGCGATCCGCAAACGCTCACGCTCAAGACGTCGTTGAATGGCGAAGTGGTGCAGGAGTCGTCAACAGGCCTGATGCTGTTTCCGGTGGCGACGTTGGTGCACCAGCTCTCGCGCGGCACGACGCTCGTCAAGGGCACCGTAATGCTCACAGGCACACCAGCGGGCGTTGGCTTCGCACGCAAGCCGCCGCGGTTCCTCAAGCACGGCGATGTCGTCGAAGTCGAGATCACGCGTGTCGGGCGGCTACGAAATCCAGTCGTCGAGGTCTAACACTTCCGGCGTCAGGTTTGGCCTCATGTGGGGGCCTTGATATCGAACGCTTTTCGCACTTCCTCGATGAGCTGCGTGACCTGAAATGGTTTGAAGAGGAAGCAGTGCAGTCCTTCTTGACTACAGCGCACGATCGAATGGTGCGGGTCGTAGCCGAAGCCTGTCATTAAGATCACGGGCGTCGGATCTTTGAGATCCTTCACGGCTTTGAAGACCTCATAGCCGTTGCGATCGGGCATGCGCACGTCGCTGATGACGAGATCAAACGCCATCCCAGCCGAGGAATCGGAGCGAATCGCCTCGATCGCTGGACCGCCACTTGAGAAACTCGTGACATCGCAGCCCTTTTGAACGAGCACCGCGACGATGGTGTCGCGGATTGATGCCTCGTCGTCGGCGACGAGCACGCGTTTCCCTTCGAAACTGGGCTCGCGTTCTCCCTCGCGGAGTATTTCTTCCACACCCAAAATCGTTTGCGGGCCGCTCGTCGCCGCTTCAATTCTGTGTTTCACGCTGGAAACAGCGTCGAGAATCTTTTCCGCCAGCTCGATCGTGCTTTGCTCGGCACCTTCTTCGATGGACTCAGCCGCGCGCGCGATCGAGTCAAGCGGTCCGCTGATCTCTCCCATCACGTTCGTCGCGACACGGCGATTCGTGGTGCGGCGTTCGACAACGAGCATGTCGAGAATGTTGAGTGCGAGCGCGACATATCGACCAAACACTTCGGCGCAGTAGCGATCCTCGTCGCCGAAGGCGTCGAGTTTGTCGCTCTCGGCGTTGAAGATCCCGACGACGTGGTCGTGAAGCCGAAGCGGAATCGTGAGCGCACTCCGCGCGCCCGGCAATCCGCGCAGGTAGCGCGGGTCGTGCTCGACATCGTGGCAGACGTACCCTTCGCCGCTCGTCGCGACGAGTCCCGAAATTCCGTTGTCGACCGGCTTCGCAAAGATCTTTTCGCCAATGCCAAGCGGTGCGAGTCCGTTGCAGAAGACGAGCTCAAGCTGTTGCGTCTCGCGATTTAGCAGACGGAACTCAAAGTGATCCCATCCGAAGACGTTGCGGACGGCAGCGACGACTCGGCCGTCGAGCATCTTGAGCCGCTCCGCGGGGTTGATGCTCTCGATTGCCTCAGCGTCCATCCGCAGCAGGTCGGCCCCCGCCGTATCGATCGCGTCGAGGCGCTCTTGCACTCGCCGACCCTCGGTGACGTCGAGGAGGAGCGCGGCGATCCGGTCGGGTGCGATGAGTGCACCATCGATCGCTCCGTTGCCCGGTGCGGGCTCCGTGCTCGGTGCGAGGCCGCTCGCCACCACTTCGTACGATCGACTGCCAACGCGAAAGGTGCGGCGCTCACTGGTGCCGCCGTCAAGGGAAACCGCTCCCGAGCGCGCCGAGTTCAACACCTCGGTACAGGTATCGACGAACTTTCGGAGTACGTCCGGGCTTTGGACCGCCAGTTCGTGGTTCATCCACGCAATCTCGCCACCGGCCTCGACGATTCCGACTCCCTCGCCGAGCGCGTCGAGCACCGCCGCAGCCGTAGCGTCGGGCAGGGGTGGGGAGATGGTCCTGAGCGCAGCACTTCGGCCCGCCACGGTCGACGCGTCGACGAGTTCATACTCGGCGGCGAGGCGTTCGCGAAGTGCTGGGTCAAGCGCCGTGCCGGGCGCGAGGATGATCCGAGGTCGTTCGGCTGACATAACGCACGGTGCTGAAGGAGGCGCCGGACCGAGTGTACCCCCGTTCTTCCCAGAATCGAGTTTCTCCTGTCGCATGTACCATGCATCCGCGAACGCACGGACGCCGCCTTCTCTTCAGTGAGCGCTTTCTCGCCATCGCCGACGACGACCTCTCCGCCTGCGGGCGCTGCCGTCTACGCGCAGCGCTTGGCCAAGCGTTTTGGGCGGGTACTTGCTGTCCGAGACGTCTCGTTCGTCGTGCCTGAACGCTGCGTTTGCGGGCTCCTGGGGCCCAACGGTGCCGGCAAGTCGACAACGATTCGCATGCTCGCGGGGTTGCTCGTCCCGGACGAAGGCGAGTTGCGCGTAGCGGGATTTGACCTTCGGTGCGACGCCAACGCCGCACGTCGCGTGACCGGCTACTTGCCCGAATCGGCACCGATCCACCCGGAACTGCGGACGCGCGAGTTTCTCGCATATCGGGGCGGCCTCATCGGTCTGAGCGGCGCCGCCTTGGCCTCGTCGATCGAACGGGTTGTCCAAGCCTGTTCGCTTCAGCCGGTGTGGGGTCGCTTGGTTGGCGCGCTCAGTAAGGGATACCGCCAGCGTGTCGGCCTCGCGGCAGCAATTCTCGGCGATCCGCGGCTCGTCATTCTCGACGAACCCTCAGTCGGCCTCGATCCACACCAACTCCTTGAGTTCCGCCGGCTGATTCGCGACCTCAGCCGCGAACGGGCGGTGTTGCTCTCAAGCCACATCTTGGCGGAGGTTGAGGCGACGTGCGATCGCGCCGTACTGATGTCCCAAGGTTCGCTGGTCGCGGAAGGGTCGATGGACGAACTCCGTTCGCGCGGCCGTGTTCGCTACGTCATCGAAGCGCGCGGTGACGCGGTGCGCTCGGCGATCGCATCGATCCCGGGTCTGGGTTCGGTGCGCGAACAGCGACTTGACGGTGAATGGCGCCGGGTTGAGGCAGACTCAGCCGACGCGACCGATCTCCGCGAAGCGATTGCGATCGCACTCGAGCGTTTAGGCGTTCCGGTGCGCGAGTTGCGTCGCGATCGCGCGTCGCTGGAGTCACTCTTCGTGAAAGCGACCGGCGCGCGCGAGGCCGACGCAGCATGACTGCGCTCCGAGCAATCTTCCGTCGTGAGTTGTTAGCGACGTTCGCAACGCCAGTGGCGTACGTCACGCTGGCGCTACTCGCGAGCCTGCTTGGTGCCATCTTCGTTGTCGTCACGCTGCGCACCGGAGAGCCCGCGACGCTTCGGGTTGCGTTCCTTGCCGCAGCGTGGGCGCTCCTAGCCGCAGCACCAGCGATGTCGATGCGGTCGTTTAGTGAAGAATTCCGCCAAGGCACGTGGGAGACGCTGCTGGCGGCACCGATTCGTCCCTGGCACGCGGTGCTCGCGAAGTTTCTCGCAGGGTGCGTCTTTCTGGCGGTGCTCGTGGGTGTTCCGTCGCTCGTACTCGCGATCGTTCTCGAACTGCATGGAGATCCGGACTGGGGCGAAATGGCCTCGGGCTACGGTGGCCTCATGCTCGCGAGTGCAGCGTTCCTTGCGATCGGGATCTTGGCGTCAACGCTCACGTCGAATCAACTCGTCGCGTTTCTCGTCCCAGTGTTCGTCATGTTCGCGCTCTCGCTCGGTAGTCGCGCGCTGGGTGCGATTCTGCCAGCGGAATGGGCGTCCATCGCGTTCGGAGCTGATCCGTTGCGCCGGGTTGAGGACTTTGTCCTTGGGCTCGTCGACACAGCCAACGTCGTCTACTTCATCGCTGTTACCGCGGCCGCACTAGCTATTGCGTCGGTCAGTCTGGGGCGCGTCCGAGAGGGCGGTTTCGGCGGTCGGGCCCGCACAGCGCTTGGTCGATTGGCGTGGCGAGGCGAGGCGCTCGTCTTTGCGCTCGGTGCGCTCGCTGCCGCAGGCGCGGCGACGGCGCTTGCTGGTGTTCCGATCTTGCGTGCCGAGATTGATGGGACCAAGACTCGTGCGTACTCGCTGTCGCCATCGTCTGAGGAACTCGCTCGTTCGCTCTCGGGCGACTGGACGATCGCGATGCTGGTCGGCAATCAACGAGCTGATCTCGCTTCGCTCAGGCGCGTTGATGAAGTGCTTGCGAACCTGACGGCGGCGAACCCGACGATACGGACCGAGCGCATCGACCCAGATGATGCCCGCAGCGGCGCGCAGTTCGAGGCGCTGCTTGAACGCCTCGCGCGTGCAGACGCGCCAGCGCTCGCGGCATGGACACCCGCGCTCGAGAGCGCCTTTGCGGGTTATGACGAGCTGCGGTCGTTCGCACGGGAGGAGTTGCAAGCACTGCTGCCGGTGATCGCGGGTTTGGCAGCGGACGCGACGCTTCGCCCTCAGCTTGAACAACTCGCTGGTGGGCTGGCGCAGCTCACCGACCTCTCGAACGATGCAGGCGAGTCGTTCATCGAATCTGTCCGCACGTTGCTGCGCACCAGCGCGACGCGCCCGCTACCAGACTACGAAGGCGCGCGCAGCGCGCTCGTGGCCAATGACCGACTTTGGGCCGACCAATTCGGAACGGTGGCAACGCTGGCGCGCGGCTGGAGCGCGAGTGCCCAACTTCCCGACGGCGTACGAGCGTGGGCGAAGTCGCGCGGCGAACAGTTCGAGCGACAGGCGACGCGCTGCCGAACGGAGCAATACGCACTGGAGGAGTTGCCAGACCTCGCTTCAGGTGATGTCGGACGCATCGTCGGCGAAGGCGAGTGCGCGGTGATCCTCTCGCCGCGCGGCGCGATTGCGATTCCGTCGTGGCAGCTCGTCCCCGCCGCGGGTAGCGGGCAGGGTCGATCTCGTCTTGGTTTCGACTTCGCTGCCCGCGCGGAGCAAACGCTCGCTGGCGCGATCCGATCGCTCTCGGTCGAGCGCATGCCGATGGTGTGCTTCGTGCATTCGGAAGACCGCTCGCTTCTCGCTCGCGCCGAAGATCGTAACGAGTTAGTCGCGGTCGCGGACGCGTTGAAAACAGCGCGTTTCGCGGTGCGTGAGTGGCCCGTGACGACCTCCGCCACCCCACCCGCGGCAGCGAAGGGACAGACGACGGTGTTCGTGATCGTGCCGCCACTCAAGCGAGAGGGACTCCAAGTATCAGAGCGGGAGAAGCGACTGCTTGAGGTCACGCGCGGTCTTATCGCCCGCCGCGAGCCGCTGCTCGTGACGTTTGCGCGAAACCTGCTGCCGATCTTTGGACAGAAGGATCCGTGGGACAACGTGGCGCGTGAGCTGGGCGTCACCGTCGACACCGGTCGGGTCATCCTCGAACTGGTACCGACCTCAGCGGACAAGACCGAGACCCGGCCTTGGCAAGAGGTCGAGCGGATGAATGTGGGGCATCCGATCGGTGCCGCTGTCTCGGGTCAACCGGCGATATTCAACCACCCGAATCCGATCTCAACACTGCCTAGCGTGTCCGCCGTCACCATCGCGAGCATCGAGCCCGGCGCGAATCGCTGGCTTGAAGACGACTGGCGCGGCGATGGACTCGCAGCGCGGGCAGTGCCGACCACGAAACGATTGAGCGACGCGATACCGATTGTGGTCGCGATTGAGCGCGACGATGCCGCGACGAAACGACACGCTCGTGCAGTCGTCATTGGCAGCGGTGGCTGGTTGCTGTCGGCGATCGCCGACGCAGCTCAGTCGTTGGGTGGCGATCGCTACTCGCTGACGAGCCCGGGAAATCGTGGGCTCATGCTTGCGTCTGTCGCGTGGCTTGCGGGCCTCGACGCGACGGGATACGGCGGCGCGAATCGTGAAAGCGCGCGTGTGGGCGAAGTGAGTGACGCGTCGCGAGCGACGTGGTTCGTGATACTCGTCGGTGGAGTGCCTCTCGCGATTACTGCGGCTGGAGTCGGCGTGTGGATGCGGCGTCGGAGGGATGTCTGATGCGAGTAGCGCGAACGCTAATCGTATGGGCGATCGCTGCTGCGCTCGGCGGCGCGTGGTGGTCGTTGCGCGGCGCGGTGGCGTCGCGCGGCGCCGACCGATCGGCGAGCGCTCCGGTCTTTGCCGATTCGGACGAGATCGCCGTGGAGTCGATCGACCACATCCGCCTCGCGCGTCGCGGCGCTGAGGTGATGGAGTTCCGCCGCGCGAACGGGCGATGGATGCAGACGGCGCCGTTTCCGATCGACCTTGACGATTGGTCTGCTCGACAGCTGGCGCAACTCGCGGCGTCGCTCGTCCGGATGCACGAGGTGCCTCTAGCAGAGAGTGATGCGAAGGCGCTCGGGTTCGCTCCGCCGGTGGCAACGCTCGTGCTCGAAGGTGCTGGCAGGTCGTGGACGCTTGAGTTTGGAAAACGCGGTGTCGCGGGGCGCGCGTTCGCGCGACGCGTCGATGCGCCACATCCCGGCGCTACTTCTGCACTAACCGCGTCACCCATCATGGTCATCGAAGGGCCGCTGTACGAGCGAACTGTGGAAGCCGACCCGCGCGAGTGGCGATCTCGGTCGCTCTTCCCAGACGCGCTCGGTCGAGCGAAGACGATCTCATGGAACGTCGGCGACGCGAAAATCGAACTGGGGCGCGAAGGCGACCGCTGGCAGCTGCGGTCGCCGATCAAGGCCCGCGCCGACAAAGAACGAGTCGAGGAACTCGTCGCTGGCATCGTTCGGACACGGAGTGATGGGTTTCTGGCAGATGCCCCCAAGGATTTGACGACGTTTGGCCTTGCGAGCCCAGCGGCGTCGATCAGCGTCGTGTTTGACGGCGACGAAGGGAGCGCGACGCGGACGCTGAAGATCGGCGGATTGTTAGGCGTCGGGACCAATGATCGGTATGCAGCAATCGACGGGGTCGCATCGGTCATGCGCATTTCCGCCGGGACTCAGGCAGTGCTTCTGCCTCGCATCGAAACGCTGATTGATCCGTCGGGCTCGGGAGCGCGACCCGCGGACGTCAAACGCATCGAAGTGCGGCCGAAGAACTCCGACGCCTTTGAGTTCGTGCGTGATCTCGATCGTTGGACGGCCTCGCGCATCGTCGGAGGCGTCACATCGCCCGCGATCGCGATTCCTTCCGAGGGACCGGAGCGACTGCTCAAACAACTGTGCGTCGATCGCGCCCCGGAGCTCGCGCTTGGGACGTTTCCTGCGGCCATGGAAGTAGCTCAGGTCTTACTCTTCGGATTCGATCAGCGTCCGCTCGATGTGGTACGCGTTGCGAAGGACACGAAGACCGGGAAGTGGGGCTTCGAGAATGGCGACGGCGCGCTGCGCATTCATCCTGGCGGCACGCCCGTCGTACTTCTCGCGGATGATTTCGGCGTTCCAAAGTGATCGTTACGGCACGGGATCGTGCCCGTGGCCACCCCACGGATGGCAGCGAACGACCCGGCGGACAGTGAGCCAACTGCCGCGAAGTGCGCCGTGCCGGCGCAGCGCTTCAAGACCATAGAACGAGCAGCTGGGATTGAAGCGGCAGTGGCCGCCGAGCAGGGGACCCAGCGTGCGCTGGTACCCAAGCACGATCACGATGAGACTTCGGGCGGCGAGCGACGGTCGTCGTTCGCCGCCGGATCGCGATTGCGTCGGTCGTGTCGTTTCACCCATGTGCGGTGCAGGTGTTCCATCGCTCCAACGAGCAACTCTTGATACGCGTTGAGCGGAAGATCCGGGTGTGCGTGCGAGGAGACCACCACATCGTACGGGCCTGGCATACTCTCACGCGACGTGCGGAACGCTTCGCGAATCATGCGCTTGAGTCGGTTCCGCCGCACGGCGTTGCCGACGCGCCGGCCGATCGAGAGCCCGAGGCGAAGACCACCGAGTTCATTGGGAACCGCGTGCACGACTAACGGTCCGCGCTCGGTTCGCGTTTTGGCAGCGAACACCGCTTGAAACTCGCGTCGATGCGTGAGTCGGAAGCTGCGCGTGAAGCGATTTGGGCGCGGCACAGCGGGTGTCATGCGTCGCGCTCCATCTCATCGTGATACCGCCGCATGAGACGCTCACGGGTGAGCAGTCCTTCGCATCGACCGTTCGCGTCGAGGACTGGAATCGACGATAGATCACTGTCGCGGAATCGGTCGAGCGCCACATCGAGCGTCTCGTGTGCCGCGACCGAGGGCATTTTCAGGCGCATGATCTCGCTGACTTGCAAGAGCTGCAGCGCTTCGCGATGGACGAGCGCAGCGCGAAGTTCACGCCCGCCCACGATGCCGTGCACGCGTCCGTCGGGCGAGAGCACGATGAACTCGCCGACATCGCAACGATCCGCGACTTGAAGCAGTCGGTCGGCGGTGTCGTCGGCGCGCACCGTAATCGGCGGCGAAAGTGTCACATCGCGCACAGTGAGGCGGCGGAGGAGGGACTGATCTCCGAGCGTGCCGAGCCGCACCCCTTGATCGCGGAGAACGCCGGTGTACGCGCTTTCGCGTTCAAGCGCTCGTGCCACGAGCGTCGCCACTGTCGCCGTCAGCATGAGTGGGAGAATCGTGCTGTAGTCGCCTGTGAGCTCATAGACCAAGAGGATTCCGCTGAGCGGCGCGTGGGTCGTGCCAGCGACGGCGCCGGCCATTCCGACGAGCGCGAAGTGCGCCGGTGTCGCAGTGGGCATGATGCCCGTCGCTTTGACGATGGTTCCGAAGACTCCGCCCGTCAGCGCGCCGAGGAGAAGACTCGGGGCGAAAAGACCCCCCGATCCGCCTGACCCGAGCGTGAGCGACGTTCCGACGATCTTGAAGACGAGCCACCCGACGAGCAGGAAGATGAGGGGACTAGGGGCGAGCTCATAGGTCGACGGAACGAGAAGCTGCGTGACTGACGAGTACCCGTTTCCCATAAAGAGCGGAACCTCGAATCCTCCTTCCGAGGGGTCGAGCGCCACGTAGCCAAGCCCGAGTGCGCCGAGAAGTAATCCTCCGACGGCGGGGCGAAGGAACCGGGGGATAGGCGAAGCGCTGAAGAGCCGCTCTGAGAGGCGCAGTCCGCGTGTGAAGAGGACCGAGACTGCCCCGCACGCGACGCCGAGTAAGACAAACGCGGGGGCACTCTCGACGGTCAGGACGTGGCGCATCGCGGCGAAGACGCTGGGGTCGGCGCCGAACAGCGGCTGGGGAGTGCCGAGGATTGTTTGCGTCGCGGCGCTTGAGAGGACGCTCGCGACGACGATGGGTGCGAACGTGCGGATGGAGAAGTCGCGAAGTAGCACTTCGAGCGCGAAGAAGACGCCTGCGATCGGAGCGTTGAAGACCGCCGCGATGCCGCCCGCGGCGCCAGCGCCGAGCAACGTCGTCACTCCGTCGCGGTCGAGCTTCGCCCAGCGGCCGATCGATGAACCAATCGCGGCGCCGATGGTCACCATCGGTCCCTCGGGTCCGGCCGAGCCGCCGGAAACGATTGTCGCTGTCGACGCGAGCCACTGTCGGACCGCGAGCCGAAACGGGAGGGCCGATCGCAGTCGTGCAACCGAGTAGAGGACGGCGGACACCCCGTGGCCACGCAGATCGACCGGGACGAGCCACAGAACTGCCGCACACACCAGGCCGCCGACCGCTGGGGCCAGCGGCAACACCCAGAAAACGCTGTGCGGGTTCTGCTGGAGCCAGCCCTCCGCCGCGTGCTCTGCCCACTGGATCGGCCGGATAAAAGCGAGCGCCACGATCCCCATCACCACGCCGAACACCGACGCGTAGATTAACAGCCGCCATTCACCCGGAACCCGCGTCATTCCCGCTTCAGCTGCGGCGGGGGGGAGCAGTGGACCGGGCGAATCGGACATGAATTTGTTGTACCACGCCACCGGTGCGATCGCCGATGGGCTCGCGGCCCGGCTGGGGGTTCGGTATAGTGCTTCGTTCGGCTCGCGCGGGCCGATCTCGCCTCGGGCCCGATCCGGCCTCTGGGTGAACCTTTGGGTGAAGGGACTCCTCCTTCGATCGCATCGCATCCGGATCCTGCTGAACGCTCATGATCGACGCACTCAAGAGCGACGAGATCGTTAACAAGCTCGGTGGCCGCTTCAAGCTCACTGCGCTCATCCAGCGCCGTCTGAGCGAACTCATCGACGGCGCTCGACCGCTCGTCGAGCGCAATGGGCGGAGTGACTTCGAAGTCGTGATCGACGAGATCATGCACGAGAAGATCACGATCGACTTCGAGGCCAGCGGTATTCCGCTCCCCGACGAAGACTCGAACTAACGCGAACGAACGAACGCGCGAACGAACGCGTGAACTAACGAATGTACCGTGGAAATACACAAGCCCTAGCGTCGCTGCGTGGACGTCGGGTGTTGGTGGCGTTGAGCGGTGGTATCGCGTGCTACAAGACCTGTTCGGTCGTGAGCACCTTGGCGCAGCACGGCTGCGAGGTGCACGTCGCGATGACGCTCGGCGCGACGAAGTTCGTGACACCGCTGACGCTCGAGGCGTTGAGCGGTCGTCCGGTGTACGCCGACATCTGGGACGGGGCCGACCGGAGCGATCCGCAGCACATCAAGCTGGCGAAGTCGATCGAAGTCGCGATCGTCGCGCCGTGTTCGATGGACCTCCTCGCCAAGGTCGTTCATGGCTTCACGGACGATCCGGTGAGCTTGCTGCTTGCCGCCATCGATCGTTCCGCGCAGCCGGTGGTTCTTGCTCCGAGCATGAACGACGCGATGTGGAATCAGCCAGCGACGCAGCGCAATCTCGAAGCGGCAGAGAGGGACGGGTTTCGCGTCCTCGCTCCGGGCAGCGGCTGGCAAGCATGTAGGACGGTGGGAGCGGGGCGGTTACCGGAGCCGGACGACCTCGTCGAGGCGCTGGCGGCAGCGTTCGCCGCGCGACTCGGAGCCAGTTGAGGCTTAGTCAGCGGAAGCGATGACAGGATCAAGAAAAATTACTGGCTCGCAGCATCGGCTTCGGGCAGAGTGTCGTATGGACAAGTGCCCCGTGCGGGAAGCGGGGCATCATTTCTCAAGCCCCGAGTCGCACAATCGGCGCCGACAGCGCGCAGATGAACGTGCGGTTTGCGGCGGATTCCCGCACGTGGCACGCCGCCACGACACGCTGGCCTGAACGCCCACACGGGCAACTGGACACACTCTCATGACAACGGTTCAACGCGCGGTCGCGCTCACGCTCGGTTCCGCGCTACTCTTTGGCGTTGGTGGTCTCGGCACGCTTGCACTCGCTTCGACCGAAGGGCGAGTCACGAAGCGAGCGGTCCGCACGCCCGATCCGATGACGGCGCTCGCCGAACGCGATTGCCGATTCGAAACCAGCGTCGTCATGATTCCCCAGCCGCCGCTGCTGCTCGCGGTTGCACCGACGGACAGCGGTGATGGCGCTGGTGGCGGCGTCGCCGGTTCGTGCCCGCAAGAGATCTCTACACACACGAGTTCAAACTTCGGCCCGGGAACGTACTTCGTACAAGCGGGGATCGGAGAGCAAGAGATCGCAGCTGCGTCCTATGTGGTGGCTGCGGACAAGTTCCCGCTGAAGATCGACCTCACCGAGATCATCTTCGCGACAGTGAACGCGAGTGTCACGACGACAACGCAATGGTCCGTGTTGATCTGGGAAGGCACTCCAGCCTCAGGCGGGCCGAAGTACGTCTTCTCGTCAGACGGTGATCTCATTCCGCACATCGTCCTGCCTCCGGGCACGACCGGCGTGAACGTCCAGTTCGCAGTGCAATCGGAAGATCCAGCCGACGATCTGGTGATCAACGACAACGGTTCCCACACCTTCAGCGTCGGTTACCGGATCGACAAGCACAACCAACAAACGGCGGATCCGTGCTTCGTCGCGCCGCCAAGCTGCTGCAACGCATTTCCGTGCGTCGACTTCGGCGGCTTGCAGGCGGCGAGTCAGAACTGGATCTTCTTGCTGAATTGCGGCCGGTTCGGTTGCGGCACCGGCTGGAAGAGCTTCTCGCAGTTGCCAGTGTTTTGTAAGCCGTCCGGCGACTGGGTCATCCGCGCGAAGTGGACCTCGTACACCTGCGTGCCGCCGGAGCCGAAGGGTGCCTGCTGCGTTCCCGGGAATACTTGCATCTTCGTGACGCAAGCCGAGTGTGCGACCGCGAGCGGTACATACCAAGGCGACGATGTGTTCTGTGGCATCGGTTCCTGCCAACCGCAGAACGTCGCGTGCTGCTTCGCCGCGACTGGCGGATGTCTCAACCTCTCCGCCGCGAACTGCTCGGCGGCAGGCGGAGTGCCCGGCGCGGCAGGAACGAACTGCACCGGCTTCATCTGCTTCCCGACTGGCGCGTGCTGTCTGCCGAACGGAAGTTGCATCGGACCGGTCAGTCCTGAGACCTGCGCCGCGCAGGGCGGGACGTTCAAAGGAAACAACACGACGTGCGCCGCAACGGTTTGCCCGCAACCGACGGGGTCGTGTTGCTTCACCACGGGATTCTGCCTGGTGCTGAATCAGGCCGACTGCGCCGCGGCTGGCGCCACGTGGGGTGGGCCGGGTACCAACTGCGCCGACACCAACGGCAACGGAACGCCGGACGCCTGCGAGTCGAATCCGGCTGATCTCAATCACGATGGGAACGTCAACTCGGCGGATCTCGGAATCTTGCTCGGCAGCTGGGGACAGGCCGGTGGTCCCGCCGACCTCAGCGGCGACGGCGTCGTCGGCTCTGCGGACATTTCGATTCTTCTCGGTGCTTGGGGCTAACAGCACCGCGCTCACGGACCCGGAGAGGTGATGCGACATCAAGGCTGCTACCGCGGCCTTGATGTCTTTTTGCGTTGAACGGGCGATGACCGATGGAAGAGTGCATGAAGGCAACGATCTTCGCGCTCATGGCTGGACTCTGCTGGGGTATTGGTGAGGTCTGCACGAAAAGCGTCCTGCACTCCGGCAAGGTCGGGCCACTCACCGCGATCGCGGTCCGTTCAGCGATCGCGCTGCCGATCATCTGGCTCGTTTGGTTCTTGGCTCGCGACGGCGTCTTTGGGGCTGCGGCCGAGCCGAAGGGCTGGATGCGTGCGGAGTCCTCGATTCTCGTCAAGCTCGTTCTGGGCTCGGGACTGCTCGCAGGGGCGATCGCCATGGTGTGCTTCTATCTGTCGCTCAAATTCGGCCCGGTCTCCCAAGTGAAGCCGATCGCGTTCTGCGTTGCTCCGGCAGTCGCCGTCCTACTCGGCTGGCTCGTGTTGGGGGAGTCGATGGACATCAGAAAAGGAATTGCCATCGTTTTGATTCTCGCTGGCGTCATCTTGCTGACGGCAAAGAGTTGACGCAGCCCGCGAGCATCGCGAGAATGCTCCTTCCCGCCAATGGGACCCGCCAATGGGACCCGCCAATGGGAATTGGAGAGGTGGCAGAGCGGTTGAACGCGCCGGTCTCGAAAACCGGTAGTGGGCTCGTCCTACTCGTGAGTTCGAATCTCACCCTCTCCGCTACGAATCGACAAACGCCACCGGAAGCCCGGTGGCGTTTGTCGATTCCTAGCGGCAAGGCGCCCGCTGCTGCGCAGCGTGCGGCGTCCCGAAATTCCGGGATGGCGGTCGAACCACCCGGCCGAACGATCCACGGGACGGATTGAGGACGCTTTGGTGCCAGCGGAGTCTGGCAAAGCGGAGCAGATGACATCTCCGCAGATTGCGCAGATTCGCGCAGATTTCAAGGCAGAGATAGCTCGTCGCGACAGCGCAGGCCGCTAGCGATCCTCCTAGGCGCTTGGGGCGGCTGCCGGTAGCGTCGCTCGCGCCGTTGCCGCGCCGCTCATGCTGAGCGCCACCGCTTCTGCGACGCGAATGCCGTCGATCCCGGCCGACAAGATTCCGCCCGCGTAGCCAGCACCTTCGCCAGCCGGAAAGAGGCCGACGGTATTCAAGCTCTGGAGGTCATCTTCGTCGCGCGTGATGCGAATGGGCGACGACGTGCGCGACTCGACGGCTGTGAGCACCGCATCGGCGAGATCGAAGCCTTTGATCTGGTGCGCGAATGCGGGGAGCGCCTCGCGAATCGCAGCGATGGCGTAGTCAGGCAGCGCGGTGGAGAGGTCACACAGATGGACACCAGGCGTGTACGAAGGATGCACCGCGCCACAAGCAGTTGAAGGGCGACGCGCCAGAAAGTCGCCCACTAACTGTCCCGGCGCTTGGTACGTGCCACCGCCCAGTTCATAGGCGCGCGATTCCCAGAAGCGCTGGAACTCGATGCCTGCAAGCGGACCGCCGGGATAGTCCGCCTCTGGAGTGATCCCGACCACAATTCCCGCGTTCGCATTGCGCTCACTGCGCGAGTATTGGCTCATGCCATTGGTAACAACGCGACCGAGTTCCGATGTCGCCGCTACGACGGTGCCACCGGGACACATGCAGAACGTGTAGACAGTCCGACCGTTCTTCGCATGGTGGACCATCTTGTAGTCGGCAGCACCGAGCAGGGGGTTGTTAGCGTTCTTCCCGTAGCGACTGCGGTTGATGAGCGACTGCGGGTGCTCGATCCGGAACCCGATTGAGAACGGCTTCGCTTCAATGTAGACGCCGTGCCCGTGCAGCATGGCGAAGGTGTCCCGCGCACTGTGACCGACCGCGAGCACGATGTGGTCGCTCGCGATGCGCTCGCCGCTCGCCAGCACAACACCGCGCACGCGCCCGGTGCGCTGTCGAATCGCGCCAACCGTCGCGTCGGTCGTCTCGATCTCGATGTCTTCGACGCGGCTGCCGAAACGAACTTCGCCGCCGAGCTCGATGATCGTGGCTCGCATCTTCTCGACCATGCTGACGAGCCGGAACGTGCCGATGTGCGGCCGACTCACGAACAGAATCTCTGCCGGAGCTCCCGCTTCGACAAACTCCCGCAGCACTTTGCGTCCGTAGTGCTTGGGGTCCTTCACTTGGCTGTAAAGCTTGCCGTCAGAAAATGTGCCCGCGCCGCCTTCGCCGAACTGCGTGTTCGACTCGGTGTCGAGAACGCCTTCACGCCACATACGGAAGGTGTCTTTGGTGCGCTCGCGCACAGCTTTGCCGCGTTCGAGAATGAGGGGTCGGAATCCCGACTGCGCCAGAATCAAGCCTGCGAAGAGCCCCGCTGGTCCCATGCCGATCACGATCGGTCGAGCGTAGTGAGCGTTCGCGGCCGAAGCCTTCGCGACGAACCGATAGGCAGTGTCGGGCGTCGGTCCGACACGGGAGCGATTCTTCATCCGCGCGAGGACTGCTCTTTCGTCGCGCACCTCGGCGTCGATCGCGTAGACAAACAGCATTGCGTCTGGTTTGCGGGCGTCAATCCCGCGCCGGAACACCTCGAAGCGCACGAGGTCGTCGGACGGGATTCCGAGCCGTCGGAGAATCGCTGGGCGCAGCGCGTCTGCATCGTGTTCGAGCGGCAGAGTCAGTTCGTTCAGTCGGAGCACTGCGGCAAAGACTCGCGTTTCGTATACGTGCACATCGGAGAATGCCCAGTGCGCGCCGAGTGCGCGGTGGTGTTAGATCGCGCTTGACGCTCTCCGCCTGCTGCGCTGCGAACGAGCGCTACCACCGATCAACCCGACGTCGATCAGCACCGCGACAATCACCGCTGCCAATCCGAGGCCATGGATAGTTCCGCCGCCCGAGTGCCACGCCCACGCGTAGGCGAGGGTCGTCAGTGGCAGGAAGAAGAATCCCAGTAGTGGCCAGATCGTCGTCTGGCATGCTTGCCCGATGTAATCACTGAAGATCACCATCAGAATAATGACGACGCGCGGGAACGAGAGGGCGATGCAACCAAGTAGGCAAGGCATGGCGTGATTGTGCAGTGCGGATGCACTTCGAGCAATCGAGATTCGCGAAGCGGCGTCGAGGCAGATCTAGATCGTCCATGCACCCAGCAGGATCGCGAGATCGGCTGCGTTGACGAAACCGTCGCCGTTCAAGTCACCGGGCCCCCTGTTGTTCCAATTGCTTAACAGCAGTGCGAGGTCTGCGCCATCGACCATCCCATCGTTGTTGAGGTCAGCGGCTACCGCCGGGCAGGTGCCGATCGAGTTATTCTCGATCGCCGGATACGGAATTGGGAAGCAGGCAAATGACTCGCGATTGAGCTTGCCGCTCACGAACACTTCGTCGCCGAATTCGAAGCCCTCGTAGTTCGCGACGGCATAGCTCTGTCCTTCCGCGATAACGACTTCGCAACTTTGTGGCCCGATGCTGAGCGTGCCGCACACCTCGAAACACGCCTCGATCGTGTTGCCTTGCAAGCCAGGAGCTGCGAATGGTTGACAGAACGGCGACTGGAGATCAATGCCACCTTCGACGTACACGCGATCCCCCAGCGTGAAGCTCTCCTCATTCGCGAGGAAGAAGCCCTCGCCGGAATCGGCGACGAAGACGGAGCAACTCTGCGGGCCTAACTGCAACGTGCCGCACCCTCGAAACGGCTTGCCGATGAAGTTGCCGGGAATGCACCCGTTGATTGGCCCGCACACCGCGGGGCAGAAGGCCAGCAGTGTTCCCGAGACCCACACTTCGTCGCCGTTGTTGAACGAACCAATTTCAGTAATCAAGAATTGCTGGCCGTTTCCAGTATCCAGGAGCGCGCATTCGTCGGTGAGTAAGAGCGTACCCGCCGCGCCGAACGGTGTAGGGCATGAGCGGCCCGCGGGATCGCAGGGGTCTTCGATCAGCGCCGACGCGAGAACGAGAGCGACGGTTGCAGAGATCATGGCAGATCCTCCTGATGCAGACGGACGAGAAGCGGGTTGACGCCGCGCCAGCGTACACCGCGAACCACTCTCCTATCCCGCACGAGTGCGCCGCGTCGTCGCTGAAACTCTTCAAACAACCTCGGCCTGCGCCTCGCGGATCCAGCCTTCCGTGCCGTCGCTCAGACGCACGCGCAGCCACTGCGGACGGCGCTCGAGCACGCCGAACTCGACGCCGTTAGTCAGCGCTTCCTCGACCTGAGGCCCGAAGCCTTCGCCGTTCCCTTTGCGCAGGACCACACCGTCGACGGTGATCACGCCGATCGGACGGGCGACGGCGAGCCACCGATCGGCTGCAACACTCGCGCCGACGAGGATCGCCACCGTGAGCGCGGCACCACGCACCATGCGCAACGACGCAGGGAGTTTGCGTCCTGCCACCGAGGGTGCAACCAGTGACCAGAAACCAATCCACGCGACGATGGAAACGATCGCACGCGATCGCTCGCTCACGATGCGCCACCACGCGATCGACGATCCAAATGGTCCTTCGACCGTGCCCGACAACTTCGTGCGGACATCGCTGCGCGCCGTCGCGAGATTTGCATTGAGGGCGCTGTCGTGCGGCGCGAGCCGCTGCGCGCGAAGGTAACTCGCGATGCCGCGTCCAAGCTCGCCTGACTGGACCGATGCGTTCCCGAGGTTGAAGTGAAGGTCAGCGTTGTCCGCGCCTTCTTGCGTCACGCGGCGAAAGAGCGCGGCTGACTCAGCGAATGCCGCGCGAGCGTCCTCGGGTTTTCCATCGGCTTTGAGCGCGATACCGCGGTCATACGCGTCCTGTCCGCGGACGAGATCGGGCATCAGGTCAGCCGCAGCGGTGGCCGACGCTAACACCAACGTTGCGAACACCGCAGCGACAGCGCGAATCATCGAACACCTGCTTTCAAGCTCAACTGTTCGCGTTCGAGTTGCCGCACCAGCTCTCGTGCCTCGTCGACGCTGACCGAATCGTCGCCCTTCGGTGCGAAGCGCGATCGCTCGCAGGTAGCGAGCAAACGATCGAATCGAGTGACGAGCTCGTCATCGACGCCGCGTTCGCGGAGCGCGCCTACGGCGTCGGCACGTGTCCGCTCGCCGTCGGCAAGTCCGCATCGATCGGCAACGTAGCCCGTGAGCGCGGCGAGCACCTGCTCCGGTGATGTGTGCGCAGGGAGCGCGCTCGCCGCGAGCCTTCCAGCTTTCGCGCTGCGGCGGCGCAAGGGATCGGCATCGCGTCGTCGTTTCGCACCAAGTGCAACGGCGATCGCGGCGCAGGCAATGGGCGGCGCGCCAGCGATCACCGCCAGTGTTAGGCCGATCGGCGCGCGCTCATTCGCGAGAAGCGCCGCGCTTGGTGGCGCGTTTGCGAGAAGCCCGCCTGCCACAGCTGTCAGATTGCGCTCCGGGCGTTCGACTGCGTTCGCGGTGCCGCCAACGATCTGGGAAAGGTTGAGTTGTTCCGCGGCGCTCACCGTGATCGGAATCGCCTTCGTCTCGACAACTTCGTACCGACCGCTCACGGCATCAAAGTACGCGAACGGGATCGCCGGAATCTCTGTGACGGCGTCGGTGACGGGTCTGAATGTCTGCGTGAAGACCTTCCGGCGATCACTGATCTTGCCCGCTATCGCATCGCTCGGAATGCGAAAGTTCTTATTAAGTTCCGGCATCGACGCGAACGCTGGTGCTTGAAGTTCTTCGAGCGATGCACCTTCGTCTGAGATCTGACTTGAGACCGTGAACGTCACTGTGATGGGATCGCCGACCGCGATCTGCGTTGGCTTCGCGCTGGCGCTCACGACGAAACGCCCAACGGCACCGTTAAAAAATGGCGGCTGGCCCTCGGCTGGGAGCGCTCGGACGGCGGCGTCGACGAGTGATGGCTGGACGGAGATCGGACGAACTCCAGTCGCCTGCATGCGCTTCCGATCGAATACATCGCGCGTGACGCGCAGGCCGGTGGGGTAATTGAACTGGATCTCGATCTCACCCACCTGCGGCGGGCCGGGACGCGAAGCGCGATAGTCAAGTGGAATCGGATAGACGAAGTATTCGTAGTCACCCTTGAGCTGGGTGCGGCCAGCGGGGCGCTGATTGCGACGCGACATCTCCTCAAGACTCTTCTTGAAGAGACCGAACTTCGAGTGCTCCAAGTCGATGAATTGCCACATCGAGCCTTCATCGAGCTTGACGTTCTGTCGCACATCGCGATACGGTCGCGCCCAAATGCGCAACGTCAACGTGGTGGGTTGACCAACGAACGGTGTGGTTGGATCGGCAACGATGTCGACGAAGAGCGGCGCGACATCATCGGCGACCTGTGCGTCGCGCACGATCAGGGCCGCAGGCTCACTGCGCCACTCCTTTCCGTCGACCGTGATCGCGACCGGGGGAACAGTGAGTTTGCCTGGGATCTTTGCGATCGCTTGGACTGTGACTGTCGTCGTGAGTCGCTGCTCGGAGCGACCATTTGTGATGCGGGTTTCGCTCATCGATGTCCGGCCCGGCAAGACTGTGAACGCGAGTCCATCAACGACAGGCAACACCGGGTTACCGATGTCCTTGCCATTCACGACTTCGATATCGAGCGTGAATCGTTCGCCCGCGACAACTTCGCGCTCTGACCAAGCGAAGTTGACGGCGGGCGCTTGCGCTCGCGCGACGCTCGCCGGGAAGATCAGGGCGAGGAGCGCGACAATCGCTTTCCACCACACTGTGCACAGACGGAGCCTCATCGGGGTCACCAGTCCTTGCTCACGGGTTGCTGACGTGCGCGTTCCGCCCGAGCCTTTTGCTCGCGGCGTTCCTTCTCTTTGTCGCGCACGATTTGGAGCAGGCGCTCCGCGTTCTCGCGGGACATCGGCTGCTTTTTCTCGTCGCCCGACTTCGCCTGCTGTGCGTCTTCGGGGGCGGTCTGCGGATCGGCCTTGGAGTCACCCTGCTTGCGCTCCTGCGGTTTGCCCTTCTGATCCTTTTTCGGATCGGCTTTCTCGTCGGGCTTCGCGTTCTGCTTGTCTTTGTTCTCGTCTTTCTGCTCGCGTTCTTGACCTTGATCCTTCTGCTGCTGATCGCTCTTAGACTGATTGCGTTCTTCGTCTTCGGGCTTGCGCTGGTCCTCGGCACCTTGACTGTCTTTGGGCTTCTGATCCTTGTCGTCGTTCTGGTTCTGTTGCTGCTTCTGGTCTTGCTTGTCGTCCTGCTTCTGATCCTTGCTGTCCTGCTGCTGCTTCTCCTTCTGCTTCTCCTGCTTCTCTTTCTCCTCGCGAAGCTTTTTCAACAGGCGCCACGCGCGCTCGGCGTTCGCTCGGCTGTCGGTGTCGGACGGATCGGCAGCTGCGGAGTCGCGAAAATGCGTCACCGACTGTTCGACGGCTGCGATCGCCTCGTCAAGCGGGTTCGGTGGCGCCGCGGGTTCCGAACCGTCTGGTGCGAGCGATGGGGGCGCGGGCGGCGCACCACCTTCGGGCTGTTTCTCCATACGCGCGAGCGCATCGGCAAAGACGCTTGTTCCCTGATTGAACATCGCCTTCGCTGCAAGCCCAGCTTTTGCCTTTGCCGCCGCTTCTTTGAAGAGCGCAGCGGCTTCCGTGAACTTTCCTTTTCGGTAGTTTGCGACACCGAGGTTGTACGCGAGCTCGGGCGAATCAGGGTCGACGGAGCGAGCGTCTTCGTACCGAGCGATCGCTTTCTCGACGTCACCTTTCGAAAGCAACTCGTGCGCTTCCCGCGCGGTCTCGGCCGGAGGCGCAGTGAACGCCGTCAAGGCGAACGTCGAAGTAATCGCGACGAGGTGAGTCGCGAGGCGCCGGAGTGAAATCATGGGTCCCTCGCTTCGGCCAATATTGGCGAACGACGCTGACGAACGAGCGACGCCAGCGTGAGCAGCGCGAGCGCGAACCCCGCAACCCACTGGAATTGCGGGACAGCGCGGGTGGCCGACTGCGTGTCGAACTCGCGGCGGCCGACGGATGCGACCGTTGCGTCATACACCTCAGCCATGTCCACCTGGCTTGTGCCCGCGGGGATAAAGGCACCGCCACCGACGAGGGCGACCTCGGTGAGTAGCTTCGGATTCATCTTCGACCAAACCTCTTGGCCGTCGAACGTGACGTACGTTTTGTCGCGCCCGCTCGTGACGGGAATTCGCGCGCCGTCGGCGGCGTCGCCGAGTCCAATCGTGTAGGTTCGAATGCCCTTATCGGCGTACGCCTTCTGGGCCGCTTCGACGGGGAACGACTCCATGTCTTCACCGTCGGAGAGTACGACGATTGCTTTGCCACCTTTTTCGTCGTCGGTGAACGAATCGGCTGCGACGCGGATCGCGTCACCGAGCAGCGATCCACCGCGCACGGAGTCTTGCGGCGCCAACTCATTCAGCGCGAGACGGAACGCGCCATAGTTCAGCGTGAGCGGCGACTTCAGCGTGGCGCTGCCAGCAAACGCGACGAGCCCAGCGCGATCGCCCGCCATGCGATCGAGCGCGTCAGAAGTGAGTTGCTTTGCCTTGCCCAGACGATTGGGCGCGACGTCCTCGGCGAGCATTGATCGCGAAACGTCGACGACGAAGATGACATCGATGCCTTTACGCCTAACATTTTCGGTCCTCGTACCCGCGCGGGGGTCGGCGAGCGCCAAGGCCATGACGGCGATTGCAGCCGCAACGATCGTCGCGGCGAGCGCGATGCCGCCGGGTCGCGACTGCGGTGCGAGTCGCGCGAAGAGTGGCGCCTCGGCGAATCGGAGCGCCGCCGCGCGGCGCCGCCGATAGGCATACCACGCTACGACGAGCGCGAGCCCGGCGAGCCAGAGCCAGTGAAACGCGAGCGGGTTTTGGAATTCAAGTCCGTTCACGTCAGTGTCCGGAAGCGAGTGGAAGCGAGGAGGAGATCAAAGAACGCCATGAGTAGCGCGAGCGCGAGGAGTGGGGGCAGCGTGACTCCGGCGATGCGAAGCGGCTCGACGGCGAAGTCGGCGTACTGAAGGTAACGACGAGCTTCGGTCTCGGTGCGTTCGAGTCGATCAATCTCGGCGTAAATCGAACGAAGGCTCTGGGTATCGGTGGCGCGGAAGTAGCGACCACCAGTCGTCTCGGACATCTTCTTGAGAAGGTCTTCATCGATGCTAACATCGACCTTCTCGAGAAACGTCCGGCCGAAGACGTCGGTCACGGGATAGGGGGCCTTTCCACGGGTCCCGACGCCGATCGAGTAGATCTTGATGCCGTAGGCTTGGGCGAGTTCCGCCGCTGCCAGTGGATCGATGTCGCCGGAGTTGTTCTCGCCGTCGGTCAGCAGCACCATGATGCGACTCTTCACCTTGGGCGCGTTGTCGTCGGCCAGCGCCGGGCTTGACGAAGAGTCCGGTGAATTCCGTGCTGCCACGTCTTTCAGTCGCTCGACGGCCAGCGCAACCCCGTCGCCGATCGCAGTGCCGTCCTCTTGTGCGGTCCGCGCGACGGCGAGCTCGCGCACGCCAGCAAGAAGGTGATCGTGATCGAGGGTGAGCGGGCAGATACCGTCGGCGTTCTTCGCGAACGTCACCGCGCCAACCATGTCGTTCGGTCGTCCACCGAGCGTGCCATCGCCGGCGACGAAGTCGTTGACGACGCTCTTGAGCACGGTGAGTCGATCGGTCGGCTCGTTGTTGATTGAGAAATCCATCGCGAGCATCGAACTCGAACGGTCGATCACGAGTTGAATCGCGATTCCTTCGACGCGGACGCGCGTCTGGCTATCGGCTTTCACCGGCCGGGCCAGCGAAATGACGACGAGCGCGATCGCGCCGGAGCGGAGTGCAATAGGTAGCCAGCGGAAGCGAGCGAGAGCGCTTGAGCCTGCTGCGACTAGGAGCGCTGCGTCGGGGTGCGCCACCGTCGCGCGCTGACGTCGCCACCACGGCAGGAGCGCGAGCGGGAGCAGAAGGAGAAACCAAGGTTGGAGCAGCGTATAGGTCACGCAGGGGCTTCCTGATTCAGGTGCGGCGGTTTCGCGTGTGGAGCGTCGGCGAGCGGAAGAGGTGATTCCGCTGTCGCGGCCGACTCGCGGACAAAGCTGCGTGCCTGCGCGATGCTGTCGGCGCAGTGCGCGGCGCTCGGTCGCTCGCCACCAAACTTCACCATGTCAGCGCCGCGGAGGAATCCCGCGAGGAGTGTTTGATGAACATCTGCGACGGCGCTCGATCGACGCGCCTCGCGCAGAAACTCGGGCGTCGTGAGCTCGGGAGCGCGAATGCCGTAGCGGCGTGCGACGTAGCCGCGCACGATGTCGGACAACACCACGAAGTACTCGTGGACCTGACCGGTTGCGGGCAGATTGCGGCGCTCGAGTTCCGACAGTTCCGACATCGCCCGCTCGTGCGCCGGGATGAGTCGCGCGGCCTTCGCGCCGCGACGCACGAAGTACCACAGCGCGACGAGTCCGGCGACGATCGCCACGCCGATGCCCGCGATCGTCGCGGTGCGGCGCCAGTCGCGCGGCAAGTCGATGTCGACGACGCCTTTGATGTCGCGGAACTTCTTCGGATCGTCGTCGCCTTGAAGCAGGCTCGTGACAGTCACGGGTATCGCATCAACGTGCAGCTTCGCTGCGTCGTCACCAGCCCCAAGCGGTACGTCAATCGCGGGGATCTCAAGCGTGCCGGTGTCGAGCGTCGACAACGCGAACGCGACGCGCCTTGGGCCGTCGGCTCGTGCGGGCTGCGGTATCGGTCGAACGTCGAACGGGCCAAGCGTGGCAGGGAGTGCTGGGGGCACCGCATTGTCGCCCGTGGTCTCGATCGTCAGCGTCAATGTCTGCCCGGCTTCAACGGAGTCACGGTCCACGGTCACCGTCATCGTGGCACCGTTCGCTTCAGCACTCCGCGTGATCGCCGGGCCGGGTGCAACGGGCGCGCGGGAGCACGCGACGGCGAGCGCTGCGACCGCGATGGCCATGCTGGTGCCAACCCGTGAGGTGATAGTCGAGAGATGCGTCATCGCGCTCTCCTCGATTCGCGATGGTGAAAGTACGTCGTCAGCGGCTCGACGAAATCATGACCGGTCGTGAGGTCGATCGGCTCGATGCGCATGCGGCGGAATGCCGTGATGCGACGCTCGTTGCGATCGCGCGCGAACGACGCGTAGCGCTCGCGCACCGCGCGACTGCTGGTGTCGAGCGTGAAGCGCCGTCCGGATTCGAGATCATCGAACTCCACAAATCCGACATTCGGTAAGTCATCTTCACGAGCGTCACCAATCCGAATCGGAATGACGTCGTGCCGTGCCCGCGCCAGCCGCATCGGCTTCTCCCAGCCCTCGGTCAGGAAGTCGCTGAGAACGAACACGACGGCGCGACGGCGAAGGACGCGGCGCAGTTCGTCAAGCGCGAGCGCGAGGTTGGTGCCGCGCCCTTGCGGCTTCAGCGACAGAATCTCGCGCACGATGCGCAGGACGTGACGTGACCCCTTGCGTGGCGGCACGAATCGTTCGATCCGATCGGAGAAACAGAGGAGCGCTGCTTTGTCGTTCGAGCGCACCGCAGAGAAGGCGAGCGTGGCGGCCACTTCGGCGGCGAGTTCGCGCTTCATCTGCGCGCTCGTGCCGAATGAGAGCGAGCCGCTGAGGTCGACGGCGAGCACGACAGTCAGCTCGCGCTCTTCGCGAAAAAGCTTGACGTGTGGATCGCCGACGCGGGCGGAAACGTTCCAGTCGATCGAGCGAATGTCGTCGCCGAACTGGTACGGCCGAACTTCCTCGAACTCCATACCGCGGCCACGGAACGCGCTCTTGAATTGGCCAGCGAGCGCCTCGCTGACGAGATGCGAGGTTCGGATTTCAATCCGCTTGATCTTCTTGAGCAGTTCGGCAGAGAGCATGGGTGCGCTGCGACTGGAGGCGGAAACGCGGGGTGTTACGACGCAACATTACGGAACCGGCACGTGCTCAAGCAGCAGGCGGACGATGTCGTCGGTCGATTTCTCCTCGGCTTCCGCTTCATAGGACAGCGTAAGGCGATGCCGAAGGACGTCGGGTGCAACGTCCTTCACGTCCTGCGGAAGGACGTATCCGCGTCCGTCAAGGAATGCTTTGCCTCGCGCGGCTCGCACTAAGCTCAGCGTTGCCCGCGGCGATGCGCCGTATTGCACGAGCCCCGTGATGGGCACGCGATGCGCGCTGGGATCGCGCGATGCAACGACGAGTTGCACGATGTAGTCTTTGATACGGTCGTCGACAAAGATGTCATCGACAACGGTGCGAGCCTCTGCGATCGACTCCGGACGCATCACCGGCTCGATCGCAGGCGTCGACGTCGTCTTCGCCATTCGATCGAGAATCTGTCGTTCTTCTCGGGGACTCGGGTACTTCACGACGAGTTTCAACATGAAGCGATCGACTTGGGCTTCAGGGAGTTGATAGGTGCCTTCCTGCTCGATCGGATTTTGCGTCGCGAGGACGAGGAACGGATCGGGAAGTCGGTACGTCTCGGTGCCGATGGTCACCTGTCGTTCTTGCATCGCTTCGAGAAGCGCGCTCTGCACCTTTGCTGGTGCTCGGTTGATCTCGTCGGCCAAGATGATGTTCGAGAAGATCGGACCCTTCTTCACGCTGAATTCGCCGGTGTTTGGCCGGTAGATCATGGTTCCTATCAGGTCAGCGGGCAGGAGGTCGGGCGTGAACTGGATGCGCTGGAAGCCAGTGCGAATTCCCGCCGCCAAGGCTGCAACCGCGGTCGTCTTTGCTAGGCCGGGCACTCCTTCGATCAGGAGATGGCCGTTGCACAAAACGCCCAAGAGCAGTCCGTCAAGCAAATCCTGCTGTCCGACGATAATCCGCTTCATCTGCTCTTGAAGGGCTCGAAACGGCTTGCTCGCTGCGTCTACCCGACCCTCAAGGGCCGCGACGTCGTGATGCGTGAAGGTGCTCATCGTGTTCTTTGTTGATGATGGTTGCGATCGTTCGCGCGTTGATATGAAGACGGAGTGGATCCGCCAGTAGACCACAGAGGATGCCGAGTCGCATCGATGCCGTCGAGTCGGAAACTGGCTACGTTTAGTCGGTCCATTCCACGTCGTCGGTGCCACTGGAATCCTGGAGCTGCTACCCGCGGAATCACGGTTTGGGGTATTGCTACCGGCATGACGAACCAAGGCTCCGCTCTCCCGCCAACTCCGCCCGCGATTTCATTGGTCGGCGTGGGTGTGATGGGACAATCGATCGGACGACATCTTCTTGCCGCTGGCTATCGCCTGCGGGTCCACAGTCGAACGCGGGCGCGGGCGGACGAGCTTGTTTCAGCCGGCGCGAGTTGGGTAGCGACGCCGCGTGAGGCGGCTGAAGGTGCTGACATTGTCGTCTCGATGGTGGGCTATCCGCACGACGTCGAGGAGGTGCATCTCGGACCAATGGGGACGCTTCGAGCGACGGTGGTTCCACGTCTCGTCATCGACATGACCACCAGCCAGCCAGCGCTCGCGGTGCGCCTGGCGGAGGAGGCCCAGAAGCGGGGAAGTGACGCGCTCGACGCCCCTGTCTCTGGCGGCGATGTCGGCGCCCGGAACGCCACCCTTTCGATCATGGTTGGAGGGTCGCCTACGGCCTTCGAGATGGCTCGACCCGTCCTCGAGCGGCTCGGTACGACGATCGTCCGGCAGGGCGGACCGGGGGCAGGGCAACACACCAAGATGGTGAACCAAATTCTCATCGCAGGCACGATGATGGGGGTCGCCGAAGGCCTGTTGTACGCGGCAAAAGCGGGCCTCGACCCGAATCGCGTGCTCGCGTCCGTCGGCGGCGGAGCGGCTGGTTCGTGGACGGTGCAGAATCTCGTCCCGCGGATTCTTCGGGGCGACTTCCAACCGGGCTTTTTCATTGAGCACTTCGTGAAGGACTTGGGCATCGCGCTCGAGGAGGCGACCCGGCTGGGCCTCGATCTCCCAGCACTCGCGCTGGCCAAACGCCTCTACGACGCGGCAGTGGCCGCCGGGTACGGCCAACTCGGGACTCAGGGTCTCTACCGGATGCTTGCGGAACGGCTGGGCATTCCGCTGAGCGTTCCGAGCTGAGAGCCCTTCCCAGGGCGGAGCGCTTCCAGTATCCTGCCCGGCTCGCTCTAAACAGGCACCGCTGGGTGTCGCGTCTAGGTTCCGCGTTTTTGGTCACTAGAAAGGTCTTGGGTCATGGCTACGGCGACTCCCTCCGTCAAGAAGGTCACGTTTACGATTACGAGCCTGCCGCGCATGGCATCGGCGACGAAGACGCTTCAGCGGCTCATGCGCATGAACCCCAAGACGCAGCGGACCCTCTCGAAATTGAGCAAAGTTCGCGTGAACACGTTGAACCAGCGAAAGCCCCGCGCCGGTCGCATTTGGCTGACCCGCGTTCCCGCGACTCGTCTCATCACGGTTGCGGTCGGCGAGACGTTCACGCTCACGATGACGCCGCAAATCGCGCCCGACGTCAAGAGCATCGAGAAGTACGTCAAGGTCAGCCACTAACACCCAGCCACTAACAGAACATTAGAGGCTAACACTACACTAGCGCCGCGTCACCTCTGCCGCGCCGACGACCAGCACCCAAGCGTCTGAGTCGGTGGGGCCGCCGGGCAGGATAGTTGCGATAGGTGTCTGTCCGCGGGCAAAGGGCAAGACGCCTTCGAACGACGCAGTGCGTCCGCCGCGCTCGACTTCGACGGCAATCGTTACGGCGAGAACGTGACCGATCCGATCGTGTCGAGCGACGATCTTGCAGACGCCCTTCTCGGTCGCAGCCTCTGACCTCACAATTGCTGTTTCGCCGATCCGCGCCACGACGCGCGGCGACCATGCGCGGCGAGCGTCGCTCTTCTGCGCGAGCGCCGCGGCGAGGTCCGACGGTTCGCCCCGAGCGCTGAGCGCCTGCGCGTCGCGTGTGAGCGCGTCGAGCGACGCGCGCGGCAGTTCGATCAATGTCACGCTCACTTCGGCGGCTAGCGGTGACTCTGAGCGAACTTGGGTCAACAGACGGCGAATCTTGCGGTGCATCACGGGCGTAGCGCTGACAACGAGTCGCGCCGCCTCGGTTGAGATGGTGCCGCGATCGCCGCCGTTCGTGTTCCAGCCGTCGGGGTCGACATGTTCCTGGATCAGGTCGATCAGCCGCGAAGTGCGCTCTTCGAGCGTCTCGTCCGTCGCTGTCACCGCGGTCGGCTGCACGGTCGCTGGTGTATCGGCGACGGTGAGCATCAACGTCGAATCGGTCAGGATGTCTGCCACGTCGTAGATCGCGAGTTCCTGCATCCGCGCGGCGGTCGTCCATGTCGTGAGGACGAGCTGTCCGGGAGCGGCGTCGACGATAGGACGTTCCGATTCGCGCCCGAGTGAGTAGGCGAGCGTCGACAGCGCGTCGAACAGTGAGACACCGCGCACAACGAGATCCAGTTTGTCCGTGCGATCGATTCCGATGCGCTCAAGGGCTGGCCAATCCGCGCGAACGGGCACTGTGCGCGACTCATTCAATTTCGCGATGATCGACTCAGCGCTCGCATCGTGCACTTCGATCGTGACTCGAGCTTCGTCGGCTGCGGCCAGCGCAGCAAGACTGCTCGACACCTCGATCTTGGGGGAAGGTGGCGCGGCATCGGGTGGCGCGATATGGCACAGGGCGGCGAGAACGGCGACGGGGAGGAGGGGCATGATGGGAATGGCGGGCATGACGGGCATGACGGGCATGGCGGGCATGACGTGCATGACGTGCATGACGTGCATGACGTGCATGACGTGCATGGTGAACCGGTACCGCCGCTCCGCGTTGCTGGCCTCGAGCAGGCTCGTGCGGCAGTCAGGGACGAGGGACGCGAAAGGGACGCGTCAGGGACGCGAAAGGATCGCGTTCCGGATCGGGACGACGAGATGCGGGATGACACGGTGCTCGGCGAGCCGCTCGGCGTGACCGCAGAGCGACGCGAAGACTGTTTTCAGGTCGTCGAGCGAACGGATCGGCCCCTGTCGCCGCACGGTGAGGAACACGCTGATGGGCTCTTGGTCACCCGAGGAGAGCATCATCTCGCCGCGCCCGGCTCGCGACTTGACTTCGAAGCTCGCCGAGAGATCGCCCGATTCGCTGAGGCTGATCGTGAGCGATGGCTGCACGTCGACCACGGAATCCTGCTGTCGGTCGACGAGCGCCGAGAGTGGGCTGTCGGCGAGCAGCGCCTCGAAGATGATCTCGTCGCGCGGGGCATCGGTTTCAAAGTCGAAGCCAAACACGAGTTCCAGCGAGTCGATGTCGAGCGGACTAATAGAGAGGTAATACGGCGCGACTTCGAGGATGCGGGTGTGCAGGTTGTAGGCGTCATCGAGCGACTGCGGATTCACGGCGCCAGAGCGCACCGAGGTCTGGCGCATCGCGACCCATGTGAACTGCCGGTCGAGTTCGGCTGTCTCGAGTGCGAGTTCACCTTCGAAGCGGCGAAATCGTTCGAGGCGCGGGAACTCGCGGCGCAACCGATCGAACATGTCGAGGACTGTCTCGCGTCGATCAGGCAAGTCGAGCTTGAGGCTGAGCTTCTGATTGACGTAGAAGTCGCTGCAGAGCGCGCCAAAGGTTGGTGCGACGGATTCGGCAGGCATCGGGGAAGCCTAGGGAACGCCGACGGGGTCGGGGCGAATTGGGCAGGTTGTGCACACTGTCGACAGCGCCCGGCTCGCGACCGCTGGCGTCACTCGCTGTTAGTCCGCCGATGTCGCGAAGAGCCAGCGCTCAACGGCATCGTGGTCTTCGAGTGTCGGCAGGACCCAGTCGGCACCGGACGCTACGAGGTCGTCGACGGTGAAATCCCCAGTTGCCACGCCCAGAGCGCGGCAGCCATTGAAATGGGCGCAATCGATGTCGTGCGGGGTGTCGCCGATGATGATGACTCGGGCTGGATGGGCAGGCTGGCCGTGAAGTTCGGCGACGCGGCGCATCGCGACGGGCGGCAAGGAGCGGCGATCGGGGCCATCGCCAGCAAACGCGCCGAGCCGAAAGTGGTCGGCGTCGTAGCCTGCGGCCGTGACCTTCATTCGTGCGGTTTCGACGTAGTTCCCGGTCAAGAGTCCAATCGTGATGTCGTCCCGCGCGTTGAGGCGCTGAACCAGTCCGAGCGCGCCGGGCATCTGCCGGAAGTGGGCTCCAGCGGCGATCCGGCGTGCGAGACTTGGCCCGTACACGCCCCGGAAACGGGCTTCGGCAGGTGGCGAGTCGTCGAGGCCGACTCTGCGGACCGCGTCAGCCCAGATCAGCGTGTCGAGACGACCCGCGACGGGGATGCCGTCGAGCGTGACCGCGTGGTTGGGGTAGAGATCCTTGAACGCATCGAGCATCGCGCCGACGCCGTCGCCGCGACCGCGGAGCAGGGTGCCGTCGATATCGAAGAGTACGAGGGGGCGAGTCATCGAGTCAGTGGGGAGAAAGACAACCGACTCGTTAGGCGACTGCGGCGCACATTTTCTTCGCGGCGTCAGTCAAATCCGTCGCAGTGTGCATTGATGGAATCTCGCGCTTCGCGCTCTCAAGAATTGTGCGTGCCTCGGCGACGTTCGTGCCCTCGAGTCGAACGACGAGCGGCACTTTGAAGCCGACCGTCTTGGCGCTCGCGACGATTGCCCGTGCGATCTTGTCGCACTGCATGATGCCACCGAAAATGTTCACCATGACGCCCTTCACTTTAGCGTCGGAAAGAATGATGCGGAACGCTTGAGTCACCGCCTCTTCGCTGGCGCTGCCGCCGACGTCGAGGAAGTTCGCTGGGTCGCCCCCATGGAGCTTGATGATGTCCATGGTGCTCATCGCGAGGCCAGCACCGTTCACGAGGCAACCGATGTTGCCATCGAGTGCGACGTACGACAAACCGTAGCGGTGTGCTTCGAGTTCAGCAGCGTTCTCTTCCGTCGGATCAAACATGGCGAGGACCTTCGCTTGCCGATAGAGCGCGTTGTCGTCGAAGTTGAACTTCGCGTCGATGGCGAGCACTCGACCCTCGGGGTAAGCGGCGCTCTGTGGTGTCACGACGAGTGGGTTGATCTCAACGAGGCTCGCATCAGAATCGCGGAAGAGCTTCGCGAGCTTCATGAACAAGTCGACCGCCTGTCCGTTCAGCTTGCCGCCGAGGCCGAGCGCGAACGCCATCTTCCGCGCTTGCCAGGGCTGCAAACCAACTGCGGGATCGAGCGGTTCCTTCAGGATGGCAGCGGGATTCCGCGCGGCGACGGATTCGATCTCAACGCCACCTTCCTTGCTTGCGATGAGCGTGTTTGTCTTGTTGGCGCGATCTACCAAAATCGCAACGTAGATCTCTCGTGCGATGTCGACACCTGCCGCGACGAGGAGACGCGTGACCTTCAGTCCCTCGGGCGGCGTTTGCGGACTCACCATTCGGTTCGTAAGCATGAACCGAGCCGCTAACTCTGCTTCGTCGGCGGTCTTCACCAGCTTGACGAATCCGGCCTTGCCGCGGCCACCAGCGTGAACTTGGGCTTTGATCACGATCAACGTTTCGCCAGTCGCGAGCAGGCGCTTGGTTTCTGTCACCGCGTCGTCGATGGTTTGCACCATGGCACCGGCGGGAACGGGAATGCCCGCGTCTGCGAGCAGTTGGCGAGCTTGGTATTCGTGGATCTTCATGAGGCTGGCTACAAACTTGGATAGCAGGCTGAACGGGGATCTCGACCGCGCTACAGCACGATTTCGACGATCTCGAAGCGCTTGGTTCCGCGCGGTAAGTCGACGCGCACGACTTCACCGATACGTGCCTTCATGAGAGCGACACCCATCGGACTTGTCGTGGTGACCTCGACGTATTCGAGATCGAAGCGACCGGTCGCCTGACCGACGAGCTTGTACATGTCCTCGTCGCCGCCCTCGATGTCCTTCAGTTTCACCACGGCACCGACGAACACCATGTCAGCTGGAATGTTCATGTCGCCCGCGATTTGTGCGGTGGCGATCCGCTCCTCGATCTCCTTCATCTTCGCGGCGTTCATCGCCTTGTCCTCGCGGGCGGCGTGGTACTCGGCGTTTTCCCGCAGGTCGCCGAGGGCGCGAGCGTCGCTGATGCGCAGGGTCAAGACCTTTTCCTGCGCGCGAAGCTCGCCGAGGAGCTTCTCGAGCTGGACCTTCTCTTCGGGAGTGATGAAGTTCATGACCGAGGGAACCCAAAAAAGTGGGTGAGCGGACGAGAAGTCGCGCGGTGGGGCCGGCGACGGTGCTACGAGGCCAGAGAGCGGCCAGCTGAACAGGGCGAACGAGGCACCCTCAAGGCCTTCGCCCGAGCGCCAAGGCCCAAAGTCGGACGCGAGCGTCGGACGCGGACATCGGACCGTCGGAACCCCGGGCGGCGATGAGGTCGGGCCCGCAGGATAACAGTGACGGTCGATCCTCGTCTTGCGAGCGGTCGCGCCCGCCCTCAGAGGGCGGAGGTAGAACTGTTGGGCTCTTCCTGGCGGACGAGGAGAACCGCCAACCCCGCCGCGATCCAACTTGGCACCGCGACCCACCAGCCGGTGAGGGCGAGCCGCCACTCCGCCTCGGAAGGCGGCTTCGGATTCGGCGCCGACAGCGCGTGGACTGCGGAGAGCGGACTCCAAGAGGCGATGTTCCACCAAGAATTCGAGAGTGCACTTGGGTCCTGAGGCGAGAAGGGGAGGGTCCCGCCGAAGAAGAGCGACGCAGCGGGCACGGCCGCTACGAAAACGAGAATCCCTAGCATTGCCGCTATGCGGCGCGTCCCCGCGCCGCGCTCGACTGGAATCGTCCCGATCACCACCAACGCAGTCGCTGCAACCGCCCAACCGGTCAGGCACAGGTCGATGGCGGCCGACCTGACAGGCACCCACGGAGTCACGAGTCGAAGCGGCCAAACGACGACTTGAGCGAGGGCGAGCAGTACAGCGAGGTCGAGGAGCGCCTGCCGTATCGGCCAAGCCCGTCCTGGTCCGCTGAGTCGAACCAGCGGCCACGCAAGGCAGATTCCGACGACGAGCGAAAGGCACATGAGCCGAACGCCCGGCGTGTACGAGGCGGCGTGGGCTTGCACGGGCGGACGAATACCGATCGACAAGAGCCAACTCGCCACGAGCCAGCCCGCAGCGAGAAAGATGAGTCCCCGCGGCGGGAGCGGCCTCGGAAGCTGGCGAGAGGGAGCGATGTTGAACGCTCGCGGTGCTGTAACCATTTGGACGTTTGCGGGCGTTTGCCAACAGCAGCTAACGCCGCGCGTCGGCGACCGGCGCGTCTGCGAAAGTGCTCGCCGATTCCTTCGGAGCCAGCGTGACGACGTCGAATCGCAAGTCGATCCCGCGTCCGCTTCCGTCGTCGATGCGCTTCGCGCTCGCCCAGAGTGCATCGAGGCACGCGAGCTTCCGCTCCGGCGGCATTTCGCCCAGCGTGCGGGCGTCGGGATCGCTCCCCCAAAGGATGCGCATGCCGCCTACGGTCACGAGTTCGAGCACCGATTCGCGGTTGAAGCGACTGGCGTCGATCGCGACAACACGACCGGTGTCCGCCGTGTCGGTGGCGCTCGCTGTTGCGCCGCAGGCAAACCAAGGACGATCGTGAACGAGTGCGGCGAGCCTGAGCCCGGCACGGATGTCTTGGCCGATCCACGCAGCGCCGGGCTCGGCCGGTTTGGGCATCGCCGGACCAGCGATGAGTGGCAGTCGGGGCCGCTCCCCGCTCGCGACGCCATCGGTCACGCGGTAGGAGAGCGGAAGTCGGCGGCCGCGGGCGTCGACGACGTGGTCTTCGTCGCCCGCGCGAATCAACGCGAACGGGACGAGGAACTCTCCAACGACGACAAGTTCATCGTTGGCGCTGCGACGAACCTGCTCGATGCGCTCAAACCATCCAGAAGCGAGTAGTCGACGGTGGACGCCATCGAGCGAAGTGGGGTCGAGGGCCGATGCCCCGCCGAGTGCGGTCCGGGCCGTGACGGCGATCGTCTCGAGTGAGGTTGGGGGAATCCAGGACGGAACCGGCTCAAAGCGCACGCGGACCGACTCGGCTGCGACCAGCGAGCGCGATTCCGCCCACGACTCTAGCTTCGGAACGCCGACGTACGCCGAGTAACCGATTCCGCCAATGGCGCTTGCCCACCCGAGGCCTGCAATCCAGTAGCGCCACGCGCCGCGCGAGGGAAAGAGTGTCCTTACCGACGAAGCGAGTCCCGAACCAACGCCGGAGACGACCGATCCGATGGTCGTTGCGAAACCGGAAACCAGCCCGGAGGCGGGTCTCGAGGTCGTCTTGTTCTTCTTTCGTCGAGCAGCCATGTCGGTCGGTCGAGATCACCCCAGCAGGGGTTCGGGGGACGGAACGGGCACAAAGGTACTCTTTCGGCTCGTCGCGTGGCGATCCGGGAAAGTCTTGGGAACGACGCCGAAAGCTCCGAGAAAGTTCTTCGGGCTACCGCGCCGCCGCCGCGAGCCGCTGCCGCGCGAAAGCTGTGCGCACGAGTCCGGCACAGAGGTCCGTCATCGAGAGCCCCCGGTGGCGTGCTGCCATCGGAACCAGCGAATGCGTTGTCATGCCCGGCATCGTGTTGATCTCGAGAAACCACACGCTCGGCACGGCGCCGCGCTCGTCAAGCATGAAGTCGGCACGAGCGATGTCGCGACAGCCCAACCGTTCCCACACGGTCCGGGTGTGGCGGCAGACCGCGTCGGTCAGGCCGGGGGGAAGTACCGGGTCGAGCACGTAGCGCGTGTCCTCACGGTGGTACTTCGCTTGATAGTCATAGAACTCAACCGCTGGAATAATTTCGATCACGGGAAGCGTCTCGCCGTTCACGATGCCGACGGTCAGTTCGCGTCCTTGGATGTACGTCTCGGCGAGAACGCGACGGCCCTTCGCGACGAGATCGCGATGTGCGCGATCAATCTCGTCGCGGGTGCGGCAGATGGTGAGTCCGACTGACGAGCCTTCGTTAGCGGGTTTGATGACTACCGGTGGTTCGAGATCGCACGGCTCGTCTGGACGCAACTCTCGGCTTCTCGGTGTGGGCACACCCGCGTCGCTGACGATCGCCTTCGTCAGCACCTTGTCCATCGCGAGCGCGGCGGCACGTGGCCGGCAACCCACGTAGCCGATGCCGCGGGTACGGGCCAGTGTTTCTAACATCTCCTGCATCGGCCCGCCCTCACCATACGGGCCGTGGAGGACCGGAAAAACGACGTCGGGTCGATGATCGACGAGTTCCTCCGCGGTTGGCCGATCGACGACCATCGAGATAGTCTCGATGTCGCCCGCATCGCGAAGCGCGGCCGCGACCTGTTCTCCAGACATGAGGCTCACGTCGCGTTCGGCGTCGGGGCCTCCCATCAGAACGAGTGTGCGGATACGTGTCCGACCGTTGCCGTCACGTGCGGCTGCATCGTTCGTCAATTCATCACCTCCGCGCTCGCTGACCCGCCTCCGCCTCGCGACCAATACGCAACTTCGCAGTGAAGTTCCATGCCGTGCGTCGCGAAGACATTTGCCTTCACCTGCCTCACAAGCTCGACCACGTCCATCGCTTGCGTACCCGGCTTCACGGTGACGAAGTTGCCGTGCCGCTCGCTCACCACCGCGCCGCGAACCGCCGCTCCCTTCATACCGGCAAGATCAACGAGTTTGCCAGCGCTGACTCGCTCACCGGTAGATGGGTCGGTTGGATTCTTGAACATGCAGCCCGCCGAGTGATCGGAAAGGGGCTGCGTGCTCTTCTTGAACGCGAAGATCTCTTTGACACGCTCTCGGAGTGCAACGGGATCGGTCTCGCGCAGCTTGAACGCCGCCCAGAGCACGATCGGATCGGGAATGTTCGTCGTGCGGTACCCGAAGCGAAGCTCGCTTTCGGGGTACACCTTGACCTCGCCGGTTTCTGAAAGGCAACCGACGCTATGGACGCTGTCGCCGATCGCGCCGTACGCGCCGCCCGCGTTCATGCGGATCGCGCCGCCGATTGACGCGGGAATTCCCGCCATCTGCGCCAGTCCTTCGAGGCCACGCCGAACGGTGTCGTTGAGAATCTTCGCCATGTCGGCACCAGCGCCAACCCGCATCGCGTCGACGCTCCCCAACGCATTGAAACGCACTTCGGTAAAGCACGGGGCGTCAAGCTTGATGACGATGCCGTCGACACCCTCGTCGGCGACGAGGAGATTTGCGCCCGATCCGAGCGTGCGCATGCGGATGCCCTCGCGCTTCGCTCGCCAAACGAGTGCGCCGAGCGCTTCCAGCGTCTGAGGGCGCACGAGAAAATCGGCGGGGCCGCCAATCCCGTACCACGTGAGTTTTGCTAACGAAACGTCGGTCTCGACGCGAACGTCAAGATCGGCGAACAAGGTGCTGGGGCGAACGGAGATCGTCATGCCGTCAATCGCGCCGACGTCGTCGTCGCAGCCGTACCACGCTTGAGATAATCTCGAGCGACCGTCCACACGGGTCCGGCGCCCATCACGACGACGAGGTCTCCTGCCTCGCAGATCGACTCGAGATGCTCGACGATGACGTCGAAGGGATAGAGGTGAATCGCTTGAGTTCCGCGCTGGCGCAGACGATCAACGAGATCGTCGGCACTCACCTTGGTTTTCTCGACTTCGCTATCGCGCACAAAGTGAATGTGCGGCACGATCACGAGGTCGGCCACCGAAAAGCTTGACGCGAACTGTTCGAGAAGGAAGCGAGTTCGGCTGTGCTGATGGGGCTGAAAGACGCAGATCAGTCGCTTCGGGTTCTCGTGGGCTTTCAGCGCCCGCAAGGTCTTCTCGCACTCGGTAGGGTGGTGGCCGTAGTCGTCGTAGACCGTCACCTCGCCGCCAGCGACAGACCGTTGCCCGAGCTTCTGCATGCGGCGATCGACACCGCAGAAGGTCGCGAGCGCGTCCGAGACTTCTTCCCACTCGGCACCAAGCCAGTGCGCCATGATGGCTGCGGCCGCAGAGTTGAGCGCCATGTGGTCGCCCAAGAGTGCGAGGTTCCACTGTGCGAGCCACGCGCCGTCTTGCAGCAATCCAACTCGCCCGGCCTTCTGGTCGAAGACGACTTGGAATTGTGCCATCGGCGAAAAACCGAAGGTGAACACATCGCAGTGCACGCCAGCCGCGATCGCTCGGCGATGTCCGCCCTCGTCGGCGATCAAGAGCTTTCCTCCGTCGACGCCAGCGGGCAAGAGCATGGCGAAGTCGTGGAAGCTCTTCACGATTTCGTCGAGCGAGCCGTAGCAGTCGAGGTGATCTTCCTCGACATTGTTAATGAGCGCGATCGTGGGGCGGTGATGGTGGAACGAACGATTGAATTCGCACGCCTCGCACACGAGAATGCCGGGCCGACCCTGGAGGGCACCCGCGGGGACGGACAGTGCGCCGGTACGCGAGCCTCCGCCGATCTGGGCGCATGTCGCACCGACGATGACCGATGGATCGAGTCCGCACGAAATCAGCACGTGCGCGAGCATCGCGGTCGTTGTGCTCTTGCCGTGTGTACCAGCCACCGAGACGGTGGTGCGCCCTTGCTGAGCGAGTCCGAGCGCCTCGGCGTAGGTGACGTACTCGATCCCGCGCGATTGAGCCTGCAACGCCTCGGGATGGTCAGGCGGTACGGCGGCACTCGCGATCACCAGATCAGAGCGCTGCGGCAGAAGTCCGCTGGGCACGCCGAGCCCAACGTGGATGCCATGCGACTGGAGGCTGTCCGTCAGTTCCGAGCGCGTCGAGTCGCTGCCCGAGACGACCGCACCGCGTGCGTGCAACATGAACGCCAAGCCGCTCATACCCGAGCCGCCAATGCCAATGAAGTAAACGTGCTTTCCCGAGAAGATCGGGTCGTGCTGGAGCGGGCGATCGTGCGTGGTTTCGTGCATGAAGTAGCGTGGACCCCGACCGCGTTGCCGCGGTGGGACCGTCTCCTATCTCCGAGTACCAGTTTGTCGCGTTCCGACGAGCGCGAGGTCTGATGCTATCGGCGGCGCGGGCGAACTCAATTGACAAGTTCGCCCGCGCCGACACAACGATCTGGAAATAGGACGGCCGCGGCGGGGGGGGGGGGCTTAGCGGGCGGTGTACCTGAAGCCTTGGCCACCGATGGCAGCCGCGGCCATCAATCCCTTCTCGCCAAAGGTGAAGACCGCGACGCCGCGGGCGTAGTCGGCACCCGCTGAGGCACCAGCGCGAACTGCGACTGCCGACGCCCTCGCGTCGAATTCCATCCTGCTCTCCTTGAACCGAGCAAGCTCACCCGCGGTCTGGAAGAAGATGATCTGGCTGAACGTCTGGCCGCCGATTTGGGCGCCGATCGATCCAGAGGAGACCCGGGCATCACCGACGATTCTGCCACCCTCGAAGAGAACGCCGTCTCCGTTGGAGGCACCCACGATGAGCGCACCAGTCGTGATCCGGGGGAACACCGCGTAGCCGACGGAGCTATCAAAGAACTTGCTGATTCCCGGGTCTTCCGCCCTGATGCGGGCGATGGCGGCATTGGCCGCGCTGTCGATGCTGGCGCGCTGAGCCATCGTCGTCTCGGCGGAAGTGCTGCTGGAAGTCGTGGTCGAACTGTCGCTGGCGCAGCCGGTCGGGAGCGCCGCGCCGAATGCGATGAGGGAAAGGGTCGAGGCAACCAGAAGCGAACGACGAGTGCTCTGAGTCATCAAAATCTCCTGAGGCAGAAACGCCATTTCACGCGTCGGTCGAAGAATGGGAGCGGTCGCCCCGCGACCGACGGGCCGGGGCAGTGCTTGGATGTTTCAAGGCGTGTTTCTTTTGTGCGAAGCGACTGGAGCTCTGGCTTGCAAATGCGCGACAAAGTGGGTCGTCCGCGCAGTCGTGTCCGCGTGCTTTACAGACGCGTCGGCCGTGAAAGATCAACAGGTGCGAAAGCACACACCACGACTCACGCGGAAAAAGCGCCATCAGGTCACGTTCGATCTTTACCGGATCGGTGTGTTTGGTCAACCCGAAGCGCTGCGTAAGCCGCTGCACATGCGTGTCGACGACAACGCCTTCGTTCAATCCAAACGCGTTACCAAGGACGACATTCGCTGTCTTGCGCGCGACGCCGCGCAGCGTGATGAGATCGTCCATCGTGCGCGGCACTTCGCCGCCGAAGTCACGAACGAGCGCGGTCATGGAAGCGTGCACCGACTTGGCCTTCTGTCGAAAGAAGCCGAGCGTCTGAACAAACGGTTCGATCGCCGCTGGCGTCGAAGCCGCGTACGCCGCAGGGGAAGCGAACCGCTTGAAAAGAGCGGGCGTTGCTTTATTCACCGCAACATCGGTGCACTGTGCCGACAGGATCGTGGCGATGAGCAGTTCGTGCGGGGCACTCCAAGACAGCTCGCAGTGGGCGTCGGGATAGCGCTCCCGCAGTGCCTTCAGCAGTCGCAGTGCGGCCTCTCCTTTGCCTGCGCGACTGGGCTTGCGACTGGGCCTGCGAGTCGGCTTGCGAGTCGGCGTCATGATCGCCTACCCGAGCGGCTTCCCGTGCGCGTACCGAAGAGGCGCGGTGCTTGAATCTCCCCGCGGCCGCCGGGTACTCGGGGAGTCATGACCCACGCGGACGCCGCGAGACCGAGGACGAGGAGAACCATCGTCGCCCGGAGAAGCGGATCCGCCTTGACGTGGTCGCGCTCGAAGACCGCTTTGTGCGCTGCGGCCGAACTGGCGTCGCCCTGCATCACAGCGCTGCGATAGTCGGCGAGCGTCGTTGCCATGCGCGGCGCGAGAATGACGAGGTGCAGCGTTTCCAGCAGAATCGCTGCGACAATGCAGGCGACTCGTGCGCGATTCGCCCAAGAGCGCTCGGGCCAGCGAAAGAACGATGCTTGCAGGAGCATGGTCACCGCGAGCGCCGGCAGGGCGAGCAGTGCGACGCGGTCAGCGGCGTCGAACACGCGCTGGGCGACGAAACCTGCGGCGAAACGTGAGCTGGCGTCGTCCGCGCCTGGATAGACAAGGGCGGCAGAGGGCACGGCGACTCCGAGCGCTGGAAGCGCGGTGAACGCAGCCATCGCGGTCGCCGCGGTTGCGACGAGGCTCGCGATCCAAGCGACGAGCGCGATCCAGTACAGAGTCGTTACCGCACGATGCACTGGCTCAGTGTCGCATGCTTTCTCACACTGTGCCGTACACTTGCTCGAATGCCAAGCGCACGAGGTGAGTTGCCGATGTCGGGCGATCCGCGCCCCGATCTCTCAGCGACGATCGCGCCCCTCGTCGAAGGCGGCTTGGACTGTTCGGCGGCGCTCGGTGCGATCACGAACCTCGGATATCGCGGGGTTCAATGGCCTGCGACGCAGCCAACGTTGCGTCCGCGCGACTTCGACGCTGGCGCCCTGCGCGGGTTGAAGTCCGAACTTAAGCGGCTCGAGTTGACCTGTTCCGGACTCGATGTCTGGATTCCGCCCGGACACTTCCTCGACCCCGCGCTCCTCGATCGCGCGGTGGCCGCGCTCGATGCAGCAATCGCGTTCGCCGCTGGCGTCGCCGAAGTGACGGGTGATCGCCCGGTGGTGTGCACGCTCTTTCCGAGCAAGGCGGAGCGGAAGAACAGCGGTCGGTCCGGCGAGGCGCTCGACGAAGCGGTCACAGCGCTCGCGGCGCTCGCAGAGCGCGAGGGTATTGCGATCGCTGACCACGCGGTCGATCCCGCAGCAGGCATCGGCTTTGGCGTCGATCCCGCGGCATGTCTTGCATCCGGAGTCGATCCGGTGGCTCGCGTACTCGCCGCTGGAAACGACCTGTGCTCGGCGCGTTTGGTCGATCTCTTCCGCAGCGGACTCCGCGGACCGGTCGGCGAATCAGGCGAGTCGCGCCTCGATGTCTCGGCATATCGCGCGACGCTCGACATCGTCGGGTTTCGTCGCGCGGTCGTCGTCGATGCGCGGCAGTGGCGCGAACCACTGAGCGGACTCACGAAGAGTCTTGAGCGATGGGCGGGGGGGCCGGTAGCGCGGCGGTCGGATACCCCACGTACGAGGAGCATCTGATGACTGGGGCGTCGAGTGTGCCGTTCAACCTCGGGCCCGGGCCGGGAAACACCGCAGTCGGAAGTACCGCCGCCGGAGATACCGGGGTCGGGATCTTGGGACATGGCGTCGATCTGGTCGAGAACTCGCGCATCGCTGCGATGCTCGAGGCGCACGGCGATCACTTTACGGAGCGCTGCTTTACCGTGACTGAGCGTGCGTATGCAGATCACGCCGTGCGGCAGCGTGTGGAGCGGTACGCGGTTCGTTTTGCGGCGAAGGAAGCGGTACTCAAGGCGCTCGGCACAGGGTGGACGGACGGCATTGCGTGGACCGAAATGGAGGTGCTGCGTCTTGCGACTGGAGAGCCGCGCCTCTTACTCTCGGGGCGCGCTCAGCAGATCGCTGCGGAAAGAGGGATTGTGCAGTGGTGGCTGTCGATGAGCCACTCAGCGCACTATTCGATCGCGAGTGCGATCGCGAGCGGCGGACCAAGTCGGCGCAGCGAGGCCCCCAAAGGAATGAGCGCGGGAAATCCGTAGACTGCGCGCCCCGATGACCTCGGACGAGCGAGCTATTTTTGATGCGCAGACGAAGAGTGCCCCTGAAGGCGGCCTCGTGCTGTTGTCGCGCCGCCTGATGAGTGACCAACTGACGCCGGTCTTGGCGTACCGACGACTCGTGGCATCGGACGCGCGCACCGCGCCGTCATTCCTTTTCGAAAGCGTCGAAACCGGCGGCAGCGTTGGCCGCTACTCGATCTTGGGAGCACAGCCGCGTCTCCAAGTGCTCGCGACGGCTAACTCCGTCGAGATCCACGACCATCGCACCGGTGCCCGGTCGCGGCGTGACGGCGCCGACCCTCTCGAGGTGCTGCGCGAGTTGGCGGCCGCCGAGCGATTGCCGCCGCGCACGACGCTGGAGCCGTTGCGCCTCCCGAGTTGCTTCATCGGAGGCTGGGTCGGATACGCGACCTACGACACTGTGCGATACCTCGAGCCGGGCAAGCTCCCGTTCTCCAGCGCGCCGCATGACGATCGCGGCCTTCCCGATTTTCAATTCGGCCTCTACCGCCAAGTCGTCGTGATCGATCACGTGGCAAAAACGCTGCACGTCATAGCCAGCACCTCGCTGAAAGAGCACGCCAGTGCCAACGCAGCGTGGCACGCGCTTCAGTCGGAACTTGAGCACGTCGTTGGCCGACTCGAAACCCACAGCGTTCCGTTGCCGTGCGGCGCCATCGACATTGATCCATCGCGACGACCGGAAACACCACACTCGGTGGTCACGCGCGACGAGTTCGAGAACGCAGTCCGCGCGGCCCAAGAATACATCGGCGCTGGCGACGCATTTCAGATCGTTCTCTCGCAGCGGCTCGAGCGCGTGACCGATCGAGATCCATTCGAGATCTACCGAGCGCTGCGTGTAGTCAATCCGAGTCCGTACCAAATCTACCTGCAGGCGGCGGGATGCATCCTCGTCGCGTCCAGCCCGGAGATTCTCTGTCGCGTGCGCAGCGGCGTCGTGACAAATCGTCCGCTCGCCGGAACGCGCCGCCGCGGCGCAAACGCGGCGGAGGATGCAACACTTGAGAGAGAGCTGCTCGCCGACGAGAAAGAACGCGCTGAACATGTGATGCTCGTCGATCTCGCGCGCAACGACCTCGGTCGCGTCTGTGACGTTGGGACGATCGCGATCGAGCGTTGTATGGATGTCGAGCGCTACAGCCACGTGATGCACATTTCCTCGACGGTCACCGGTCGCCTCCGCGATGGTCTCGACTGTTGGGACGCACTCCGCGCGACGTTGCCAGTCGGTACGGTCTCCGGCGCACCGAAGGTCCGAGCGATGCAGATCATCGATGAGTTAGAAACGGTTCGGCGCGGTCCGTACGCGGGCGGCATCGGTGCCGTCGGCTATGACGGCGACATGGACATTGCGCTCGCGCTGCGAACGATGGTCATTCCGACGTCGCGCGACCACGCGCCCTGGACGGTGCACCTTCAAGCTGGTGCGGGCGTCGTGCTCGACTCCGATCCAAGCTCTGAGTATGAGGAAACACTGAACAAGGCCGCGGGGCTTGGACGCGCGATCGATCTCGCGGAAAGTGCCTTTGCCGCGCGGTGATTCGACATCATCGTCGATACAACCTGTCGACATTCCCGCTGTCATGACACCTAGCAGCCTGTGGCGAAAGTCATTTGGGCTGCGGACGAGCAGAATGGCCGACTTCCTCGTCGGCGCAACTCGCTCGTATCGCTGCGGATACTGCGTCGTTGCACCTCCTCGAATTGGGCCATTCTGCTCATCTTCGCTTCCAAAGCACTTTCGCCACAGGCCGCTACCGTGAATTCCGTTACCGCACATCCTGCCGCTGACCTCCGCCAGCTTCGCAAGGTCTACTTCAAACCCGATGGCAGCATTCTGGTCGAGGCGCTCAAGAGCATCGACCTCATCGTGCCGCACGGGCAGTACCTCGCCATCATGGGTGCGTCCGGTTCTGGCAAGTCCACGCTGATGAACCTGCTCGGATGCCTCGACCGTCCGACGTCGGGGGACTATTTCCTCGACGGAAAGAACGTCGCTCAGATGGATGACAACGAGTTGAGCCGTGCCCGAGGTGAGCGCATTGGGTTCGTCTTCCAAGCGTTCAACCTGATCACCGAACTAACCATCGTCGAGAACGTGGAAGTACCGCTCTTCTATCAAAAGGTGCATCGCCACGAACGTCGCGAGCGCGCCATCAAGCAACTCGAGCGAGTTGGCCTCGGCGATCGCTTGACGCATCGTCCGATTGAGCTCTCGGGCGGTCAGCAGCAGCGCGTCGCGATTGCCCGCGCGCTGGTCACGCGGCCGGCGATCCTGATGGCTGACGAGCCAACCGGCAACCTCGACAGCGCGACGGGCGAATCGATCTTGCAGCTCTTCGAGGCGCTCCATGCGGAAGGGCTCACGCTGATCATGGTGACACACGATGATCGCATCGCAGCTCGCTGCGAACGGATCGTGCGGCTCAAGGACGGGTTGGTTGAGTACGACCGGTCGGGCGGTGGTCGACGTGAAGTCGCTGCCGTTGTGCCGCGACCGTGAGCAAGGTTCGGCCCACAGTTTCCACTAGAGTAGCAAGCGTGCCCCTCCGCACGAACAGCGCGTCGAACGCACGCATCCGCGTCGTCGGCATCGACCCCGGGCTTCAGCGCACCGGGTACGCCTGCGTCGAACTGGAGACCGGGCAGTACACGGCGACGCTCGTTGATGCTGGCGTGCTTCGGCTCAAGGCGAAGACGACTATCGCGTTTCGGTTGCGACAGTTGGACCTCGACCTCACCGAGATTCTCGATGAGTTGGTGCCGTCGTGCATGGCCGTCGAAACGGTGTTTACGCACCAGAAAAACCTGCGAACCGCGATTCTCATGGCGCACGCTCGTGGGGTCGTCTTGCTCTCGGCGCAGCGACGTGGCATCGAACTCGTCGAGCTCTCTCCCGCGACGGTCAAGAAGTCAATGACGGGAAACGGCAACGCGTCGAAGCGTCAAATGCAACTCGCGGTTGCCGCCGAGTTCCGCCTCGCGAGTCCGCCTGAGCCGCCCGATATCGCCGACGCCATCGCGATCGCGCTCGCCGGTGCGCGGCGAGCGATCTAACAAATCATCGAACGAGTGTTGAGGGCGTGGTTAGGTCCGCGGACGCGGCGTGTCCGGCGCGTCTTCGAGCTTGAGCGGACTCAAATCGATGTCCTGCGATCGCGCGTGCGGTACGATCAGCGGTCGCTTGCGCGTCGCGCGATCTGCTGCAGTGGAAAAGTCTTCGATCTGCGGAATCGCGAGTGCCAAACGGAGGAAGAGGTCGCGATGGAAGAGGAGTGCGACGACAAACATCATCGCTGCCAAGGCGCCGGTGCCGACGACAACGAGCTCGAGACTCGCGACCCGTGCGCTAACGAGCGCGGTCAGGCCCGCAAGTATCCAGAAGCCCGCGGCGGCCCAGAGCGTGATGGTTCCGAGTCTTTCGAACGGCACGCGCTCGCGCATACCGAGCGCGTCGGCAAGTTTGACGCCGGCACGTCGGGCGACGATGACGGCACCGATCCCGGGAATAAGCGCGAGTGCGGGCAGGATCACATGCGCGGCGCCTGGTACGAACGACGCGAAACAACTGGCGAAGACACCCAGAAACGCCGCGCTCGCACTCACCGCGTAGACCACCGCAACGCGTCGCGCGAGGTCGGCGGCAGCGACTGGATCGCCCTCCTCAAATCGCAATCCGGCTAGGCCGCGCGTCAGATCGCGGACACCGAACCAGTGAGCGATCGCGTGGGCTGCTACGCCAGCGGGAGCGACGACGGCGAACGTCGGAATCAGCGCGGTGCCGAGAATGAACGGCAACACCAGCCAAATCGATTGGCCGATCCACCAAGCGCCGGTGTGCACCCACTCCCAACGCTCGGCCTCGCGCTCCGGCCCACCTGTCGCCGGTCCGTTTGACTGTGGACTTGAGAGGCTCAACCCAACGGACAGGCCGCACTCGGGGCATCTACCTGCGCGATCCAACCCGCGCAGGTCGTACCGACAGCGACGGCAGCGCGGGGAGGCGATGTTCGGGTCGACCGAGATTGGAGTGCGGGAGCGTCCGGCCCCGGCAGTCGGGAGTTTGCTGAGCTTCACCTCACTCGGCCGATTCAGATTGCGATCGCGGTCAGCGGTCCCCATGGTCCGTCCTTGTACTTTTTTTTGGTCGCGAACTCGCCGCACGATCACACTGGATCCGCAGACATCAATGAATCGAAGAGCCCGATTCCATACGAAACGGGTAACCGACAGCCGAGTATAAAGAGGAGAATCGCGGGAACGCTCGCGAATCTTCGTCACGCGAGTCGTGCTACGAGAATGAACTTCCGGCGCCGAAACGCCGATCGGTCGAAATCGTGAGTCGGAGGAGGCCGTTCGCTTCCGCTGGCGTAGATCAAGGAGGGCCGAATCCTCGGCCTCCTCGAAGGGTTCTGGTACGAAAAACCTGTAAGGCGCACCAATGCTCCACCGTTCCGAAGTGGGTTCCACCCAGGGTTTCCGTCCTCGCTTCATTCACCGCATCGTTGCTGTCGGTGTCCCGGTTGGAATCATTTCGTTCCTAGCGTTCAACTGGCCCATGCCCAGTTCGTCCGCCGCGAGCGTGCAAGCGGCGCGTGACGTGGGCGGCTCGACGGCGGCGGCGCCCCAGCGCGACGGCCAGCACACTCAAACCGTACTCGCACCGACCCCTGCGATCGGTGCTTGGTCTGACTCGGTGTGGAAGGCGGCGAAGGACGGCGATCTGAAGCAGGTCGAGGCTACGCTCCGCGCGATCCCGGACGGCAAGGCAAGCGCTGAGGTGGAGCGCCTTCGTGCCCTTGTTGGCGAGCGATTCCGCCACGCGTCCGAGTCGGATACGACGCGAACGAAAGACATTGAGGCCGCGACCAAAGAGCTCACCGAAAATCTCGCGAAGAATGACATTCCGCGCGCGCTCACGTCGGCTGTGAAACTCCAGACGCTTTCAGATGACTGGAAGCTCCCGCTTGATCGCGACGATGTCAAGGCGGCGATTTCAAAGGCAGGCGTTATAGACGCCGAAGCGCAGCAGGCCGGCGACTGGCTCCTCTCGCAAGAACTCTTGTACCGGCTGCGAACGCTGTTCGAAGACGCGGGCAATCGCGACACGTTCAAGAAATACGACGGCGACCTTGAGAGAGTCAATCGGCGCATCGGACTCATGGCGCAATACGCGCCGAAGCAGTTGTACGAACTTCGGCGCAAGGCTATCGAGCGACTCACGGCTGCTGAAAAGGCGAACCCCAAGCCTGTCGTCCCGGACGCCGACAAGAGCGGCGAGACGCCGTCGGATCCCGCGGCCGCGAAACCAATCGACAAGATTCCCGACTGGAACCCGGCGTTTGCTGACGACTGGAAAGACCAGATTCGTGGCATCACCTCGCCGATGCTCTCCGCCGCGCTGAAAACTGCAGCGAACGAGCACATTAGTGCTCGCGGGTGGCAGCCGCTCGTCAGTGGCGGCCTCGACGGGCTCGCACTCTTCGTGACCACGGACGCGCTCGGCGAGACCTTCGGCGGTCTCAAGGAAGACGCGAAGGTGAAGGAGTTTCTCGCCGCAGTCGATCGTGGTCGCGCGAAGGTCGCGTCGACGCCTGCGGACAAGCTCGAATCTGCGGACTATCGCGAGATTCTTCGTGACCTCCTCGAGACGAACAAGAAGACCGTTGATATCCCCGACGGCGTGCTGCTGCACGAATTCGGTGACGGCGCGCTTGATGAACTTGCGGGCAAGTTCGAAGACCAGTACTCCGAAATCATCTGGCCCGAACGACTCCGCCGCTTCGAACAGCAAGTGAATGGTGACTTCGTTGGAGTGGGCATTCTGATCCGTCACGATGACAAACGCGACATTCTGGTCGTCAATCCGCTTGAGGGATCGCCCGCGGCGCACGGCGGCATCAAGGCTGACGATCGCATCGTCGGCGTCAACGGCGCAGCGACGACGGGTTGGAGTCTGAACAAGGCTGTTGATGAAATCACAGGCCCGCCTGGCCAACCGGTCACGCTCGCAGTGCGGCGCCCCGGCAAGGAACTGCCGTTCGACGTCACGCTGCTGCGCGACACGATCAAGATTCGATCCGTCAACGGTTGGTGGAAGAAGGATCTCGACGCGAGCGGTGCTCCGCGCTGGGACTACTGGATCGATCGCGCGTCGGGGATCGGCTACATCCGACTCACCTCGTTCAACGAGGATTCGTTCGCCGACTTCCATGCTGCGGTCGCGCAGATGAAGTCGGAGCGCTCGCTGAACGGCCTGATCCTTGATCTTCGCTACAACCCAGGTGGGTTGTTGAAGTCGGCGGTGGAGTTCACGAATGCGTTCGTTCCGACTGGCGAGGTTGTCAGCGGCGAAAACCGCAAGGGTGAGCAAGTCTGGTCGCTGGAAGCACAGGCGAACAAGTCCGACCTCAACGGACTGCCGCTCGTCGTACTCGTCAATCAAGGATCGGCGAGCGCGAGCGAGATCGTTTCAGGTGCGCTCCAAGCGCACGACGCAGCGGTTGTCCTGGGCGAACGTAGCTTCGGTAAAGGCAGCGTGCAGACCGTTCACGACATCTCTGATCGCACCGCAAACGCAGCGGTCAAGCTCACCACGCAGTATTACATTCTGCCGCCGCTCCCTGGCGAAAAGCACGGACGTTACGTCCACAAGAAGCCAGGCTCAACCGACTGGGGCGTCAATCCTGATCTGCTCGTGAAGATGACGCCAGCGCAGATCGAGAAGACAGTCGAGCTTCGTCAGCAGGCCGACATCATCGAAGAATGGAAGGACGAAGCTGACCGGAAGCCGCGTCCCGATCCGAAGGAACTGCTTGCGAAGAACTACGACCCGCAGCTCGAGATGGCGCTCCTAATCCTTCAGGCGCGCACGCTTAAGGACGTCGATGCAGCAGCGGTCGCTGCCGCCGGTCGTTGACGCGACACACGGGACTATCAAGCAAGAGGCGGCCATCGGGCCGCCTCTTTTCATGGCTGTGAACGTCGCGGCACTGGGCTCGTACCTGTTCAGGCAGCGCCGGTCATGACGTTGCGGACACCGCCGCGGAACGTCACCTGTGCGACTAACAAGTCGTCGTCAGGCTTTCCTTCGTGATGCCGCGCGACGAGGTTTGCGAGGAAGGTCGGGAAGTCGCGCGGTGGCGGGTCAAACGCGACGGACTCCTCAAGTCGCTTCAGACCAAAGCACTGGCCAGCCGGATTGCGGGCCTCGAAGGTGCCATCGGTGTAGATGATGACGGTGTCGCCGACGTTCATCGTCCGCGTCATTTCTTCGGGGTCGAATACGTCGGGCGCGGCCGCGCCAAGCACGAGTGTGGTGCAGTCGAGTCGCTCAACGGTGCCAGACTTCTGCCGAAGGAGCGGCGGGGGATGCCCCGCAACGACCCATCGGACGATCCGGGACTCGGGATCAACCTGCACGCACGCTGCGGTCGCGAACATCGAGTGCGCGGACATCGTGAGGTGGATGTAACGGTTGAGCTGCGTCATGACGAGCGCGGGGGTGATGTCACCCTTCGCCTCTGCGACCACCCGTTCGAGTTCACCGAAGAGCCGGTTGACGGTAAGCGCCGCAGCGAGACCGTGGCCAGACACGTCGATCACGGTGGTCGTGACGCGGGCGGTGCGCGGGCAACGCACCATATGCACGAAGTCACCGCCAATTTCGCGGAGCGGCACGTAGCGGTATGCGACTTCGACGGGCCCGTGCTCGATGGGGGCGCGGAACATGGCATCATGGACGATGCGAGCACGACCTAACTCCTCGCGACCGTGCGACACCTCGCGCGACAGCGCGGCTCGTTCCTCGTCCTCAGCGAAGCGCTGTTCGTTCCAAAAACCAAGCCCGATAGGAACTGCGGCGGCCACCAGACCTGCGATGCCGACGGCGACCCTCGAGAAGTTATCTTGGCTTGAATTCGGCACCGTGAACAGCGCGACGACCCAGAGTGCGAACGCGGGAAGGGTGACAGCTCCAGCTTGCGTCGCGGTCCACGGCATGATCGCGGCGGCGACAATCGCGAAGCCCGCTCCGAAGGGAAGCCACAGCGAGAGGTACGCGCACTTTGCATCGTGCGTGCCCTGCGCGATCGCAGCAGCGGCTAGGCCGATTACGAGCACAAGCGTGACGAGGCGTTCCGATGTCCGCCCCCGTCCGGTCGGCGTGCACCCCGGGCGAAGTCCGAGCGCCGTCGTCGTGATCGCGAGTGCGCCCGTCAGGGCCGCGGCGACTCCCAACGCAGTCTTTGCTGCGGTCGAATCGATCGCCAGCGCTAAGCCCGCCTGGACGAACGCAGCGACGATCGCCAGCCCTCCGATGCCGAAGGAGCCCGCAGAAATTCGAGTTGCGCGCGACTCCGCGATGGTTTCAGTGAGGTCTGTGGGCGTCGCAGCCCGGTTCAGAAATCGGTCGCGCCGCATGAGAGAGGCCCGGTGGCAGGGGATCGCCGGAGGAACGAAGCGGAGTGGGCCGATTGTACGGACAATGCCTCAGAAGGCGCGACGATCCAACTCCACCTTGCCCCCGACCCCTTCCGTCCTCTATAACTGGGAGCTTGCGCGATCGTCGCCACCCCGGCGGGCCGTCCTGCGGGAGTCGCGTCCGGTCCGGCTATAGGTCCGGCACTCGATTGGGCTTCGTGAACATGCGGCCTCGAATCTCTTTGCTTCATACCCCAACAGCGGCAGGCCCTTCGGGGCTGCAACCAACGATGCCCATCGCCACACTGGCGTCAGATACTTCGACGCACCTGCTGAAATCACCGAATGGGATAGCGCCTGGGAAGCGGCCGGAGATTCCGGCGGCGACGCTGCGGGCTTGGCTCTCGCAGATGTCGCTCATTCGCGAGTTCGAGGTGCGCTGCATGCAGGCGTACCAAGACAAGAAGATCGGTGGATTTTGCCACGTCTACATCGGCCAAGAGGCCGTCGCCGTCGGCTGCGTCGCGGCGCTTGAGCCGCGCGACCCGCTCGTCACCGCGTATCGCGATCACGGACACGCGCTCGCTCGCGGCATGCACCCGAAGCACTGCATGGCCGAGATGTTCGGCAAGATTGGCGGGTGTGCGAAGGGCAAGGGCGGCTCGATGCACATGTTCGACAAGGCGAACAATCTGTTCGGCGGCCACGGCATCGTCGGCGCTCAATGTCCGCTCGGAGCCGGTCTCGCGTTCGCAACCAAGTATCAAGACGAAGTCATCAACAGTGGCAAGTCCGACTGTGTCACGTTGTGCTTTCTCGGCGACGGCGCACTGAATCAAGGCGCGCTGCATGAGGCGATGAACCTTGCGGGCCTGCTCGATCTGCCCGTCATCTACGTTGTCGAAAACAACGGCTATTCCATGGGTACCGCGATCGAGCGCGGCACCACCATGGCCCACAAGATCACTTCGAAGGCAGTGGGATACGGCATCGAGGGGCTCGAAGTCAACGGCATGGACGTTGTCGACGTCTATGTCGCGATGAAGGACTTGATCGATCGGTGCCGCGCCACGAGTCGCCCCGCGTTTGTCGACATGCGCACCTACCGCTACAAGGGGCACTCGATGTCCGACCCGCGAAAGTATCGAGGTCGCGAAGAAGAAGAGCGCTACGAAGTCGAAGATCCGATCGGTAAGTTGGAGAAGCTCGTGAAGGACAAGAATTATGCGACGCCCGCGGAGATCGAAGCGATCTACGACGGCGTCAAGACGCTCGTGCGCGAGTCGATCGCGTGGGCAGACGCGAGCCCGGTGCCGAGCTTGGATGAGCTGTATCACGACGTCTACGTCGAAAAGTGGGGGCCGTACACCGGTACGAGCCTGCCGCAGATGTTGACGGAGAAACCCTGAGCCACACCATGCCGACGCGTGAAATTGAGTTTCGTGATGCGATCCGCGAAGCGATGAGCGAAGAGATGCGCCGCGATCAGCGGGTCTTTCTCATCGGTGAAGAAGTCGCCGAGTACAACGGCGCTTACAAAGTGTCGCGCGGGATGCTCGACGAGTTTGGGCCGAGGCGCATCATCGACACACCGATCTCCGAGTCGGGCTTCGCTGGGCTAGCGATCGGTGCGGCGATGTACGGGCTGCGTCCGATCGTCGAATTCATGTCGTGGAGCTTCTCGCTCGTCGCGGCAGATCCGATCTTGAACAACGCGCCGAAGATGCTCTTCATGTCGGGCGGCCAATTCGGCTGCCCGATTGTTTTTCGCGGCAACAACGGTGCTGGCGGCCAACTCGGCTCAACCCACTCGTGGTGCGTCGAAGCGCTCTATTCCAACGTGCCCGGTCTCAAGATCGCGATGCCGTCGAATGCATACGACGCGAAGGGCCTGATGAAGACCGCGATTCGCGACGACGATCCGGTGTTTTTCCTCGAGAGCGAACGCCTGCTGTCGCTCAAGTCGGATGTCCCCGAGGAGGAGTACTTCATCCCGTTCGGTAAAGCAGCGATCCGCCGCGAAGGCGCTGACGTCACGCTGGTCTCGTGGGGACGACCGGTGCTCTTCTGCATGGAAGCGGCCGAAACGCTCGCGAAAGAAGGTATTTCCTGCGAGGTCATTGACGGTCGCACGATTCGGCCAATGGATTGGGAGACCGTCTTCGCGTCGGTGCGCAAGACGAACTGCTGCGTGGTCGTCGACCAGTCATGGTCCTTCGCGTCGCCTGGTTCGGAAGTTGCCGCGCAGGTGTCGCAGCATTGTTTCGATGATCTTGATCATCCAGTTCTTCGTGTTCATTCCGACGACGTGCCCGCGCCGTACGCTCAGAACCTTGAGCAAGAGATGCTTCCGAACCCCCGCAAGATCTGCGAGGCGGTACGGAAGGTGACGTACCGGCTCTAAGTCTTGGGTCTAACTTATGCCTATCTCTCTCACCATGCCGCGGCTGTCCGACACCATGGAAGTCGGCACCGTCATCAAGTGGAACGTCAAAGCAGGCGACAAGGTCCGTTCCGGCGACGTGCTTGCTGACATCGAGACCGACAAAGCCACGATGGAGATGCAGTGCTTCGACGACGGGACGATGGCGAAGATCGTGGTGGAAGCGGGCAGGCAGGTGAAGGTGGGAACGTTGATCGCGATGATCGCGGCGAAAGGTGAAGACCCAGCCACGATCACCATACCGAGTGGCACCGCAGCAACGGGGCCCGTCGCGCCGGCCGCGGCACCGGCAGCGACGACTGAGGACGCCGACGAAACTGGCGGCCGGTTGCGCGTGAGCCCGGTCGCGCGGCGCATGGCTGAAGACGCTGGAATCGATCCTCGATCGATCAAGGGCTCGGGTCCGGGCGGGCGCGTCATCAAGCGCGACGTGCAAGCGGCGAGTACGAATGTCCAGAGCGCTCGCACGCCGATCGATACTGCGACGCCGCTGGCGCTGACGCGGCCGCAAGTGGTCGCGATGAAGCCGCCGACACCGACGACGCCGGCGTCACCCGTGGCACCTCTCGCGCTCGGTGCTCCACAGGGTCGCGTCGTCGCATTATCTAACATGCGGCAAACGATCGCGCGACGGCTCGTCGAGAGCAAGCAGACGATTCCGCATTACCAAGTCACGATGCGCTTCGCGATGGACGAACTTGTCAATCAGCGCACGAAACTCAACGACGCGCTCGCGCCCTACGGCGTCAAGCTCTCGGTGAATGACTTTCTCGTTCGTGCCTGCGCACTCGCGATGGCGCGGAATCCGTACTTCAACGCCTCGTTTGCCGGTGACCATGTTGTGGTGCACGGTGAAGTGAACATCGGCATTGCGATCTCGCTGCCGGAGGATCGCGGCGGCGGACTTGTGGTCGGAGTTATCCAAAGCGCCGACCAGAAGAGTCTGCGACAGATCGCACAAGAATCGAAGTATCTCGCGGATAAGGCGCGATCCAAGGGACTCACGATCGACGAGATGAACGGCGCGACGTTCACGATCTCGAACCTTGGCATGTACGGCGTCGAGCACTTCACCGCCATCATCAATCCGCCGAACTCGGCGATCCTCGCCTGCGGCGCAGCGGTGGAACAGCCAGTCGTGCGCAATCATCAGATCGTCGCGGGCTGGGAGATGCAGGCGACGCTCTCGCTCGACCATCGCGTGATCGACGGCGCGATGGCGGCTGAATATCTGCGCACGCTAAAGGAACTGATCGAAAAGCCCGCGATGCTGCTCGTGTAGGGCGACGCGCATCGCTACTTGCCGAGCGTCGCGCCGATCGTCCGGTTTCGCTGTTGCAGATGTGACGCGGCGTGCCATACTCGCACCATGCGCATAGTGGCCACCGTCGTCGCTGTTGTTGTTGCGTCACCAGCGTTCGCGCAGTGGAGCACCGACCCCGCCGTCAACACACCCATCTGCACTGCGGCGGGCGATTCGGTCCAGCCAAAGATCGTCAGCGCGCCGGACGGCGGTACCTACGTGTCATGGTTCGACAATCGCGTCGGCGGATACGACGTGTATCTGCAGCGTCTCGACGCGGACGGCAATGCCGTGTGGCCGCTGAACGGCATTTTGATTGCTGATCGTTCGCTCTCGTCGACCGAAGATTACGGCGCGTGCTCGGACGGTCAGGGGGGCGTCGTACTCGCGTTCGGCGACGATCGCTTCGGTGGCGTGAAGACGACCGTAACGCGTGTCGATCCGAACGGCGTGCAAGTGTGGGGACCCAATGGAAAGCAAGTGTCGACACTCAATGTGAACAGCCCGACGGTCGCGCTCTCGGGCGATGGTCGCATTGTCGCGGCGTGGATCGAAGGCAACGCGACAGCGCTCCAGCGACTGGAACTTGACGGCACGATGGTGTGGGCGGTGCCCGTGGCACTCACTGCTGCTGGCGCGCAGCTCTGGGTCGCCGATCTACAGTCGGGTGGCGGAACTTCTGTCATCGCAAGCATGGTGCGTCAAACCGGCTTCGCTGGGGCGAAGACGCTTCGAGCGCAGAAGATCGACGCGAGCGGCGCACTACTCTGGGGTGCGCCGCACGTGAGCGTGTTCACGACCGGCTCGCTACAGTTTGCCAACTTCCCGAACTTTGTTCCAGACGGTGCCGGTGGCGCTGTCTTCTCGTTTTACACGACGGGTCCGCTTCAGAGTTTCGCGCAGCGCATCGATTCTGCCGGCAACCTGCTCTTTGGTGTGAACGGCGCTGGCGTGACGACGACAACAACGCGCGAACGCACGGGCCCAGCGGTCGCGTTCGATCCGACAACGCAGCGCACATATGTCGCGTGGGAGGAGCGCATTCCAAGCACTTCAAATTACGGCTGCTCCGCTCAGGCGTTTGACGCTACGGGCACCCGGCTCTGGGGTGCGAACGGAAGCGTTCTCCTTCCGGTCGCTGCGAACTTCGGCGTGCGCGAAGTGGAAGCGAAAGTCTTCGACTGCGATCCGACGTTCCTCTTCGTGCGCGACGTCGCTTTCAACAACGGGACAATCTTCGCTGCGCGCATGACTGCCGGTGGCGCACCCATCTGGGCCGGATCACCGGTCACGGTCTGCTCGACGCGCACGGGCCACAGCCGACTCGAAACCGCAATCGCCGCGAATGGCGCTTCGCTCGTCGCGGTCTGGGAAGACAGCCGAAACGGAAATCAAGATCTGTACGGCGACGCGCTCCGCAGCGACGGGACGCTCGGGCCCGCAGCTCCGGTCGTCGTCGGTGATCTCAACGACGACGGCATCGTCGACGCAGCCGATCTCGCGATCCTGCTCGGCGCGTGGGGGCCGGCGCTGCCGTGCTCGCTCGCCGATCTGAATCACGACGGTACAGTGGACGCAGCGGACTTGGCGATTCTGCTGGGGGCGTGGATGCGCTGATCGCGGTATCTTGAACGCGTGGCGACTCACCCCGGGGGATCGACCAATGCGGGCTGCTAGCCAGAAAACGTGTGTTCTCTGTGGGGTCGACTGCGCTGGCAAGCCGCGCGTCAAGGACCCAAGCGGACGCTACTACTGTCGAAGTTGCCACGAACGCAAGGCCGATGAGCTCGTCGACATGGCGGGACTTTCCGCCGCGGTCGCTGCGGCACCAGTCGGCGCGGTCGCGAACTGTCCAAAGTGCCGAATGGCGTTGGGTCCGAGCGATGTGCTATGCGTGCAGTGCGGCTTCGATATCCGCTCGGAACGCGGGCTGAAGTCTCGAATCGTGCGCGATGCGAAGCCGTCGCCGCTCGACTGGATCATTCGCCCCGACGCAGCGCTCAAACGATTGTCCCGCTCCCCGAGCGCCCTCGGGCGCGCTGCGGTGGTGAGTCTTCTGATCGCATTTCTTGCGACGGTGGGCGATGGCGTTCGGCGCGTTGCTGGTGCCTCTCCGATGATCGGGGACTCGTGGGGGGTGGTGGTCGTCGTCGGTGTCTTGTTGAGCGCGGTGGGGGCTGTCATCTATTGGACAGTCGCCCCCGTCTTCCTTCGCTGGCGAGTGCAGTGGTCTGGTGGTGAGGTGCCGGATCCGACCATGGGTCGCATTGCGTACTTCGCGACGGTGACACCGGCTGCGATTCTCTCGCTCGTCGCAGCAGTCGTATCACCGCTGTCCTCCGCTTCGCCCATCACGTTCTCAGCCCGCATCGGAGAGCGCAACTCCATCGGATTTCAGATCGCGCTGGTCTCGATGTTGGCGCTCGGGTGCGTTCCGCTCTATACCTCATCGCGACCAAGAGCTTCGGTGCAAAGAAGGTTCCAGCGGCGATCCTCGTGGTAGCACTTCCGATCGCGTGGTACGCGGGGTCTATCGCGATACTCGTGAGCGCGAGGCAGTTGCTCGATCGGTAACACGAGCACAGCGGACATACCCCCACGCCCAACCATCCGAGGGAAAAGTCACCACGTTCGGGGCCGCGCGATTTCGTGTTGATGATCTCGCGTCAAACGCAACTCCGCGGAAGCACATATTCGATCCAGCCAAGCCCGTTACTTGTCACTGCATCTCGCGCTGCGTCAGGCGCTCGCAACTCCTCGAACACGAGGAACGTCGCCGCGCGTTCTCCGACGGCTTCTTCGAGATGGTCCGCTACTTCGCCGCCGATGTCCTCGAATTCACTCGAATTGGTGTGGCAACTATGGCGTCGGTGTTGATCCTGATGATCCGTGTGAATCCCAGAGTTCGCCGCATGAAGAGATTCAACATGGATGCACAGGATCGACAGGATGATGCGGCACTTCGCTTGCCCGCGGCGACTCACGCTCGGATGCGATCGTTGCGGGCGTCGCACCGCGCTGGATCATGCACTCGAATTGGTGTGGCAACTATGGCTCTCTATCAAATGGGTGTGGCTACTGCGGCGATCCGTCGAACCGCAAGCGCTCCATCCGCGGAGGGCGCACGGGCGCGCGCACCGTCGGTTACATGGCCGCGTTCTCGGCGATGCGTTGCAACCCGGTGATCCGCGCGTTCGCCGAGCGTCTCAAGGCGAAGGGGAAGCCCCACAAGGTCGTCGTCGTCGCATGCATCCGCAGATCGAGCCATTGTGGCCACACCCACTCGATTGCAGCTCAGCGCTCGGCGTGTGGGGCTGAACGGTTGACCCAGGCGTCAGTCCGAGGCGCGCCGTGCGCCTTTTGGCCGCAGCTGCAGCCGCCGTGATGTCGATGGCGAGCGAGAGGTTGTCAAAACGTCACAGCTCGCGCGCAGCCATCCCGCAGACGCTCGC
>Ga0105044_10000085_pt1 | contig 96609 bp, 90 predicted proteins | sample MAT01_FD_78092 | JGI IMG/M metagenome (GOLD analysis project Ga0105044, IMG submission 78092) | Freshwater microbial communities from Lake Fryxell liftoff mats and glacier meltwater in Antarctica - MAT-01 | ecosystem: Environmental > Aquatic > Freshwater > Ice > Liftoff microbial mat | place...
CCGCCCCCATGGCGGCTCGCGTCGACAAGGTGGGGCTCCCGTCTTCGTCCCGTCTATCGCGCTCGCTCCCGTCTCCATCGCCCATGCACTCGCGGAGGACATGGAAACTCCCGCGTGGGGGCCCGAACAGCCGGGCGATCTCGCGCCCCGGACCGGGGGACGCTCCGCGATCGCATCCATCGCCTGTGGGCACGCCGCCCCTCCAGCGTGTCCAACACCGATGGGCTAACGGGCGGCCAATAATGTGGGGCGACGGCTTCGCGGCGGCGGCGACCTGTGCGACGCCTGCCCGGCGCGGGGCGACAACACCGCTCGTAATGCGGCCGGCACGGTGGCAGTTCCGCTGCGCCGACCACCTCGCGGACGCCTGCGCCGCGGCGATCGCGGACTGCAGCGACGCGCCCGGAACGGGTCAGGCGACCGTCGCCGGGTGCTGCGATCCGGTCGCCAACGCCTGGACCTTCCAGACCTGCAGCTTCAGCGACTTCTTCCTCGGCCGCACCGCGGGCGACCTCGTGCCAGGCAAGGGCAGCACGGCCACCGACTGTATCGCCGAGTGGGAACCGGGCAACCCCCTCAACGTCCCGTAATTGGACAAGCAGGGACTTCCGCGGAGACCCTGTGCATGGACAATCCCCAACAGTGCAACATGTCAGCTGGCGCCAGCACGGCGTCCACCGGCACGGCGTCCCTGCCGAAAGCGCGGAGTATCGTTCGGCGGTCGCACGCGCCGTACTACTGATCGGAGCTTGTCGTTGCCGCTTTCTGCCGGTGTCCGTTGGGGAGGCGGACCCATCCGGACCGCTGTGGGGTGGCTCCGATAAGGGATGTTCCGCCATCTACTCCAGCTCATCCGGGCTATCCGCACGACGACGACCTCGGCGTGCGGGTGATGTTCCCGGTCCACAAGTACGACAGCGGCTTCTCCGCCGTCGACGGCAACAAGGGCTTCTTCGAGCTCGGCAACATCATCCAGACGCGCCACTTCTCCAACTTCACCACCGACTGCGATGCGGACGCACCGACGGTCTTCGATCGCCGGGCGATGACCTTCCCCGGCATGAACGAGCCGCGCGCCGACGACTTCGCGCCCGCGCCGAACGACTTCAGCGAGTTCTACATCGGTCCGATCGCCACCTTCCTGCCGTTTTGCGGGCGCCTCACGCAGCAGCCGATCCCCGGCGAGAACGACCACGGCCAGAACGCCGCCCTCACGCCCCTGGGCGAGTTCCTCATCGGGCGCATGATGGCGAAGGGCATGATCGTCGAGGTCGACCACCTGCCGCGCCATTCCTATCGCCGCGCCGGCGAGATCCTGGAGGCGAACGACAATCCCGGCGCCGGCACGCACGGGCTCGACAACTCCGGCCGCCTGTACGAGCTGGGCGGCATCTCGAAATCAGGCTTCGGGCGCTGCCGCTCGGCCACCACGCCGGCCACGGCCGACGACGGCTTCCAGGCGCGGCTGCAGAGCACCCGCGACCACAGCGGTTACCCCGGTCTCGGCTTCGGCCTCGACCTCAACGGCTTCGCCGGCGCTCCGGGACCGCGCTTCGGCGCGAAGAGCGGCTGCGGCGCTACGCAGACCGATCCGCTCACCTATCCGTTCACGTCCTGTTCCGGCGACGTCACCTTCGACCAACCGAAGGTCGGCCACCGCATGCTCGACTTCAACACCGAAGGCCTCGTCCACATCGGCCTGCTGCCCGACCTGATCGCGGACGTGCGCCGCGACGGCGTCAGCGACGCCGACCTGGAGCCGCTGTTCCGCTCGGCCGAGGCCTACATGCGGATGTGGGAGAAGGCCGAGGGCCGCGCCGCGGCGCTTGGCAAGGCGGGAGTGCTCCGATAGTCGCGGGGCGTGGACGGCGACGGCGAGCACAGCGACGAGGCGTTGCTGACGGCGGCGCGCCAGGGCGACCGGCCGGCCCTGGAGGCACTGCTCGCGCGCTACCAGGCCCGCATTTACCGCTACGGGCTGCGCATGTGCGGCGATCCCGAGGACGCCAAGGACGTCCTCCAGGAGACGATGCTGGCGATGGCGCGGCGCGTCGGCGCGTTGCAGGCGGCGGGGGCGCTGCCGACCTGGCTCTACGCGGTGGCGCGCAGCTTCTGCATCAAGCGGCGCCGGGGCCGGCACCCGCGGGGACGCTCGCTCGACGACGCCGGCGGCGCTGATCTGCAACTCGCCGACCCGGCGCGCGGGCCCGAGGAGCGCGTCGCCGGTCGGCAGATCGAGGCGGCGCTGGCGGCGGCGATCGCCGATCTCAACCCGGCGCAGCGCGACGTGCTGCTGTTGCGCGACGTCGAGGGCCTCAGCGCGCCCCAGGTGGCGGAGGTTCTAGGTATCCGCATCGAGGCGGTGAAGAGCCGCCTGCACCGCGCCCGCGTGGCGCTGCGCGATCGCCTGGCACCGGCTATCGGCCTGCCCGCCGCCGAGCCGGCCGCCGCCGGCTGTCCTGACGTGCGGACGCTGTGGTCGCAGCACCGCGAGGGCGAGATCACCGCGGATCTGTGCGCGCGCATGGAGGCGCACCTCGCCCAGTGCCCGCGCTGCGCCGCTGCATGTGAGTCCCTCAAGCGCACTCTGGCGGTCTGTCAGAGCGCCCCGACCCCGCGCGTACCGGCGGACGTCCAGCAGGCCCTGCGCGCGGCGCTGGACGCCCCGGCGTAGTCCGGCGCCCGCCGCGCCCCACCCCTGCCCGGCGACGCCGAGCACCGCCAGGGGCTGGGGGCCAATCGCGATCCCCAGCGAACCCTTTCCGCCTCCGGGTGGCTCTCTACCAGTGGAAAGCGAAGGAGCCCCCCCAATGACCAACGAACGTCGTGTCCGCCTGCTCGCCGGCAGCATGGTCGCCATCAGCCTGCTGTTGGGCTATTTCGTCGCCCCGGCCTGGCTGCTGCTGGCCGCTTTCGTGGCCCTGAACCTGATCCAGTCGTCCTTCACCAGCTTCTGCCCGGCCGCGAAGCTCCTGGGGGGATCGAAGAGCAATGGGGTGTCGTGTGGTGCCCAGTCGAGCTGACCTGGCTGGGGTGCTGACCGCGGCGCTCCTGGCGCTGGGGTCGGCCGCCGGCGCGCAGCCGCTGACCGTCGAGGAGGCGGTCGGTACGGCCCTGCGCGACAATCCCGACGCGCGCGCCGCCGCCGAGCGCATCGGCGAGGCGGAGGCCCGCTTGGGCGAGGCGACGTCCGCCTTCTACCCACGCGTCGATGGCCGCATCGGCTTCGCCCGTACCGACAACCCGGCGCAGGCCTTCGCGATGATCCTCAACCAGCGCAAGTTCAACTTCGACCTGAACTTCAACAACCCCGGCCCGACCCAGAACGTCCGCCCCGAGATCCTCGGTGCCTTGCCGATCTTTCGCGGCGGCCAGGACTACCTGCGCCGGCAGGCCGCCGAGCTGGGCGTCGAGGCGGCCAAGCTGGAACGGCTGGCGGTGCGCAACGCCCTCACCGAGGCGGTGATCGACGCGTTCCACGCGCTGGTGGCGGCGCCGCAGCTGGCCGATGCCGCCGGAGCCTCGGTACGCGCGGTGGAGGCCGCGCTCGACCACGCCCGGATCGGCGTCGACGCCGGCACGGTGCTCAAGTCGGACGAGCTGTCGCTGGAGGCGCGCCTCGCCGAGGCGCGCGAGCAACAGCTGCGCGCCGCCAACGCGGTGGAGCTGGCGCGCACCGGCCTGCGCACGCTGCTCGGCCTGCCGGCCAGCGAGACGGTCGAGATCGCGGCGACGGGCGGCGAGTCGGCGCCGATGATGCCGGCCACGGTCGACGCGGCCGTGACCCGCGCCACCACGGCGCGCCCCGAGCTCGGCGCGGCGGCCAGCCAGGTGGCGATGCGCGAGCGCGAGGTGAAGGCGGAGCAGGCCGGGTATCTCCCGACGATAGACGTCGTCGGCGGCTACGCCAACGACTCGAGCAACTTCCAGCTCACCCACGAGAACGACAGCTGGGTGGTCGGCGCCACCGCCGAGATCAACATCTTCTCGGGCTTCCGCACCCGCGAGAAGGTCCGCGCCGCCGAGCACCGGCTCGGCCAGGCGCGCGAGGTCGAGCGGCGCACCCGCCTGGAGGTGGAACGGGAGGCGCAGAACGCGTCCCTGTCCTACGGCGAGGCGCGCCAGCGCGACGCCGTCAGTCAGAGCGGCCGCACCGCCGCGGACGCCGCGCTGCGGCTGGTCGAGGAGCAGTACCGGGCCGGCACGGTGACCGTCACCCGCTATCTCGAAGCCGAGGCGGCGCGCAGCGCCGCGCAGTCGCGCGCCATCGTCGCGCGCTACGACGTCCGCCGCGCCGAAGCGGCGCTGCAGAAGGCGATCGGCGCCTGGGCCGACGACGAGGGGCTCACGCCATGAACGCTCCGCAGGGTTCCGACTCGTCTCCCCGCATCCCCCGCAAGGCGATCGCCGCCGCCGCGTCCGTGCTCGGCCTGATCCTCCTGCTGCTCTACCTGGAAGGCGCCCTCGGCGGTCACAAAGTGAAGCCCGGCCACGCGCCTTCGGCGCCGGTGGCGGCCGCCGGCGCGGCGACGGTGGTGGTCGAGGAGCGCCAGATCGACGACGTCGTCGACTGGCCCGGCACGGTGACGGCGCGGCTCAGCGCCGAGGTCGCGCCGACGCTGCTGGCGCGCGTGCTCGAGGTGCGCGTGCAGGCCGGCAGCGCGGTGCACCGCGGCGACGTCATCGCGGTGCTCGACGCCCGCGACCTCACCGCGCGTCGCCGGCAGGCCGAGGCGGCGCTGGCCGCGGCGACCGCGCAGGCGCGCCAGGCCGAGGCCGACCTCGGTCGCGCCCGGCAGCTCTTCGGCAAACAGGCCCTCACCCGCCAAGACCTCGACGCCGCCGAGGCGCGCGCCGCGACGGCGACGGCGCAGGCGGCGCAGGCCGGCGACGCCCTGGCCGAGGCGCGCGTGCGCCTCGGCGAGACGGACGTGCGGGCACCGTTCGACGGCGTCGTCGCGACACGCCACCTCGACCCCGGCGATACCGCCGGGCCGGGCGCGCCGGTCGTCCTGCTGCAGGATCCGTCGACACTGCGCCTCGAGGCCGACATCTCCGAGCGCTGCGCCGCGCCGCTCGCCATCGGCGCCGAGTTGCCCGTGCAGGTCGGCGCGCCGCCCGTCGAACTCGTCGCCCGCGTCGAGGAGCTGGCGCCGGTCGCCGACCCGAGCAGCCGCACGCGCCACGTGAAGGCCGTGCTGCCCCCCGACGCGGCGCTGCGCCCCGGCGCCTTCGCCACCCTGCGCCTCGCCTGCGGCGCGCACCGCGCCGTGATGGCGCCCGCCGCGGCCGTGCGCCGCGCCGGCCAGCTCGAAACCGTGCGCGTGCTCGTCGCCGGCGCCCCGCTGGTGCGCAGCGTGCGCACCGGCAAGGCGATCGGCGACCAGGTCGAGATCCTCTCCGGCCTGCAGGCCGGCGATACGGTGCTGGTAGGGCGATGACTCTGATGCTGGAGGCCGCCGCGGCCGCGACGCCCCCTTGCGGATCGGGACATGACTGACCTGACTCCACGACCCGAGCGCGGCTGGACGGCGCGCATCGTCGAGATCTTCATCACCTCGAAGCTCTCGATCCTCTTCCTGCTCGCCTCGCTCGCCGCCGGCGCGGTGGCGCTGCTGGCTACGCCGCGCGAGGAGGAGCCGCAGATCGTCGTGCCGTTCGCAGACGTGATCGTCGACATGCCGGGGGCGACGGCCGCCGAGGTCGAGAACCTGGTCGCCACGCCGCTCGAGTCCAAACTGTGGGAGATCGACGGCGTCGAGTACGTGTACTCGCAGGCCCGCCCGGGCCAGGCGGTGGTGACGGTGCGCTTCTTCGTCGGCGAGGACCGCGAGCGCAGCCTGGTCAAGGTGTGGAACAAGGTCATGTCCAACCAGGACGCCATCCCGCAGGGTGTCACCGGGTGGATCGTGAAGCCGGTCGAGATCGACGACGTGCCGATCGTGTTGTTCACGCTGTCGTCGGCGAATCCCGACTACGATGGCGCGGCGCTGCGGCGGGTGGCCGACGAGGTGCTCGACAAGCTCGGGCGCGTTCCCAACACCGGCCGGCGCTGGGTGGTCGGCGGCGAGCCGCGCCAGGTGACCGTGTATGCCGACCCGGCGCGCCTGGCGGCGCGCGGCGTGTCGCTGCTCGAGGTGCTGCGCGCGCTCGAGGCCGCCAACCTCAACGTGCAGGCCGGGCGCTTCGAGCGCGGCGGCGCCGAGGTCGCCCTGGAGGCGGGGCCGTTCTTTCGCTCGTCCGACGAGGTCGGCGCCGCGCTGGTGGTCAGCCGCGACGGCCGCCCGGTCTACGTGCGCGACGTCGCCCGAGTCGTCGATGGCCCGGCCGAGGCGGAGAGCTACACCCGCATCGGCTTCGGCCCGGCCGCGGCGTCGGCGCGCCGCGTCGGCGAGGGCGCCGCGCCGGCGCCCGGCGAGGAGCGCCCCGCGGTCACCATCGCCGTCGCCAAGCGCAAGGGCACCAACGCCGTGCGCGTCGCCGAGGAGGTGATCGCGACCGTCGCGGGACTGCGCGGCACGATCGTGCCCGACGAGGTCGACGTGCACGTCACGCGCGACTACGGCGAGTCCGCCAACCACAAGGTCAACGAGTTGGTGAAGCACCTGCTCATCGCCATCGCCACGATCATCGTCCTGCTCGCCATCGCCCTCGGCCCGCGCGAGGCGGTCGTCGTCGCCATCGCCGTGCCGATGACGCTGGCCATCACCCTGCTGCTCGATCTGCTGTTCGGCTACACGATCAACCGCGTCACGCTATTCGCGTTGATCCTCTCGCTCGGCCTGCTGGTCGACGACCCGATCGTCGACGTCGAGAACATCTTCCGCCACTTCCGCCTGCGCCGCGAGCCGCCGCTCGACGCGACCCTGACCGCCATCGACGAGGTGCGGCCGCCCACCATCCTGGCGACGTTCACCGTCATCGTCTCCTTCCTGCCGATGTTCTTCATCACCGGCATGATGGGCCCGTACATGGCGCCGATGGCCTTCAACGTACCGGTGGCGATGCTGACGTCGCTGATCGTCGCCTTCACCGTCACGCCGTGGGCCGCCTACCACCTGCTCAAGGGCGAGTACGACAAGGGCGACGCGGAGCCGTTCGACCTGCACCGCTCGGCCGTCTACCGCGGCTATCGCGCGCTGCTGCTGCCGCTGCTGACGCAGCGCCGGCGCGCCGCGCTGTTCCTGGGCGCCGTCGGCGTGGCCTTCGTCGTCTCGGCGCTGCTCGCCGTCACCCGGGCCGTGCCGCTGAAGATGCTGCCGTTCGACAACAAGAACGAGATGGCGCTGATCGTGGATATGCCGGCCGGGGCGAGCCTCGAGGCGACCGACGCGGTGGCGCGCGACCTCGGCCGCTATCTCGCCGGCGTCGCCGAGGTGACCGACTTCGAGAGCTTCGTCGGCGTCGCCGCGCCGATGGATTTCAACGGCATGGTGCGCCACTACTACCTGCGCCGCGGCGGCAACGTCGGCGAGGTGCGCATCAACCTCCTGCCAAAGGAGGAGCGGGTGCAGCAGTCGCACCAGATCGCGTTGCGCATCCGGCCCGACATCGAGCGCATCGGGGCGGCGCACGGCGCCAACGTCAAGATCGCCGAGGCGCCGCCGGGGCCGCCGGTGATCTCGACCGTCGTCGCGGAGGTCTACGGGCCGCTCGACGCGCCGTACGGCGACCTGGTCGCGGTGTCGAAGACCGTGCGCGCGGCGCTCGCCGAGGTGCCGGGCGTGGTCGACGTCGACGACTTCTCGCAGGCACCGCACGAGATGGTGCGCTACGAGCTCGACCGCGAGAAGGCGGGGCTCACCGGCGTCAGCGTAGCCGAGGCGGCGCAGACCCTGGCGGTGGCCGTCGGCGGCGGCCCGGCCGGCCGCCTGCACGCGCCGCACGAACGGCTGCCGATCGGCATTGACGTGCGCCTGTCGCGCCCGACGCGCAGCAGCGCCGCCGAGCTGATGGCCGTGCGGGTGAAGTCCGCCACCGGCCAACTGGTGCCGCTCGGCGAGATCGGCAGTGCCCGGCGCGACGAGGCCGAGCAGGTGATCTTCCACAAGAACCTGCGCCCGGTGGCATTCGTCATCGCCGAGATGGCCGGGCGCAGCCCGGTCGAGGCGGTCCTGGCGATGTTCGACTGGGAGAAGGCCCATCCGCTGCCGGCGGGATACTCAATGGACCTCGCCGGCGAGGGCGAATGGAAGATCACCGTCGACGTGTTCCGCGACCTCGGCCTCGCCTTCGCCGCGGCGCTGGCGATGATCTACGTGCTGCTGGTCGCCCAGACCGGCTCGCTCGGCGTGCCGCTGGTGATCATGATCGCCATCCCGCTCACCCTGATCGGCATCATGCCCGGCTTCTGGCTGCTCAACCTGCTGTTCACGTCGCCGGTCGGCGAGTACGCCAACCCGGTGTTCTTCACCGCCACCGGCATGATCGGCATGATCGCCCTGGCCGGCATCGTCGTGCGTAACTCGATCATCCTGATCGACTTCATCGAGCACATCCGCGCCCGCGACCCGCAGATGCCGCTCGACGCCGTCATCGTCGAGGCCGGCGCCACGCGCCTGCGGCCGATCGCCCTCACCGCCGCGGCGGCGATGTTCGGCTCGATCGTCATCACCCTCGACCCGATCTTCTCCGGCCTGGCGTGGAGCTTCATCTTCGGCATCTTCGCCTCCACGGCGTTCACGCTGCTGGTCGTGCCGGTGGTGTACTACCTGATCTACCGCCACGGCTGATGTGGTCGCGGCCCTTGTGGCCACACGCGCCGGTAGCCATCGGGCGACGCGCCGCGTCGCCGTGCGGCGACAGGCGCCGCGACTGGACGGAGCGCGGTTGTCCCGGGTGACAAGTCCCACGATGGGGTTGCCTGGGGCGCGCGTGCTTGCGGACTCACGGCCGACCGTTGACCGCTACCTGCGCGTGGTGCGAGTGCACGCAGCACCCATCCGGACCGCTGTGGATGTGGGTCCGATACGGGATGTTCCGTCATCGACTTCAGCCCCTCCGGGCTATCGGCATCGAATCGACGCGGACGCTAGCACGCCGCGCAGAATCACGATGACGACATTCTTCATTAGGCACGCGTCGATGTCTGACACGCGCATGCCGTGCGTGGCGCCGCAGGAGGACATCCGCCGCTACGCTCGCCCGCCTCGCCGCGGCGGCCGCTGACCCCGTTCGCTTTCGCCTGCAACCATCAGACGCTGCACACCCCGCCAGGGCTTTGTCCCTCCCTTGGCATGCTGGTAGGTTCCCGATCGCCATGTCGCGCGGACGACTTCCATGGGTGTGGGACTACGATATCGACGAATCGCAGTTCCGCGCCCTGCTCGCCGGAGAGCGCACGCTGGGCAGGCTCGACCAGCGTTGGGCCGCGGTGCGTCTGCTCGAGTACGGACCCTATCGCGAGATCGTGCGTCTCCTCGGATTCCGCGCCCTGGTGGCCAACTGGCCGCGCTGGCGGACGCACGTTCGTTCCGTGACCCGGAGACGGGGCCTCGATTTCCTCGTCGCGTGGCTGCCTGAGCACCATCCGGAGCTGGTGTAGCCGTCGATGGCCGTCGACCGATCCTTCTACTTCGACCGCCTCTATCCGCTGCAGGACGAGGTGCTGCGGCTGCTCCGCCAGATCGAGACAGGTTTCTACCTCAGCCGTGGTACCGCAGCCTCGCGCGGCTATCTCCAGCATCGCTTCTCGTACGACCTGGATCTCTTCGTCAACGATGATCGGCGCTTCGGTTTGTGGGCCGACCGCGTCGTCACGGCACTCGCGTCACGCGCCGATTGGACGGTCGAGGTCGTGCTCCGCGAGGAACGGTTCGTGCGGATCACCCTCGATACGCCGGGCGTTCCCCTCAAGCTCGAGTTCATCGACGACGTCCCGTCCCATGTCGGTGCGGTGACGGAGCACCCGATCCTGGCGCGCCTCGATTCGGCGGAGAACATCCTCGCCAACAAGCTCACGGCCCTCGTGGACTTGGGGAGCCCAAGGACCTCGCCGATGTCTGGGGGTTCTGCTGCGCGCTCGGGATGTCGCTCGAGGACGCGCTTGCCGGCGCGCAGAGCAAGGCGGCCGGACTCTTCGCACCCGACGTGGCGCGATGTCTCCTCCAGGCCACCGCCGACGACTGGCGCCTGGTGCGGTGGATCGACGCGCCGGACGCCGAGCGCTTCGTCGCCGACCTGTGCGCCCTGGGCGAGCGTCTGGTCCTCGTCGGTAACGGCTGATCGCCCAGGCCGACGTTGGGGAACCTGCGAGCCTAACGAGGCGCTCAGGTACACCGCGCGTGGTTCCGCGGGCACTTGCGTCGCGCGCGCGCGAACCCGTATGTCCCGGCGGCAGGGCAGATTGCGATCGTGACGGCGCTCACCGACATGCCGGAGATCAGGTACGCACGCAGCGGCGATCTCAACATCGCCTATCAGCGCTTCGGCTCGGGACCGGACGTGGTGATCATTCCGGGGATGGTCTCCAACGTCGAGCTCGCCTGGGAGCACGAGGTGTTTCGGCGCGCCCGCGAGCACGGTGGCCGGTACGTCCGCTGGCTCGAGTTCGACAAGCGGGGATGGCCAGCTCGGACCGCTTCGACCAGGTGCCGACGCTCGAGCAGCGGATCGACGACATCCTGGCGGTCATGGACGCGGAGGGGCTGGCGCGCGCCCACGTGCTCGGCCTCTCGGAGGGGGGCATCATGGGGCAGCTCTTCGCTGCCCTGCATCCCGAGCGGGTCGATCGGCTCGTCCTCGTGAACTCCATGATCGGATTCTCGGCCCTCGGCGATCTCCGCCGGCAGGAGGATGATCCACCGATGCGCCAGGCGGAGGTGTTCGAGCGCTTCCAGCGCATGATCGCCGGCTGGGGACGAGAGCCCGAGCATCTCGTCGATCTCTTTGCCCCGAGCCGGAACGACGACCCGGCCTTTATCCGTTGGGTGGGACGCTTCGAACGCCAGACGTGCAGTCGCGCCGACATCCAGCGTCAGTTCGACAGCGTCCTCGGGCTCGACGCCAACGATCGGCTCGGGGACATACGGGCCCCGACGCTGGTCTTGAACGTGACCGGCGACCGGGCCATCCCGCCGGCGTTCGGTCGCTACCTGGCAGCGCGCATTCCCGGGGCCCGCTACGTGCAGTTCCCGGGCGAGGACCACTTCTGCTGGGTCATGCCGAACTGGCGCGAACTGATGGATTGCTGGATCGAGTTCGTCACCGGCCGCGCCCCGGTGGCGCGCAGCGAGCGACGCTTCGCCACCGTGCTCTTCACCGACATCGTCGACTCGACCGCCCGTTCTGCCGTGGTCGGCGACGCAGCCTGGCGCGAGATGCTGGATCGACACGATCGCATCGCCTGGCAGGCAGCCGGCCGCCATGCGGGAACGCTGGTCAAGAACACGGGCGATGGGCTTCTGATGACCTTCGGCGCTCCCTCCCAGGCCGTGGCGTGCGCGACAGAGCTGACGCGCGCGCTCGACGAGATCGGTCTGCGCATACGTGCGGGCCTGCACGCGGGCGAGGTCGTGGTGCGCGAGGATGGCGATGTGACCGGTCTGGCGGTGAATCTCGCCGCACGCGTGCAACAGGCCGCGTCGGGCGGCGCACCGTGGGTCTCGTCGACGGTGCGCGACCTCCTGCTCGGCGGCGAGTGGTCGTTCACCGAGCGGGGCGAACACCGGCTCAAGGGCATCGACGGTGCCTGGCGGCTCTACGAGCTGACCGCGTAGCGGCCGACGGCAGCCACGGCGGGCGTTGCGGCGCGTCGGCGGGATCGAACGCGGCAAAGCGCGCGACGACCTGGTCGCGGTCCTCGAGTTCGTGCAGCTCCGTGACGGCGAGGCGGCCGGCGCGGTAGCGGAGGACAGGGATGTTCCGTCATCTACTCCAGCTCATCCGGGCTATCGGCTCTGCGGTAGGGGAGCGTTGCGTATCATCGAGAGGCTTGCCCCCCCCGCGAGGCGTCCCCCGATGACGCCCGCCCAGCGACTGCGCTCTCAGACCGCGGCGTTCGCCGTTGACGGCGCCGTCGCGCCGTCGTGCCTACCCCTGCGCGTCGGCGCACCCGTGCGCCACCGACCCGACCGCGGCCCACATGCTCGCACCACACACCGGGGGTGGCGCGCTCGTGTTCCCGCTCCGACTCGCACTCGCCCGCGCTTTCGCACCGCGCGGCGAGCGAACCCCCGTGCCGACCGAACGCTATCCCTCGATTCAATCCCCATAGACCGCGACCGTTCGGTGTACGCGGTCTAGTTCAGCCTGGTGTATCCGCGCTCCGGCCGCCGCCACTTCTGCTCTTGTCGCATGTGTCCGCTCGGCCGGACGGCGGATCAAACGCTCTGGAGTATCCGATGCTCCTGGCACGGAGGGCGCGGCGGCGCCGCGCCCTCCGCGGTCACTGGACCGGATACTCGTAGACGTCGCGGCGCGTGCCGATGTGCGCCGTCGCCGGGTCGAGGAACCAGCGTTCGACGACGATCTCGAAGCCCTCCGCGTCGGGGCGACTGGCGCCCAGCGCGGCGGCAAGCCCGGCGGGCGAGGCGAGCGTGCCCCAGAGGGCGCGGCCCTTCTTCAACCGGGAGGCGGCGCGGCGCGCCGGGCGCGGCAGGTCGCGCAGGGCGATCTCGCTGACGGCGCCGGCGCGGCGTTCGCGCAGCGCCACCCGCACCGGCAGTTTCGGCGTGCAGTACATGGCCCAGCCGAAGAAGCGCCACGGGTCGAGTCCGTAGCGCGCCACCAGGGCGCGGTGCGCGAGCGGCCAGGCGGCGAGGACGACGAGCGCGGCGACGACCAGGCGCTGTTTGGCGGCGAGGGGCATGTCAGTCCTGCTCGGATAGAAGATTTTTCACACGCAGGCACGCAGAAACGGAGGTCGGGAACACCTCCGTGTCTCCGTGTGAGATCCTTCAATTGAAGAAGAACTCCGGCAGCAGGCCGATGCGCACGGCGATGAGGACGGCGAACAGCGCCGCCCACAGCGGCAGCAGGGTGCGGTTGCACGGCCGGTCGAGGAAGAGCAGCACGAGGTTGACGAACAGGGCGCCGAACATCAGTTCGCGCGCGCCCGCTTCGATGGCGACGACGAAGGCCAGGGTCACCAGTGCCGCGGCGTGGCGCGTCCGCCGCAGAACCAGAAAGGCCGGCGCCAGCAGCTCGAAGAGGTAGGTCGCGTTCGACACCATGACCGCCAGGGGCGCCTGGATGGCGTACGGCCCGGCGCCCGGGCCGACGGCGCGCAGCGCCAGCAGGCGCTCCATCTCGGCCGCCGGCACCATCCAGCCGAAGAGGGCGGCGAAGCTCGGCTTGCTGCTGATCGAGAAGCCGAGGAACTGGGCGTCGAAGTAGGTGCCGTGCAGGACCTTCTGCAGGCCCGAGGAGAAGAAGACGATGACCGTCAGCCAGCGCGCGGCGGCCAGCAGCAGGGTACGCTCGCCGGCGTCGCGCGGATCGCAGAGCACCAGCAGGCCGACGCAGAGGTACTCGATGAAGAAGTGGTTCGAGGTGCCGGGGAAGGAGGCGACGAGCTTGATCGTCAGCACCGCCCAGGCCAGCGCGGCGGCGGCGCGGGCGCGGGCGGGGTCGCGCCAGGCGACGACGGCGCAGGCGGCGAGGACGACCGCCAGCAGCCAGCGGGCGACGAGCCAGTCGTCGCCGCGCTCGGCCCACAACAGCGTGCGGACCGCGACGTGAAAGAGCAGGAAGAGCTGGAAGGCGCGGGCGATGGCGTCCTGGGCTGACGGATCGACCGGATCCATCAGCCCGAGGACGCGCGCCGCCCGCCCGCCGGGCGCCGTCATCAGCTGAACTGCGCCGACTCCTCGTCGATCAGGGTCTTGAACGCCGGCCGCGCATGGCCCGCGGCGACATAGGCGGCGACCTTCGGCCAGCGCGTGGCGTCGGGCGTCACGCCGGCGTGGCGCAGGTTGACGAACTGCGACAGGACGCTGATGTCGCCGATCGACAGCGCGCCGCCGACCAGGAACGGGCCGCTGCCGAGCTGGCTCTCGAGGTAGTCGAAGAGCGGCGGCAGGTCCTCGTCGATCGCCTTCTGCACCGCCGCCTCGTCGCACGGGCGGCCGAAGAAGCGCGGCGCGACAACCTTGGGAAAAAAGATCTTGGCGCCGAAGACCGCCACCAGGCCGCTGTCCGCCCACTCCTCGAACCACAGCGCGCGCGCGTAGTCGTAGGCGTCGGCTGGGTAGAACGCCGGCGACGGGTGGGTGCGCTCGATGTAGGCGGAGATGACCGACGAATCGGCGAGGACGCGCCCGGCGTCGTCCTTGTAGGCGGGGATCTTGCCGAGCGGGCTCATCGTGCGGAACTCGGCCGGCATCATCGGGCCGACCATGATCGGCTCGAGGTCGTAGGCGACCTTCTTCTCGGCCAGGACGACGCGCACCTTGCGCACGAACGGCGAGGCGTTGACTCCGTAGACGGTGGGCATGGGCTTCTCCTCTGCGTGTGGCGGGGTCAGATCCCCGACGATTCGAACGGCCAGTTGCTCGCTTCCGTGCCGCCGTCGACCTCGAAGATCTTGCCGGTGACCCAGCTCGAGGCCGGCGAGGCGAGATAGAGGGCGGCGATGGCGATGTCCTCGACGCGGCCGATGCGGCGCATCGGCGTCAAAGCCTCCATCTTGCCGCGCAACTCGTCGTCGAGAAACGGCGCCAGGGCCGAAGTCTCGACGGCGCCGACGGCGATGGCGTTGACGCGCACCTTGGGCGCGAACTCGCGGCCGAGCTCGCGGGTCATAAACGACAGCGCCGCCTTGGCGGTGCCGTAGGCGACGAAGCCCGACATCACCAGGCGGCCGGCGGCGGAGGAGATGTTGACGATGCTGCCGCCACCGGCGCTGGCGAGCATCTTCGGCACCGTCAGGCGGGTGAGCACGAAGGCGGAGGTGACGTTGAAGCGCAGCGCCTCCTCGAACATCGCCTCGCTGGTGTGCAGCGCCTCCATCGGCGGCGAGCCGCCGGCGTTGTTGACGAGGATATCGACGCGGCCGAACTCGCGCAGCGTCGCCTCGACCAGCGCCTCGAGGTCGGCGCGCTGCATGACGTCGCACACCACCGGCAGGGCGCGGACGCCGAAGCCGCGCGCCTGTTCCGCCGTCGCCTCGACCTGCTCGCGCGTGCGCGCGGCGCACGCCACGTGCGCGCCGAGTTCGGCGAAGGCCAGCGCGCAGCCGGCGCCGATGCCGCGCCCGGCGCCGGTGACGATGGCAACTTTGCCGTCGAGCTTGAAGCGATCGAGCAACATCGAACCTCCGAAAAAGGAACGTTACCGCGCAGACGCAGCGGCGCGGAGAGGCGCGGCAATCACCGCGGCCTCCGCGCCTCTGCGTCTCTGCGGTGAGCCGGGGGAGCGGCGGACGCGACGGTGCGGAGGCGCGTCGGGCGGATCTCGTCGATGAGTTTGAAATCCAGCGCTTCCTGCGGCGACAGGTAGTATTCCTCGCCGCCGACCATCGGGAACCAGTCGTCGGGCAGGGCGGCGCGGCGGCGCCAGATGCGCTCGTAGCGCTGCAGGGCCAGGCGCTCGTACGAGAAAGAGGTCTTGGTCTCCTCGTCCAGGCTGGCGTGGATCATCAGGACGGAGTTGGGCGTCGCGTAGCGGCGGCCGGTGCCGGCGGCGAGGATCAGGGCGCCGGAGGAGTAGCAGCCGCCGATGGCCCAGGTGTTCACCGGCGCGTCGATGAGCTGCATGGCGTCGATGATGGTGAAGGCGCTGTCGACCCAGCCGCCCTGCGTCGACAGGTAGAGGTCGATCGGGCGCTTCGGGTCGATGGCATTCATATAGAGGAGGCGTGCGACCACCTCCTTGGCGGTGCGCTCGTTGATGTTCTCGGTGACCAGGATCTGGCGGCTGGTGATGAGCGGGTCGTCGGCGCGCAGTTGCGGGTCGGCCGGCACCGCGGCCAGGAGTTCGTCGATCACCGACTCGGCGATCGCGCCGGGGTTGGCGAGCGCGTCGTCGATGGCGCTCAGGGAACGGAGGGTGTTCGCCACCGCGAGCAGCCCGACCAGGGCGACGACGGTGGCGGCGCCGATGAGCAACACGCGCCAGCGGGTGGACATCTCATGTCGTATGGCTGAGGGACTGCCGCCCTGCAAGGTGCCCGGCGCCTCAGGCCGGATCGCTGAACTGGCTGGGGCGCTTCTGCATGTTCGACGCCACCGCCTCGAGCTGGTTCGGCGTGCCGAGCAGGCTGCGCTGCAGGCGCTCCTCGAGGCGCAGGCCGTCGGCGACGCCGAGCAGGGGCGCGTCGGTGAGCAGGCGCTTGCCGGCGCGGATGGCGTCGGGCGACTTGGCGGCGATCTCGCGCGCCATCGCCGTCGCGGCGGCGTGCGGATCGTCGGCGACGCGCGTCACCAGGCCCAACGCCGCCGCCTCGCGGCCGTCGACGATGCGGCCGGTGAAGGTCAGCTCCTTGGCGACGTCGAGCCGCACCAGGTGCCGCAGCGTCTGCGTGCCGCTCATGTCGGGGATCAGGCCCCACTTGATCTCCATCACCGACAGCTGCGCGTCGGGCGCGGCGATGCGGATGTCGGCGCCGAGGGCGATCTGCAGGCCGCCGCCGAAGGCGACGCCGTGCAGTGCGGCGATGACCGGCACCGGCAGCTCGGTCCACACCCAAGCGGCGTGCTGGGCGCCGTTGGCCGCCCCGTCGCCGCGCCGCGCCAGCAGCGCGGCGCCCGGGTCGTCGCTGTTGCCGGCCATGGCCATGAAGCTGGCGAAATCGAGGCCGGCGCAGAAGCCGCGTCCGGTGCCCGATAGCACGACGGCGCGCACGGAGCGGTCGGCGGTCAGCGCGGCGCCGGTCTCCGCCAGCGCCTCGAACATCGCCCGGTCGAGGGCGTTGAGCTTCTCCGGCCGGTTCAACCGCACGTCGGCAACCCCGGCCTCGATGGTGACCTGTACCCGTTCGCTCATGGAAACTCCCTCCTGCCGAAATCCCTCCCAGCACAACCCGGCGCGCCGCGCTACGGGGGAGGGGGAGGGGGACGTTGGGGCGAAACGGGCACTTCCGCCGCGGAAGTGCCCGTTTCGCCCCAACGTCCCCCTCCCGCCATTGCCCCTCGCGCGCATTGGTGGGCATCATCATCGCTCAGCCCCATGCCGCAGCTCCACGGAACGGTCCATCCGGATTTCTGGCCGGTAGCACGCGCGCTGACCAAGCAGCTCGGGCGCGGACCCGGCGGCGCGGCGGTGTGCGTCTATCACCGCGGCGAGAAGGTCGTCGACATCTGGGGCGGCGCCCGCAACGCCGCCGGCGAGCCTTGGCGGGCGGAGACGATGTCGGTGTCGTTCTCCACCACCAAGGGCGTCACGGCGACGGCGCTGCACATCCTCGCCGACCGCGGCCTGGTCGATTACGACGCGCCGGTGGCGCGCTACTGGCCGGAGTTCGCGCAGGCTGGCAAGGACGCCATCACCGTCCGTCAGCTCCTCAGCCACCAGGCCGGGCTGTATGACATCCGCCACCTGATCGACGATGCGGCGCGCATGCGCGACTGGGAGCACATGACCGAGGCGTTGGCGCGCAGCGCGCCGCGCCTGCCGCCGGGCTCGGCCAGCGCCTACCACGGCATCACCTTCGGCTGGTTGGTCGGCGAGATCGTGCAGCGCGTCTCCGGCCGCTCCTTCGCGCAGTTCGTGCAGGACGAGATCGCCGCGCCGCTCGACCTCGACGGCCTGTACATCGGCGCGCCGCCGCAGGCCACGGCGCGTGCCGCCGAGCTGCTGATGCCGGAGCGCGGGCGGCAGCGCATGGCCGCGCTCGGCGACCGCCTCGATCGCGCCCACCGCTACGCCGGCTGGGTCGGCGTGCGCTACGATCTGCGGCGCATCGCCGACGCGCTGATCGTGCCCGGCATCATGGACTTCCCGTGGGCGGCGCCGGAGGTGTTGGCGGCGTCGATCCCCGCCGCCAACGGCCTGTTCACCGCCCGCTCGCTGGCCAAGCTGTACGCCGCCCTGGCTAACGGCGGCTCGTTCAACGGCGTGCGCCTGCTGTCGCCGCGCACCATCGAGCGCGCCACCGAAGTGCAGTCGCGCCGCATCGACCTGGTCGTGCCCTTCCCCATGCACTGGCGCCTCGGCTACCACCGCGCCGCCACCACCGCCGGCACGCCGCCGCGCGGCTTCGGCCACTACGGCTTCGGCGGCTCCGGTGCCTGGGGCGACCCCGACCTCGGCCTCGGCGTCGCCCTGGTGCTCAACAGTGGTATCGGCACGCCGTTCGGCGACCTGCGCACGGCGCAGCTCGGCGGCACCGTGCTGCGCTGCGCGCGGCAACGCTAGCGAGCTGCGCCAAACCGATCGAGCGCGCCCCCGTCACCAAGGGCAACTCACTTCGTCTGGTCGACGCGCCGACCGCGTACCGTCTGCCGCGCGTGTTCCGCCAGCACGATGCCCACCGCGACAGCGAGGTTGAGGCTGCGCGTGGCGCCCGACATGGGGATGGTGACCTCGGCCGCGCAGGCGGCGACGAGGCCGGCGGGAACGCCTTGCCCCTCCGAGCCGAAGACGAACAGATCATCCGCGCGCACGGAGACATCGAACAGCGACGCCGCCGCGGCCGACGACGACACGGCGATACAGCGGCCGGGGTGTGCCGCGAGAATCTCCGCGGGTTCGGCCACCGTCCGCCAGGCGATCTTGAAGAAGGCCCCCGCCGAGACGGTGCGCAGCCGCTGCGTGTACGACTTGCCGTAGCGCGGGCGAATGAGGCGATGCGGGTCGAACACCAAGCACGAGGGCACCCCGAAGGCCTCCAACGTGCGCGCGATGACGCAGACGTTGGTGAAGTCCTGCGGCGCGTGCAGTAGGACCTGGGTCATTTCCACACTGTCCCCTCTGGCGTCTGTTTGCCTGCGACGCGGATCGGGTGCCGCGCCCGTCTCAGGAACGCCGCTCCATCAACTCGAGGCGGTTGCCGAATGGATCGGTGACGTACACGCGATCGCCGCCGACCGGCGATTCGTCGTCGACGACGGCGACACCGGCGTGGCGAAGCTGCTCGACCAGCACGAGCAGATCCTGCACCAGCAGCGCTGGGTGCGCCTTCCTGGCTGGGCAAAAATCCGGGTCGACACCCAGGCGGTGGCGCCAAACGCTGTCCGCGTCATCCGGTTGTTGCGCCCCCCGCGAAGAGTTCGATGAGCACTTCCGTGCCGGGAGAGTCGAAGGCCTGGGGCCCGCGGCGGACGATGCCGGCGTTCTGATCTCCCAATATGCATGGTGTCGTTCCCCCCGATCGTGACCGTTCATGGGTGTCCTGTCGATTGTTGTCTACCGCGACGCGCCTCCCCTGCAGCGGCGCCGCGTCGGGCCGGCACCATCGGCACGCCCCGGCGCGGCCCGCACCGTTGACAGCAGACGGCCGGGCATGATCGGCACCGCGCCTGGGGGAGTCTTCGTGCAGCACGTCCTGGTCGAGCACTACTACCGCGCGCCTATCGACCGCGTCTGGGCGCGCTACACCGATCACGTGTCCTGGACCGACTGGGCCGGCCTCGGCTCGGTGCGGCTGGCGAAGCAGGGCGCGCCGACGCCGAACGGGGTCGGCTGCGTGCGCGAGATCTCCAGTGCCGGGGTGAAGGTGTACGAGGAGGTGCTCGAGTTCGAGGCGCCGCGGCGCATGACCTACCGGGTGGTGCGCGGCGGCCTGCCGATGGCCGATCATCTCGGCGAGGTGCAGTTCGAGGCGCGCGACGGCGGCACGCGCATCGCCTGGCGCTGCCAGTTCCGTTCGCGCATCCCGGGGCTCGGCAGGCTGATGCGCCTCTTCATTACCCGCATCTTCCGCGCCGCGCTGCGCGGCCTGGAGCGCGACCTCGGGGGCGCATGATCGACGCCCTGCTCGGCCTGGTCGGCGGACTCGGCCTGCTGCTCTTCGGACTCAAGACCGTCTCCGAGGCGCTGCAGGTGCTCAGCGCCGAGCGCCTGCGCCGGCGCGTCGCCGCCGCCGGCGGCAGCCGCGGCGATCAGGTTGCCGCCGGCCTCATCACCAGCCTGCTGACGCAGTCCTCCGCCGCCGCAGCGGTGATGATCGTCAGCTTCGTCAACGCCGGCCTGATGGGCCTGCCGGCCGCCGTCGGCGTGCTGATCGGCGCCAACCTCGGCGCCGTCACCGCGGTCTGGCTGCTCGCCCTGCAACTCGGCCAGATCGGCGTCGGCCTGCTCGGCGTCGGCGCCATCGCCCACCTGCTGGCGCAACGCGAGCCGCTGCGCTTCGCCGGCGGGCTGACGATGGGCGTCGGCATGCTCTTCGTCGGCGTGCGCTGGATGACACAAGCGTGGCAACTGCTCGGCGCCGACGCGCTCCCGGCATGGCTGTTGCACCCGCTCGCGGGTGCCGGCGGCGCGGTTTTGGCGGCGGTGCTGGCCGGCGCGCTGGCGGCGGCGCTGCTGCAGTCGGCGACGGCGCTGCTCGGCGTCGCCATCGCCCTCGCCGCCGCCGGTCTGCTGCACCTCGACGGCGCCGCGGCACTGGTCATCGGCGCCAACCTCGGCAGTTGCGTCACCGTCGCGCGCGCCGCCGGCCCGGCCGTTGCCGACGGCCGCCGCGCCGCGCTCTGCCACGCCCTGCTCAACGGCGCCGCCGCCGTGCCGCTGTTGCTGGTCTTTCCGGCCTGGCTCGCTCTGCTGCGGCTGGCGACGGGCGGCGGCGACGGGACGCTGGCGACGGCCCTGCACGTCGCCCTGGCGCACACGACGTTCAACCTGCTGCTCGCCGGCCTTGGGCTGCTGTTGGCCGCACCGCTGGTGGCCCTCGTCACGCGCGCCGTCGGGCCCGCGGCACGCGAGCGCGTGGGACTGCGCTACCTGCGCCAGAGCGTCGTCGAAGCGCCGGCGCTGGCGATCGAACAGGGCCGCCTGGAATTGCTGAACATGACGGCGATCACCGCCGACGCGCTGCGCCTGACGCGCCAGCTCTTCGCCGACGTGCACACGCCGCAGAGCGAGCTGCGCCGCAGCATCCTCGACCGCGAGAAGGCCACCGACGTCGCCCAGCACGAGCTGACGGTGTTCCTCTCGCGCGTCCTCACCGGCGCGCTCAGCGCCGCGCAGAGCGAGGAATGCCGCGCCCTGGTGCGCGCCGCCGACGAGATCGAGAGCGTCGCCGACTACTGCGAACGCCTGGCCAACTACCGCCGCCGGCTGGTGCGCGACGGCGTCGGCTTCGATGCCGCCTCGCTGGCCGACCTGCAGCAGTACCTCGATCGCACGCTGGCATTCTTCGACGAGGTCGCCGACCGCATCCGCCGCCAGGAGACCGGCTGGCTCGAGGCCATTGTCAGCAAAGGGCAGTACCTGGCCGCCGACGCCAACGCCCTGCGCGACACCAACCTGCAGCGCCTGACCCACCAGCGCCTCTCGCCCGCCGCCGGCATTTTCTTCAACGACATGCTGGTGGCCATGCGCCGCATCCGCAACCACACCATCAACCTGGCCGAGGCCTACCTGGGACGGAAGTAGGCGGCGCGCGCTTGTGACGGGCGTGGAGCGCGCTTGCGTTTCCGTCGCCGCGCGGCGAGCCTCGCGGCGTGTCGGTCGCCACCGAATACCTGGGCCGCATCCTGCGCGCGCGCGTCGCCGACGTCGCCATCGAATCGCCCCTCGACCGCGCCCCGCGCCTGTCGGTCCGCCTCGACGCCACCGTCCTGCTCAAGCGCGAGGGCCTGCAGCCGGGGTTCTCATTCAAGATCCGCGGCGCATACAACCGCATGCGCCAGCTCGACGCCGGCGAACGCCGCCGCGGCGTCATCGCCGCCTCGGCCGGCAACCACGCGCAGGGCGTGGCCCTGGCCGGGCGCACCCTCGGCATCGACGCGCTGATCGTCATGCCGACGACGACGCCGGCGATCAAGGTCGAGGCCGTGCGCGCCTTCGGCGCCCGCATCGAGCTGCGCGGCGACACGTTCGACGACGCCTTCGCGCACGCCCAGGCGGTCGCCACCGACGCCGGGCGTGTCTTCATCCATCCCTACGACGACCCCGAGGTCATCGCCGGCCAGGGCACCATCGCCGCCGAGCTGCTGCGCCAGAGCGCCGGCCCGATCGACGCCGTCTTCGTGCCGGTCGGCGGCGGCGGCCTGATCGGCGGCGTCGCGGCCTATCTCAAGGCGGTGGCGCCGGAGATCCGCGTCATCGGCGTCGAGCCCGACGACAGCAACTGCATGCAGGCCGCCCTCGCCGCCGGCGCGCGCGTCGTCCTCGACAGCGTCTCGCTCTTCGCCGACGGCGTCGCCGTGCGCCAGGTCGGCGCCGAGCCGTTGCGCATCGCCCGCGAGTGCGTCGACGAGATGGTGTTGGTCGGCACCGACGAGATCTGCGCCGCCATTAAGGACATCTACGAGGACACGCGCTCGATCGCCGAGCCCGCCGGCGCCCTCGGCGTCGCCGGCCTGACGCGCTGGGCGGCCCGCCACGGCGTGCGCGGCCGCACCCTGGTGGCGATCGAGAGCGGCGCCAACCTCAACTTCGACCGCCTGCGCTACATCAGCGAACGCACCGAGACCGGCGCCCATGCCGAGGCGCTGCTGGCGGTGCGCATCGCCGAGGAGAAGGGCAGCTTCCGCCGTTTCTGCGGCGCCCTCGGCGACCGCTCGATCTCGGAGTTCAACTACCGCTACTCGGACCCGCGGCGCGCCGACCTCTTCGTCGGCCTGGCGCTGCGCGGCGGCGATGGCGAGCGCGCGGCGCTGATCGCCGATCTGCGCGGACGCGACTATCCGGTCACCGACCTGACCGACAACGAGCTCGCCAAGCTGCACATTCGCCACCTCGTCGGCGGCCGCGCCGCCGTGCCGGACGAGGTGCTGACTCGCTTCGAGTTCCCGGAACGGCCCGGCGCCCTGCTGCGCTTTCTGACCCAGATGGGCGAGCGCTGGAACATCAGCCTCTTTCACTACCGCAACCACGGCGCGGCGACCGGCCGCGTCCTCGCCGGCGTGCAGGTGCCGCTCGCCGAGCGCGACGACTTCCGCCAGTTCCTCGCCGATCTCGGCTACCCGTGGGCGGACGAGACCGACAACCCGGCCGTGGCGCTGTACCTGACCGGCACGCCGGTCGCGTAGGCGCGGCGATGCGGCGCCGCCATTGCGCGGCGAGGGAAACGCGAGCGAAGGTGCGATCGCCGACGACGAACGCGCCTTCGCTCTGGTATGGATGACGTATGGCTCGCAGGGCGCTCGCCCCGCTCACCGTCCGCGATTTCTGGAACCTGCCCGACGACGGCAATCGCTGGGAGATCATCGACGGGGCGGCGTTCATGACCCCGACGCCGACGATCGCACACCAGCAGGTGCTGCTGAACCTCGCCATCCTGTTCCGCGCCCACGCCCGGCGCCGTCGCCTGGGCGAGGTGTTGATCGCGCCCGTCGGAGTGGTTCTCGACGAGCACAGCGTCGTCGAGCCCGACCTGATCTTCGTCGCCCGCGCCCAACGCACCATCGTTCGCGACAAGGCCATCCACGGCGCGCCTGCCCTGCTGGTCGAGATCACCTCGCCGGCGACCGCCTCGCGCGACCGCGGACTGAAACGCGATCGCTATGCGCGCGCCGGCGTCGGCTGTTATTGGATGATCGACCCGCGCATGAGCACGCTGCGGGCGCTGCGGCTGGGCGCTGCTGCGTAGGACGTGGAGGCTGAGGTCGGCCCACGCGGGACCTTCCACCCGGCGCTCTTTCCAGGCCTCGCGCTGCGCATGCGCGACGTCCTGACGCGCTCGACCTCGTAACCCAACATTGTAGGGCGCGGCTGGAGACCCGCCCTACGACCGTTTGACCGGGATTCGGATGCGCCCGTGGCGCGGCTACTTCCACACCGCCGCGTCGGCCGCCTGGGGCAGCTTGGCAGGGTCGAACAGGTCGTCGGGCAGCGCCACGTCGTAGGCGATGCGGGTGGCGCGGTACTCGGTGCCGAACCCGGTCTGCAGGTCCTCGACGCGGACGCGCTGGGCGGTCGGCACGCCGTGGATCGGCGCGACGTCGCCGAACAGCACCACCGTCCACGGCCGGTCGGCGGCGTCGAACAGCTCGCGCTTGAGCGGCTGGCCGGTCGCCGGCACCAGCCAGGTGACGATGCGCGCGACGCGGCCGCGCGCGGCCGGCGTCTCCTGCAGCTTCACGACCGCGACGCCGTCGAGCGTATCGGCGCCGAGGACTTTCGGCGCCGCGTCGCGCGGCGGCACCAGGCCGAGATCGGCGAAGGCGAGCTCGGTGTCGGCGAACGCGGCGAACGCCTCGTCCGGCTGCGCCGCGCGGACGCGGCCGAGCGGCACGGCGACGCGCCACGCCTGCGCCGGTTTGCCGGCCGGGGCGCGGACGAGCAGCGCCGTGCCGCGCACCGCCGGGGGCGCCAGCAGCACGGTCAACACCTCGCTGCCGCCGTCGCGGGCGCGCCGCGCCTGCGCGGCGGTCCAGTGCGTCGTCACGCCGCCGCTGCGGATCGTCAGCTCGAGCTGGCGGGTGCTCGAACGCGGCGGCGCAAGCCAGCTTTGCAGACGCTGCGACAGCGCCTTAGGCGAGTCGGCGGCGGCGAGGGTCAGCAGGGAGAGGAGCAAGAGGCGCGGCATGGGCGGCAGGTAGACCAGACGGCTGACGCGAACAAGCGGGGAGTTGGACCTGTCGTCGGCGGGGTTCCACAAGGGCCCCGCTCCGTCGCCGCCTGATGAAGGAAGCGACAGCGGTCCAATGCCACAGGCACCGACGGCGGAAAGGGCGGCGGATAGGCCGGATTCGCTGCGCTTCGTAACCTAACCTTAGAAGTGACAATAAATCAGGCGGCCCGCGGCAGGTGAGCGTCGATCGCGAGGAAGCGTTTCCGCACCGCAGCGGCGGTGCCGACCTCCAGCGTCGGCTTGCCGTCGGGATGAAGCACGAGGCCAGCGCGGTGGAGCAGCTCGTAGCGCAGCGTCTGGATGCTGCGGAACGCAAACAGCGGTCGCCGCTGCGCGGCGCCCGGCCGGCGCGTGAGGCCGGCGGCGACTTGGAAGCTGCGCAGGAGGTTGAAGGCGAGCACGCTGAGCAACTGCCACGCGGAGTTGGCGGCGTACTGGCGCGAGGGGACGCTGGCGAAGGCGAAGCCGCTCTTCAGTTCGCCGTACGCTTTCTCGTGCCCGCCACGGCCGCACATGAAGCGCCACAGGTAGCGCCCGGTGAGCGTCTTGTTGGTGACGACGGCGGAGTACTCGTAGTGCCCGTCGGCCGGGTCGAACAGATCGAGCTGGAAGTTCTTCGCCGTCTCATGCTGCACGCGGGTGCGGTAGATCACCACCCGCAGCGTGCGCTGCCAGGGCTGCAGCCACAGCGCCTGCTCGAAGCAACTCACGGTGGCGCTCACCGACGTCCAGGTCCGCTGCGCTTTGACGAGCCTCTTCAGCCCGGTCCAGGCGAAGAACGGCACCTTGATGGCATACTCGGCGCGCTGGGCCTCCAGCAGCGCGAGCACGTCGCGCCGGAAGACGGCTCCGTCCATGCGGAATTCCAGCCCGCGCGTGCCCCCGAAGGCCGTCGCGAGCTGCGCGAACAGCGCGCGCAGAAAGCCCAGCGACGCCTTGCCGTCGTGGATGTTCCCCGGCCGATTCTGCACCCGCAGGATCTGGCCGCTCTGCGCCTCGTAGGCGGTGATCGGGTAGTAGCCCGGCACCTTGCGCCGATGCGGATTGTAGCCGCGGTGCGCCCACGCCACCGTCATCCCGGTGGACACCACCGAGCCGTCGACATCGATGGTCAGGCGCTTGAGCCCCCGCCGCTCAATGGCCGCCGCCACGAACTCGGCGTTGAGCGCGGCCAACCCGCGCAGATGGCGGGTGCGGACCTGCCCCAGCCACCGCCCGATGGTGCGCGCCGCCGGCAGCCGCGTGAGCCCGGTCAGCCGCGCGACCAACGGATCACCCGCCAGGTAGCTCACGTGGCGCACGCGCCGCCCGCCCACCATCACCAGCGTGAGCAGCAGCAGCACCATACCGGTGACGCCGTAGTCGGTGCCGGGCACCGTGCCGCCGACGTGCCGGCGAATGCGCCGCGCCAGGTCCAGCTGGCGAAAGTACCGCCGCACCAACTCCAAACCAGCGAACGATGTCAGCCCCGGGCGGGTGAACCGCAACGCCAGGTCGCCCTTGACTCGCCCCCGCAGCTCCGCTTTTCTCAACCGCATCGCCAATGGCCTTTCGTTACTGGTTCGTTTCGTTGGTTCGCACCTCGAAACTACTACAGCGGGAGGCCATTTGCGTACTTCCGCCGCGCCCCGCGCGCGATTTATTGTCACTTCAAGGTTAACACCAGGTATCGGACGTCGGGGGTGGCGCGTCCGACGGCGCGGTGGACGGGGCGCGCTGCGGGCGTGTGGGGTGGCGCGGGCATGCGCGGCTCATCGCGGCGTGCATCGGCCGCGAGCCAGGGGCTCGCCGGCGGGCGGACGACGCCTGGGAGCGATGCCGCTGGCGGTCCGCAGCACGTGGAGGCGGCGGTGCGGTCAACCGGACGAGCGGCTTGCGGCGTCGACCTCGGCACCCAGCCCCGGGAGCCCGGCGGGGACGCGTGCCCGCGCCGGGTCGGGGTGTCGGCGTTCCAGCGCAGCCGCAGCCCGCGTTCGCACAGATGTGCAGGCAGCTTGCGCGTCCAGAGATCCGGCGGCTCGCAGACATGCCCATCCGCATCGACGACGACCTCGAATGCCATCGATCCTCCGGCCGGCAGGATTCGCCCGCACACAGTGCGGTTGTCAACGAGAAGCGCCGGCGCAGCAGTTCGTCACAAACGGCTTGCGATTGCCATCAACCAGCGCGAGGAGTGATCGCGATGTCCCCCTCCGCCGCCGTCGGTGTTCGTGGTGCCTCCCTCTCGGCAGTCTCTGCCGCCTGTGCACTCATGCTGGCGATCAGCGTCTGCGCGCCCCCCACCGCCGCGTACGGCGGGGGGATCGGACGCGGGGCGTTTCTCTGGTCGTATCCGGACGGATTCCTGGACCTGAACGGCAGTACGTACTTCCTCGCCGACGACGGGTCCGGTTTGCACCACCTCTGGCAGGTCGTCGGCGACCCGCCGGCGTCCGCGCGCCGCGTCACCGGGGACATCCGCGGACCCATCGGTCTGTATGGCCGGCCGGGCCGCTTCGAGGGCCGACTGTACGTCGCCGGACAGGCACGCGGAGACGGTGGCTGCGGCCTCTGGTCGAGCGACGGTGCGCCCGGCGGCACCCGCCGCGTCTATGAGTTCCTCCCGGACCGCACCTGCCTGTCCACCCGCCAGTGGTACCCCGCCGCGTTCACGGTGGTCGGCGATCGGCTGTTCTTCCGCGCGGCGGACCCCGTAACCGGCGCCGAACTCTGGGTGACCGACGGCACCACCAGCGGCACGCGCCTCGTCCGCAACATCAGCACGGCACCGACCGGCGGCGACGACGACCTTTCCTCGGTGCCGGAGTTCCTCACAGCGGTTGGCTCGATCCTGCTCTTTGCGGCGGAACGCGCGGACCGACCAGGCTTGTGGCGCAGCGATGGGACCTCGGACGGCACCTTCCGCCTCGCCGAGATCTCACCGCGCCCGATGAACGACGCCGACGAACGCTTCGCCATCCTGAACGGCGCGGCGATCTTCGTTGCCGTGGACGACGCCGGCACGATTCGATTGTGGCGCAGCGATGGCAGCGCAGCGGGGACCATGCCGATCGCCGCGATGGGGGTGGAGTCGGACCTGCACCGCGAGCGGCCGTCCATGGCGGTGTGGCGCGACCGCCTGTACTTCCTCGTCAACGATGCCCCGGGCGTGCTGACGCTCTGGGCCAGCGACGGCACCGTCGCCGGCACCGCGCCCGTCGTCTCAGGACCGCCCGGCGCGCGACGTGGCGCCGAGATCGTGGCCACGCCGGACCGGCTGTTCCTGACCATGTGGCAGGAAGGCCAGTCGATTCTCTGGCGCAGCGATGGTACGGCCGCCGGAACCGCAGCGGTAACCGGACGCGTCCGATCGGTGCAGCGACTGATGCCATTCGGCGGGCAGGTGATCTTCGGCGGAACTGACGGCACGACGGGATGCGGACTCTGGCAGTCGGATGGAACCGACGACGGCACGACGGTCCTGGCCACATCCGCTCACAGTGGCGGCGGCTGCCCGCTGCCGTTCCGGCACGGCGAGGGTCCCGACCCGCAGCTTGCGTCTGCGTCGCAGGCGTTCCTCGGCTTCAATGAAGGCGTCACCGGCTACGAGCCTTGGACGACCGACGGCACGCTCCAGGGCACGCGGCTCCTGATCGATGTGAACGCCATCTGCGCCGCGGACTGCAACGGCGACCGACTCGTCACGATCGACGAGATTGTGGGGGGAATCGCGATCGCACTCGGCAGGGCGAGCCTGGACTCGTGCACCGCCGCCGACCCGAATGGCGACGAACGCGTTGACATCGCCGAAGTGATCTCTGCGATCGGGGCCGGTCTCTCGGGCTGCGGCCCGGATGCCGCGTCTCCCTGAGTCGACGTAGGAACTGACCCTCTGACCGTCCGCCATTGACGCGGCCGGGCGCGGTGGGGATGGGGTGACCTCGTATAGTGTCGCTCGCTCCGCGGCACGAGCCGCGGCTCCGGTAGCGCCCACTCGCAGCCGACGAACTGAGGAACGTCATCAATGGGCGGGCCGGGTAAAGGGGGACGTAAAGGGGGACGTAGTGGCGTTTCGGACATTTCGCATCGGACCTGCGCACGCGCGAAGGATCACAACGACACCGCCCGGATCGCCGTTGCGCAAGGCCAGGCCGTTCGATTCGTCCGTTTCGCCCCTACGTCCCTCGTTGCGCTCGTTGCGGCGCGCTTCTCACGATACCGACGTGACGTGTGCCGCAAGAAACACCGCCGCGTCGGCTTTGGTGACCTCTCCCGAGGCGACGCCGACCGTCAGCTCGACGAACTCGTCTTCGTCACAGTCGAGCTCGAGTTCGTCGAGGACGAGGAACATGAAGGCCGCAGCCGCCGCGACGCGTTTGTTGCCGTCGACGAATGCGTGGTTCTGGGCCAAGTGGTAGAGATAGGCAGCCGCCATTTCCGGAATGGTAGCATGCAGATAGGTTCCGTCGAACGACGCTTCGGCGGTCGCAACTGCCGACTCGAGGAGGCCGAGGTCGCGGACCCCGGGCGCGCCACCATAGCGGTCGATCTGGTCGGCATGGAGCGCCAAGACTTCATCGAGTCCGAGAAATCGAACCTTCACATGCTCACTTCGCGAGGCGCCGGAATACTCCGGCGTACTTGGCGTGCATGAGCGCCTGGCCGCGCGTCCACTTATCCGTCTCGCGCTTCGCTCGCACCGGCGCGATCACAATGATCCGCCCGTTCGTGGATACTTCGACCTCATCCTCAGGGTCGAGGTGTGCGGCCTTGAGGAGCTGCTTATCCAGCACCAACGCGACACTGTTCCCGGTGCGTGTGAGGGTCTTTCGCATTGTACGTACAGGTTACGATCACGGTACGTATTGCGCAAGTCATCAGCCGATGAGAGCTTGCCTTCCCGCCTCGTTCGCCAGCGGCTGCACCTGTGCTGCGCCGCCAACGCGGGTTCCGCCAGCGCCAGGCGGTCGGCCCCGCCGCCGTCGGCCTCGGCGGCATCCAGGACGATGCCGTGGCAGCGCACCAGACGGGCGATCCGGCGCCGCACCGTGGCCAGCAGGCGGCCCACCTCCACCGCCGTCGGCGGCCGCGCTGCCGACACGAAGCGCACCGCCCCATCGGGCGCCGTGGCGAAGACGCCCTCCGCCACCAGGGTGTATTATGCGGAGTCCGCGATTATGCGGAGCGCGGCTCGGGTCGAGGTGAGATTCCCTCTCGGGGACAGCTTGTTGGCTGCGTGGCCGATCCTCGACAGCTCCGCATAATCGCGGTGTCCTTCTCCGGGCCGAGATGGGCTCGGCCGATTTCGAAGGAGGACGGCATGGTGGAGTTGCGTGTGCGCGCGACCGGCGCGCTGATTCGGTTCCGGTCGAGTCCCGTGTGGGCGTACGTCGACGGCTTTGCAAACGTGCTTCACGAGCGTGGCTACAGCAGGACGGCCGCGGTTTCGGTCATCGGCGATGCGGTGCCTCTGGGTCGGTGGGCAGATCGGGAGGGCAGGAGTCTCGCCGCGCTCGACGACGGCGCCGTGGAGTCATTCCTGGCCCATCTGCCAGGATGCCACTGCCCGGGACGGCGCGGGGGCCAGCCGGTGTGCACCGGTGCCCACGCGCGGACATTCCTGGACTACCTGCGTGGCTGCGGCGTCGTTCCGCCCGCAGCGCTTCCGTCGTGCGGGGAGCCTGGGTTGGTGAGCGGCTTCTGCGACTGGATGGGGCGCCATCGTGGCGTCACGCAGGCGACGCTGGGGAATTCCGCTCGCGTAGCGAAGGGACTGGTGGCTCGTCTGGGCGAGGAGCCCTCGCGCTACGACGCGGCCGGATTGCGGGCGGCTGTGCATGAGGTGGGAGGCGGACGCGGTGTCGGCACTGCGAAGGGCGCGGCGACGGTGGCCCGGGCGTTCATGCGCTATCTGACGATGGAGGGCCGTTGTCGCCCCGGGCTGGATGCGGCCATTCTGCCGGTGGCGAATTGGAGCCTGGCCGCGCTGCCTCGGTACGTGACGGCGGACACCGTGCAACAGATCGTCGATGCAGGCGGAGCGGCGCCGCGCTGCGGCGCGCGGAACCGTCCCCACTGTGCGGCGGCTCGGACGATCGACACCACCTGCTCGCGCGCTTGCTGGGGCAGCGCCCCCCAGATCTTGTGCAGGTCTGTGTTGCGTGCCGGGTCGGTGTAGCGCGCCCACCGCTCCCCGTCGTTAGCAATGCCGCGGAATGCGGCCGCGCCCCGCGCACGCGTCTCGCGGCTGTCCGACCGACTGTCGGAGTCCGCCTCGGCGACGACCTTCTCAAGGCGATCGCCCTCCGCGATCGCCCAACTCTGGCGGAGCTGCGCGACGAACCACTCGAAGCTCTCGGGCCCGAGCGGGTCAGTCGCACTGCGTGCATCAGGTGATGCTTCGAGACATTCATCACCCCGCGGAGCCAGGCCCGACGACCGCCGCCGGTCTCGCATGTGTGCGCGAAGCTGCGTTCGGCGTACTCGCTGCGCTGGCGACCCAGGCGGCGTCCCCGCGTGCCCGTGATGCGCTGGCGGTTCGCGTACACCACGTGCTGCTGCCCCTCCGGCTTGTCCACCCAGGTGCGCCGACCGCGCTTCGGCTCGGCAATGTACGCCCGCACGTGCTCCACCTCGGCGAGGGTCTGGAGCGTGTCCGCCTTGTGGTAGCCCTTGTCCCCGACCACCTCGTCCACCTGGCGCGGGCTGCCGGCCGCTGTCAGTTGCTCACGCGCCAACTCCACCGTGACCGGCCAGGTCTCGGCGTCCGCGTCATCGCCCCGATAGACCACCGCCGCCACGATCAGGCCGCTGCCCAGCTCCACCGCGTGTTCCGCCTTGTCGGCCAGGTGTGTGCGCCCATCCTTCATCTTCGCCACCCGGCTGTCCGCATCCGTCGCGGACATCCACTCTTTGTTCGAGGTCTTCTTCTTGCGCGTGCGGTCGAATCGCCGCACCTCATCATCGCTCGGATCCTCGATCCCCTCGGCCTTCATCAGCCGCTTCACGTATGTCTTCCAGTCCTCGTGGGTCGCCCGGCGCACCAGCGACTTCATCGCCGCGTTGGCCTCCAGCGTCGTCGAGTCCACCGCGATCGTCTTCCCCTTGAGGAGCTTGTGCGACACCGCCACCTGCAGCACGAACGCAAACACCTGCCAGAACACCTCTGATCAGTGCGCGGGAGAAGGCGGCGGCGCCGGTGGATAGGTCGTACGCGGGCGTCAAGGTGGTGTCCGACTGCTCGCCGCGACGCGACCGCAAGGAAAAAATCGCAAGGCCGGCTGTTCAAGCGGATAGGCCGGATTAGCTGCGCTTCGTACCGTAACACCAGGTATCGGACGTCGGGGGTGGGGGTTCCGAGGGCGCGGTGGACGGGGCGCGCTGCAAGCGCGACCTGCCGAGCCGAACATCAATTCGTCGAGTTGGGGACGAGTCTGCGCGAGGTCTACGTAGGCTCGCGCCGCGGCGGTACGACCGGACCCGGTGAAGCTCGCGCCGATCGAGCTCTCGATATTCTGGAGCGCGCGGCTCGACCGCGATCCTGCCATCACGTGGTTCCGGCAGGTACTCCGCGAGGCGGCCAGAGAGGGCGTTCGCGGCGCCGGGCTCGGTGCCGTCGCCCCGGAGTCCGAAGCGACGTCGCGGCGGTGAATAGCCGCCTCCAGTAGAAAGCGGCTATTCAGCGGCAGTGGTCCACGGACCGCCAGGGGCCCACCGCCCCTCGAAGCTCGTGCCGCTCTTGCTGGCGCGCGCGATAGGCAGCAGGAACTCAGAGAGGACCGCTACGACCTCGGCGAGCCGCTCCGGGCACTCGGTGTTCGGGAGCTTCTTTCGGAACGCGGTCCACTGCGCGAGCGTCGACGCCTGCTCGGCGAACTCCGGTGTGAACGCGATCGGCGCGACATCGATCGCGGTCTCGCGGTTGGCGAAGGTGGCGGCGATGGCTTTCGCGAGCAGCGCGCCGTCGAAAGCGAACTGCCTCGCGAGCAGCCACACATCGTAGAAGTCCTTCATGCGGCTGTTCAGCGTGCGCAGGTAGACCATCGCCTGGAACTTCTCGGCGATCACGGTCTCGCGCGGGTAGCCCGAGAGCGCGGGCGCCGGGAAGTCGAGCAGCGCCGGGTACGTGATGTCTACCGCGCCGGGCGTGACGACGTCGCCGAACCCGACATCGATCTGCATCGTGACGCGCGCCTTGCCGAGCAGGCCGACGAAGCGGACGCGCACGCCCTCGTGGTCCGCGTTCTCCTTGATGCGCTCGGTCTTCACCGTGGCCGGGTCGAACACCATGCCGTCGGGCTCCACGGCGGCGGTGCAGACCTCGCGGACCACGCCCTCCAGGTTCTCGAGCGAGCTGTCGAGCCGGCCGAGGAAGTCGAGGTCCTTCGTCGCGCGCGCGAGCGGCGCCTCCCACACGTGCAGCATCAGCGCGCCCTTGAGGACGAAGCGCGCGCGGTGCGGGGTGGTCGACAGCCGGTAGAGGAAGCGCTCCATCGCGTAGTACTGAAGCAGCTCCTGGAACGGCCGCTTCGTCGCGCGAGCGTGATTCTGGAGACGAGCCTGCACCGAGGCGGCGAGGTTCGAGACGTGCTTGACGGTCACTGCATCGCCTCCAGGTAGGGGCGCATCGCCCGCTCGACGTGGCGCATGCGGGCGTACTTCAGGAGGACGTCGAGCTTCTTGCGGCGGCGCTCACGCCAGAGCCGCAGCGCCTCCACGGCCACGTCCATGCCGATCTGGTTCCGATACCGGAAGCAATCGACGAGGGTCTTCTCCGGGTCGTAGATGCGGACCGGCACGCCGTCGAGCTCGTGCGTCTCGATGCCCTCGTGGAACGCCGGCCCCGAGAACCAGAAGAAGCGCGTTGGCGGATAGGCGAGGCGCGGCTTCGTCTTGCCTCGCTCGAGCGCGACGTTGATCGTGTGCGGCACCTGCGTCGTCAGCTCGTGGAACGAGAGCGCGGAGATGAGGCAGAGGACGCCCTGCGGGACTCGCTTCGCCACCGTGACGAGGTCCGGGTGTGCGAGCGGATCGAGCGAAGCGAGGCGGTACACCCCTCGGGAGACGGGCTCCACGACGCCCGCGTCGCGCATCGCGTAGAGTGTCTTCCGGTTGATGCCAAGGCGCAGAGCTTCGGCCATGCGGAGGCCGCCGCCATGCTGGCGGAACAGCTCGACCTCACGCTCGAAGACCCAGGTCGCCACGGAGACATATTGCCTGCACACGTTGTAGAAGTGAAGTGGTTTTGTCTCCACGTCCCGACCCGCGGGGGGCGGGTCGCTGTCCCAGGGGGCGCGAACCCACGGTGGCCACAGAATGATCGGCTCGATGGACCGGGAGATCGGCGTACCGGCCACCAGCGGCACCAAGAAAACGACGAGCGCAGTCACACCCCCTTCGATCGCCCGCGTCCAAGGTCCGGAAGAGCGAGGACCGGTCATGCCGACCCGCCCAGCGCTCGAACAGAAGGACCTCACGTATGTCGACCAAAGCCCCTACCGGTATCGAAGTCGCCGTCTTCACGGTTCGCGCCCCTGAATCGTTCACCGAACTCCAACATCGCGCCCACGACGTGCTGGCGATGCTCCGCAGGTACCGCACGAGCCTTCGTCATCGAGGCGTGACCGATCGACTGTTCGCCGATCTCGTCGTGTGGGATTCACTGGAGGCGGCACAGATCGGCTCCGGCACGGTCCGCGAGGATCCGCGCTTCGCCCCACTCCTGTCGAGCATCGCAGAGCTGCGGCTGTACGCGCACTACCGGCCCGATGTCGACATCGGGGACCCGGTCTCCGAGCTTCGCCGAGCACCGGTGGTCGAGCTGGCCGCCTACGCCGTGCGTGATGTCGGCGTTCACCTCGAGGTTCACGGTCGGGTGCACAACGCCCTGCGAACCGTGGACGGTCACCGGGGCGGCTCTCCAGAAGCGCCGCGATCTCTCCTCCTCCTTCTCCGGCATCGGGGAGATGAAGGTGTTCGAGCTCTTCTCCGTTCTCGGCTCGCCATGGCATGAAGGACGAACGCTGATGACCACGCCGACCGAGAACTCGTTTCGCGCCGAAGACGACACCGATCGCGGTGACGTGCGCCTCGCACTGGCCGCCGCAGCTGGCGACCGGCAGGCCCTGGAGGCGCTCGTCCGCAAGCGCCAGCGATGGGTCTACGCCATCGCCGTCCGGATGATGCTGAACCCTGCCGACGCGGCGGACGTGACCCAGGAAGCGCTGCTCCGCGTGATCACCCGCATCGGGCAATTCGAGGGCCGCTCGAGCTTCCGAACGTGGGCGTACCCCATCGTGATGAACTGCTTCCTCGACGCCAAGCGCGGTCGTCTTGAGGCGATCGTGACAGGCTTCGACGGGTATGGTGAGGAGCTGGACAAGATCCCGTTCGAGGACCTCGAGGGTCAGCCTTCGGCGGAACGCACGCTGCTCGTCGAGGGCGCGGTGGACGGGGCGCGCTGCGGGCGTATGGGGTGGCAGCGGGCATACGCGGCCCATCGCGGCGTGCAGCGGCCGCGAGCGAGGGGCTCGCAGGCGGACGGACGACGCATGGGTGCGATGCCGCTGGCGGTCCGCAGCACGTGGAGGCGGCAGTGCGGTCAACCGGACGAGCGGCGCGCCTCGTCGACCTCGGCACCCAGCCCCGGGAGCCCGGCGGGGACGCGTGCCGGCGCCGGGTCGGGCGGGGCGCTGGGCAGGGTCTAGGTGCGCCAGGTCTAGGTGCGCGAGGATGGCGGCGATCACCGCGGGCGCCGCAATCGTGGCGAGCAGGCGCCGGCGCCCGCCGCAGTGGGGGCAGGCGAGCACGTCGAGCGCGAACGTGCGGCGCAGCAGATCCGCCCACGCGAGATGCCGGGGCCGGACGTAGGGGGGCGGCGGGGCGCGTGGCGCGGAGGGCCTGAGGTGGGCGGCAGGCGGGAGCGGCGTCCCGCCGCCGGTGGCTTCCGTCGCGACCGCCGGCGCGGTTGGTCCTGGCGGCAGGGCATCTGGGTCGGCCCCCTTCTTCAAGGGGGGGAATTCAGCCGCAGCCGGCGAGCGCGTTGCTCACTGCCTGGAGGATCTCGTTGATCGTCACCGCCTCGTCGTCGTTCGGGTCGCCGGCCTCGCACGTGTCGACCGACGCGTCGCCGAGGGCCATGTTCACCATCCGCAGCAGCTCGGCGATGGTCACCGCGTCGTCGAGGTTGCAGTCGCCGACACACGCGGCCGCCGGGGTGACGCGCGGGCTTTCGGTTGGCGACGGCGTCGCGGTCGGCGTCGCGCTTGGTCCAGTCGTGTGCGCGGGCGATCGAGTCGGGGACTGGACGGGCGAAGGACTCGCGGTGTTGCTCGGCGTCCGCGTCGCCACGACGGTCCCGGTCGGGGTTCGCGACGGCGAAGGGCTGGCGGTGCCCGAGGCCATCGCCGTCGCGGTGAGGATGGGGGGCGAGGTAACCGAGGCTGTCGCCGTCGCGGTAACGATGGGGGGCGAGGTCGCCGACGCGGTCGCCGTCGCGGTGAAGGTGTGGCTCGACGTGACCGAGGCGGTCGCTGTCGCGGTGAAGCTGGGCGTCGGGGAAGGCGTGGATATCTGGACCCCGGCCGAGAAGCCGCCCGCGAGTGAGTAGGCGCCGCCGCTCAACCGGCCGGCGTCCGCTTGCCCGATCGTGCCGCCCAGCGTGAGTGCGCCGCCGACGCTGCCCGTTGCGCCGCCGCCGTCGATGGTATTGTAGCGCAGGTCGTAGGCGCCGCCGCTCTGGGCGCGCGCCGTTGCGCCGGCGAGCGACAGCGCCACCCACAGCGCGACGGCCGTTGTGTGGGAGTTCATCGATCTGCGCAGTCCACGAAAGTACCGGCGACGCTCACGGCCTCGAGGCGGAATCCTTCACCGCCGTCATGCTCATCGACTCGGGCATGCCGAGCTCGAGCGGATGCAGGTAGTGGCCGACTTCCTCCGCCGGCTTGTTCTCTTCCACGACGATGCGGTGGGCGTTGGCGTAGGCGTCCTGGCGAATGCCGGTCACCAGCCAGGAGATCTTCTGACCGGCGGCGCCGCCGGCGATCTGGAATCGGTTGTCGTGGATTTCCTCGGCGACATAGGCCGGCGCGAAGGCGCCGATGCAGGTGAGCTGATAGCGGAAGTCGCGGTTCAACGCCTGGAACCAGTCCGGCAGCTCGACGTCGGCGCGGCCGTCTGCGTCGAGCACCGCGATCCCATCGTAGATGTTCTTCATGTCCGGGCTCTCGACGAACGCGTGCGACAAGTACTTGTTCGCCGGATCGAGCGGATGGTCGATGATGAACGAGCCGCCGGCTTTGGACAGGTTCCCCGTGATAGTCACCTTGCCGCTGAAGTAGCCGGCGTAGCCGGCGGTGCTTTCGCCAAAGACCCCATACGCGCCCGTGCCGTTGTTGGAGATGCCGTGCACGCCGTTGCCGTTGGGCCCGGTCGCGGTGCCGCGCACCCCGTCGCCGGAGGATCCCGAGCCGCTCGAGAGGCCATGCACGCCGTGGCTCTCGACGCTCTCGCCGCGCACGCCGACGCCGGACCTGCTGGTGCCCACCGTGCCAAAGCCGATGTTACTGTTGCCGATTACGCCGCTGCCAAAGTCGCTGTCACCGGCCACGCCGAAACCGCCACCGCTGTTAACGGCGACGCCGCGCACGCCGGTGCCGGTGTTTCCCATGGCGACACCCATAACACCTGCGGATTCAGCACTGGACCTGCTGTTCATGCCAGTGACGGTAGCACCAAATTGAACGTTGCCGCTGAGCTCGAGGGGGACGGCGACGTTCACCGTCACCGCGCCGCTGGTGCCGCCACCGGTCAGCCCGCTGCCGGCGGTGACCGCAGTGATGTCGCCAACTGTGACGCAGGTGACCGTGCCGTCGCTGTTGACCTGAGTCAGGGCGGAGCCGGCGGCGCAGGTTCCGCTGACCCGCTTCTGCACCTTGGTGGCGTCGATGTCGACGTCGGAGATGGTGTTGTTGGCGATCTTGGCGCTGGTGACGACGCCGTCGAGGATCTTGGGACTGGTGACCGCGCTGTCGGCGATCTTGGTGCCGGCGACCGCGCCATCGCTGAGGTCGGCGGCAGCGATGGTGCCGTTGGCGATCTTGGCGCTGGTGACGGCGCCGTCGCTGAGGTCGTCGGCGGCGACCGTGCCGTTGGCAATCTTGGCGCTGGTGACCGCAGCGTCACTCAGGTCGTCGGCGCCGATCGTGCCGTTGACGATCTTCGCACCGGTGAGACTCGCATCGGGAACGGTCCCGGCGGTGTTGGCGAACAGCGCCTAGGGCGCCGCGGTGATCGGTTGGCGCGGCGCGAGTACCTGGGTCGCGTTCCCCGGGCACGCGGCGCTGATCTCGAGCCAGCGCTCGGCGCCGGCGAAGACGGCGCCGAAATCGAGCGGCACGCTGAACAACCCCTCGTCTATGGTCACGGCCAGCGGCCCGGCGGTCGCAAATGCCGAGCCGCCGTTCGCCGCGGCGAACAGGGCGAACTGCAGGGTGCAGACGCCGTCGGCCGGCGCGCCGTCGACGCTCAGTTGCCCTTGGTAGGTGAAGCTGGTTCCCACCGCCGCGGCCGGCGTCGCGGCCGGGACGCTCGCCAGCATGCTGATCAGGACCACCACCACGCCTCTAGCGGCGTTCGCTCTGCAGGACATAGGTGCCTCCGAACCCGTCGATGTCACGCTTGTCGGAGCAGAGTCAGTTGCGAAAGGACGCGACGCCTCACCGCCGCCGGTGGCTTCCGTCGCGACCGCCGGCGCGGTTGGTCCTGGCGGCGGGGCATGTGGGTCGCGGGCCGACGGTCTGGCCTGGTCATGCGGCTCGTCCAGTCGCCCCATCGCCCGGGCGGCGCGGACGCAGCCGCGCGGCGCGAAGGCGCCATGGTAGATCAGCAGGTTGGCCCGCGGCCGCGGGATCATCGCGGCCAGTTGCTCGAGCAGTTCGGTCGGGGCGAAGCGGATGGCGCGCGTGCCGTCGCGCCGCGGGCGGCGCAAGCGGAGCAGCACGGCGCCGGCCGGCGTCAGCTCCAGCGCGTCCTGGGCCAGCGGCGGGCGCAGGACGTAGCGGCACAGGTGTTCGAGGCGGCGCCGATCGCCGGCGCGCACCGCCACGTTGGCGTGCAGATCGAAGCCGTCGGCCTGAGCGTGTCGCGGGCCGGCGGTGCTGACCAGCGGCGCGGCGGGATCGGTGCCGAGCCGCAGCACGCGCTGGCCGGCGCGCGGGCCGGTGGCGATGCAGCCGAGCACCGAGGCGCCCTGGATCTGCGCCAGCACGGGTTCCTCGAGGGCGAGCGGATCGGTGCCCTGCGCGTCGCCGTCGCCGCCGCCAGCTGCGTCGAGGGCGAGGCCGTGCCGGCGGGCGAGGCGGACGAGACAGCGCCGCACCGCGGCGAGCAGGCGCGCGACCTCGAGATCGGTCGGCGGCCGCACCGGGACGAAGCGCTGCGCGCCGTCGGGGCGCGTCGCGAACACGCCCTCGGCAACCAGGATGTGGACGTGGACGTTGGTGTTCAGCGCCGAGCCGCAGCGCTGGATGGCGGTGACGGCGCCGCCGCGCCCCGCGACCCCCTGCGCCGCGGCGCACCGCCGCGCGAAGCCGAGCACGGCGCGGACGAACACCGCCAGCACGGCGCGACAGAGGCGCTGGTCGTAGGCGAGCGCATAGCGCAGGCGATGCGGCAGCGTCAGCACCCACGGGCGGACGGGGAGATCGCCGAAGACGCCGTCGACCAGATGCGCGGCGCGCTCGGCCATGCGCCGGCCGCAGCATGACGGGCAGAAGCCGCACCCCTTGCAGCAGAGGCGACGAGGATCTCGTGCGCACAGCCGCGGCAGCGGAAGCGCGCGCAGCCGTGCGCCATGACGCCGCCGGTGAGGAAGGCGCGCAGCTCGCGCTCGACGAAACGCGGCAGCCCGGCGCCGTCACCGCGCAGCCGGGTCTCGGCGAGGAACGTTTCGAGGTGGGCGCGGACGACGTGGTGAAGGACGGACTGCTCCGATCGGCGGCGCACGTACGTGCGTTGCGCGCGGCCCAGGCCCGGATGCGGTGACTCCGAAGGGCGTGGCGCCGGTGTGCCCGGCGGCGGGGGATCTGGGGTCGAGGCCATCGGCGGCGCGGCGCGGGCGGCACGGACCTCGTCAAGCCGCGGCGGCGCCGTCACCGGTGAGGTGTTGGGGCGCTGCCAACAGCGTTGGGTGGGGGTGTGGTGTGGGATGTGCGTATCGAGGCTCAGGGCTGGCCGCGCGACGCGCGGCCGGCGCTCATCGAAGGTAGTAGCCGCAGCCCCTGTGGCCGCGGCTACCGCAGTCTCGACTGTCTCGTCGGGGGACGTGACAGGGCGCGTCCGCTGACCTGACGGTTGCGATGCGGCCGCGAATCCAGCATCTGCAACGGCGATGCTCGGATTCGTGTGGCGGCAGCTCGTCTGGCTGCTCGCGGCGGCCGCGAGTGGTGGCGGGGCGTTGTGGTTCATCTACGCCGAGCGCTGGTCGCTGCAGACCACCGCGCGCCTCGAAGCCATCTCGCCGGTGCTGCCGGCGTTGGCGGTGGGCCTCGGCATGGTGGTCATCATGCGCCTGCGTGATCTCGTCTTCCCCGGCACGCACGGCACCGGCATCCCGCAGGCGATCGCGGCGCTGCAGATGAGCGAGGGGCCGGACCGCGCCCGCGTGCTGTCGCTGCGCATCCTCGTCGGCAAGGTGCTGCTGCTCACCCTGGCGCTGTTCGCCGGCGCGACGGTCGGCCGCGAGGGGCCATCGGTACACGTCGCCGCCTGCTGCCTCTATCTCGCCCACCGCCTGGCCGCCTTTTCGACCCCGCACGTTGAGCGCGGCCTCATCCTCGCCGGCGGCGCCGCCGGCATCGCGGCGGCCTTCAACGCGCCGATCTCCGGCATCATCTTCGCCTTCGAGGAGATCGGCCGCTCGTTCGAGAAGGCCAACGTCAGCCTGATCGTGCGCAGCGTGCTCGTCGCCTGCCTGGTCTGCCTGGCGCTGCTCGGCCCGTACCTCTTCTACGGCCAGGTCGACGTCGGCCTGCGCAGCCTGCGCGAGTGGCTGTGGGTGCCGGTCATCGGCGTCGGCGGCGGCCTGCTCGGCGGCCTCTTCGCGCGTCTGGTGATCGAAGTGATGCCGCGCGTGACGCGCCTCGGACGGCGCCGGCCCTACATCGTCGCCGGCTCGCTCGGCTTGGCGCTGGCGGTGCTCGGTCTGCTCAGCGGTGGGCAGAGCTACGGCGCCGGCGACGCGCAGGCGCGCGTGGCGCTGCTCGGCGGCGAGGCGCTGCCGTGGACCTACCCGCTGGTCAAGGCGGCGGCGAGCCTGATCAGCCTGGTCAGCGCCATCCCCGGCGGCCTGTTCACGCCCAGCCTGTCGATCGGCGCCGCCCTCGGCGCCCTGTGCGCGCCGTTCGCCGACGGCGTGGCGCGCGAGGCGATCGTGCTGCTGGCCATGGCGGCCTACTTCTGCGGCGTCGTGCAGAGCCCGATCACCGCGGCGGTCATCGTCGTCGAGATGACCGGCGGACGCGGCCTGGTGCTACCGCTGCTGGCGACGACGCTCATCGCCTACCACGCCTCGCGGCTGCTCTGCCCGACACCGCTGTACGAGGCGCTGGCGCGCGCCTTCACGCAGCGGACGACCTGAGGCGCGGCTGCCGCGTCCCGATTACGGCTGCCGCGTTGATGGGGGGCGCGGCGACTCAGCCTTTGGGCGCTGCGTCTCCGCGGTGAAGCTTATCGTCAGAGCACGGTCAGGCCAGCAGTTGGTTCAGCACCAGGCCGAGGACGAACCAGCCGCCGGCGGTGCGGATGAACGTCATGGCAAAGGCGACGTACCACAGCGGCCACACCGGATAGCCGGCGGGCGGCGTCGTTGGGCGCTCGTTGGCGTAGGCGACGTGCAGGTAGCGCAGGCGCGGCAGCGCCAGCAGGGTCAGCAGGACCCACGCTCCGGTGGCGCCGCTGATGACCAGCGCGCCGACGGAGATCAGGAACAGGTGCACCAGCTGCACCACCAGCTTGCGCGAGCGCTCGGCGCCGAGGCGCACCGGCAGCGTGCCGACACCCTTCGGACCATCCTGCGGCAGCTTGTCGAGATGCTTGCCGACCAGCACCGCGCCGACGAGGATCCCGTACGGCAGCGACAACAGCCACGCCGCCGCCGGCGCCTCGCCGCGCAGCGCGTAGTAGGCGCCGACGGTCATCAGCGGCCCCCAGACGACGGCGGCGGTGATCTCGCCGAGGCCGCGGCGCTTGAAGGAAAACGGCGGCATGACGTAGGCGATGGAGAGGAACAGGCCGGCGAAGGCGAACCAGGCGACGCCCCAGCCGGCCGCCCAGACGAGCAACGCCAGCACGATGGCGTCGACCGCGTGGACGACGGCGGCGCCGGTCAGCACCTGATTGGCGGTGAGCTGGCCGGAGAGAATCGGATGCGGCGCGTACTCGGTGCGGAAGTAGCCTTCCTGGTCGATGCCCTCGTGCACGTCGATGTAGTCGTTGAGCAGATTGTTGCCGGCGTGCGCGGCGACGGCGCCGAGCAGCACCAGCGTCGTCAGTCCGACCTCGCGCGCCCCGAACGGTCCAGCCGGCGCGGCGAGCAGGACCCCGATCAGCACGGACATCAGGCTCATCGGGAAGACGCACGGTCGCACCGCCATCCACCACAGCGCCGTGCCGGTGAGGCGGTCGGAGCCGGCGCAGTCGCAGGTCTGCAGCAGCGCCAGATACGGGTTGCGGGCCAGCCGCACGGTGGCGGTCTCGACGGATGCGTTCATGGCGAGTCCCTTACCGCCGCCGCCGCCGCCAGGCTACCCGCCCGGCCGGGCGCCGCTGTGGCGGCGGCCTCCACAGGGCTGGGTGAATGTCGTACCCTGCCGCCATGCACATCACGATGGTCAAGAAGGAGCTGCGCGACGGGCGGCCGTGCCGCAAGTGCGAGCAGGCGATGGATCTGCTGATGGGCCGCGGCCTGTGGGAGCGGGTGAATGAGGTGCTGATCGCCAAAGAGGGCGACGCCGGCAGCCCGGGCGTCCAGCTGGCCAAGCAGCACGGCGTCGACGTCGCGCCGTTCTTCGTCGTGCGCGACGACGCCGGCGAGCAGATCTACACCAGCGTCATGCAACTCATTCGCGAGCGCCTGGCGCCGCCCCCGCCGGCGTGAGCGGCGCCGGCAGGCGCAACAGGAAGTCCTGCAGCGCGGTGCGGTAGGCGTCGGCGGCAACCACGAAGGCGTCGTTGTGGCCGCCGCCCAGGCGCACCAGCCGCTTCGACCCCGGCGCCGCGGCGTACAGCGCCTCCGCCATCGCGAAGGGCACGATCTCGTCGCTCGGACTGTGCAGTATCAGCAGCGGCGCGCGCACACCGGGCAGACGCGCCAGCGCGTCGTAGCGCACCGAGAGGAACCATTCGACCGGCAGCAGTGGATAGTGATGCCGGGCGACCCCGATGATGCTGCTCGGCGCGCTCTCGAGAATCAGGCCGCCGAGCGGCTGGCTGGCGGCGAGGTCGACGGCGATCGGCCCGCCGAGCGACTCGCCGTAGGCGACGATCGCCTCCGCCGGCAACCCGCGGCCGCGCATCCAGGCGTAGGCCGCGGCGGCGTCCTGGTAGGTTCCCGCCTCGCTCGGCGCGCCCTCGCTGCGGCCGTAGCCGCGGTAGTCGAGCAGCAGCACCGAGACGTCGAGACCGTGCAGCACCGCCAGCTTGTCGAGCCGGTGGCTGATGTTGCCGGCGTTGCCGTGCAGGAGCAGGACCGTCCGGCCCGCCCTCGGCGCCGGCACCCACCAGGCGTGCAGGCGGGTGCCGTCGGCGGCGCGCAGGACGACGTCCTCGTAGTCGAGGCCGAGCGCCGCCGGCGTCCCGCCATCATGCGGGCGGCTGGGAAAGTAGACCAGACGGTCGGCGAAGCGCGGCACCGGCGTCAGGGCTACCAGGGCGGCGGCCAGCGCGGCCAGCGGCAGGGACACGCGCGCCCTGTACGCGGCGCGGGGCGCCGCGACAAGCGCTTGCCGCGGCGCCCCGCGCGTGCCAGGAGCGCCGCCATGCGCCGCCGTCCGCCGCTCGCTCTCGCCGCCGTCGTCGCCCTCGCCGCCTGCGCCGCGCAGCCGCCGGCGCCGACGGAGCAGATACTGCTCGCCGGGCAGGCGGTGAACATGCAGGCGCTGACGGCGGACGAGGTCGCGCGCGCGGTGCAGATCACGCCGCGCGGCCAGCAGGTGTTCTTCCAGGCGCCGCCGCTGCAGACCAGCAAGCTGATCGACCTGCGCGCCGCCGGCAAGGAGATGGGGCTCAGCCTCGGCACGGTCGAGCGGGTGCGCCTCGGCTACCTGTTCGGCGTCCTCGATCGCCCGAGCGGCGCGGTGCGCCACCACGTGCTCTTCCAGTCCAACTTCGTCGAGGGCTCGCAGCGCTACGCCAGCGTGACGCTGGCCGACGGCACGGCGCTGGCGTTCACGGTCTCGCGCGCGCCCGATCCGTGCGTGCCGCCCTGCTACCCGGTGATCGAGGCGTTGATCGCGGAGATTCCCGACGCCACCCTGCGCGCCCAGGCGGCGGCCGGCCTGCCGCTGTGCATCACCCTCGACACCGGCCAGGTGATCAGCACCACCGGCAGCCCGGCATACGTCGAGGGATATCTGCAGGCGCTGGACGCCTACCGAGTCCCCTGACACGCCCGTCGACGCACTACGCCGCGACGCGCGCCAGCGCGGCTCTCAACGCGTCGATGCGCACCGGCTTGGTCAGATAGTCGTCCATGCCCGCCGCCAGGCACGCCTCGCGGTCGCTCGGCATGGCGTTGGCGGTCATGGCGATGATGCGCGGCACCGGCCTGACGCCGGTGCGGATGTGCTGCGTCGCCTCGATGCCGTCCATCTCCGGCATCTGCACGTCCATCAGGACCACGTCGTAGGCGGCGCGCTGCGCGGCCGCGACGGCCTCGATGCCGTTGGCGGCCAGGTCGGCGTGGTAGCCGAGGCGCGCGAGCATGAACATCGCGACCTTCTGATTCACCTGGTTGTCCTCCGCAACCAGGATGCGCAACGCCGGCGCGGTGGGCGCCACGGCGGCCGCCCCGGGTCCCGCGCCGGCCACCACCGGCGCCGCCGCGGCGCGCAACGGCAGGCGAACGTGGAACGTGGTGCCGACGCCGACCTGACTGTCGAGGGTGATGCTGCCGCCCATCAGCTCGCAGAGCCGCCTGCAAATCGCCAGACCGAGCCCGCTGCCCCCGTACTGTCGCGCCGTCGATGCATCCACCTGACTGAAGGGTTGAAACAAGCGTCCGGTGCTCTGCGCCGGGATGCCGATGCCGGTGTCGCGTACGCGCAGGTACAGCCGCTCGGCGTCGTCGCCGCCCTCGGCGTCGAGGCGCACCTCGACACGCCCGGCGGGCGTGAACTTGACGGCGTTGCCGACCAGGTTGGCGACCACCTGGCGCAGCCGCGTCACGTCGCCGAGGCAGTGCTCCGGCAGGCGCGCATCGACCGCCAACGTCAGCGTCAGGCCGCCCGCCTCGGCCTGCGGGCGCAGCAGATCGAGGACCCCGCCCACCGCCGCGCGCAGGTCGAACGGCCGCACCTCCAACTCGAGGCGGCCGGACTCGGCGCGCGAGAAGTCGAGAATCTGGTTGATGATCGTCAACAACTGTTCGCCGCTGGCGCGAATCGTCTCGACACAGTCGCGGTGCTCCGCCGGCAGCGGCATACCGAGCAGCAGCGCGGTCATGCCGACGACGCCGTTCATCGGCGTGCGGATCTCGTGACTGACGGTGGCGAGGAACTCCGCCTTGGCGCGCGCCAGGGCCTCGGCGGCGTCGCGCGCGCGCTCGAGTTCAGCGATGACGCGGCGCCGCTCGGTGACGTCGCGCAGCACCACCAGGCGGCCGATGACCCGGCCGCGCCGGTCGGTCAGGACCGTGACGCGCGGCTCGAGCACCCCCGCCGCGGCGCCGGCGCCGACGGTGAGGACGCCGCGCCCATCGCCGGCGAGCGCCGCCAGCAGCGCCGCGTGCGCCGCAAAGGCGGTCGACGCCGGCTGGCCGATGAGATCGGCTTCGCAGTGCCCGAGCATACGCGTGCAGGCGGCGTTGACGTCGACCACGCGCCCCTGCCCATCGACCACGGCGATGCCGTCGTCGAGGCTCTCCATCAGCCGCCCGCGCGCCACCGGCGTCAGGTCGAGCAGCCGCGCGTGGCGCAGGGCCCAGACGGCGCAGAGGCCGGTGATGCTGAAGCCGAAGGGCGTCAGGTCGATGCCCGCGCCGATGCCCAGCATGTACAGCGCGTTCGCCGCCCACGGCGCCGCCGCGCTCGCCAGCAGCGCCCCGACCTGGCGCCGGTAGAGGCGCGGCGAGGTCCAGAACGCCCAGCCGATGGTGAGCGTGCCGGCGAGCAGGCAGGCATAGGCGTAGGCGACGTTGGCCCACCCGGCCGGCCCGTAGGTGACGCGCAGGACGCGCCACCCGCCGACCTCGACCGTCCTCGCCTCGCGGTAGAGCAACTGATGCAGGCCTGGATCGGTGAGCACCAGCGCGTAGAGGATCGCCGGCACCAGGCACAGCGCCGCCAGGACAGGCCGCGTGAGCCAGGCGTCGCGGCCGCTGAAGCGCAGCGTGAAGATCCACCACGCCAGCGGCGCCGTCAGGACGCCGAGGTACTCGACGCGCGCCCAGGCGCGTTGCGCGGCCACCGTCGTCGTCAGCAGCTCGACGCCGTAGCCGCCCGCCCACCAGGCCAGGGCCAGCATGAGCACCGTGCAGGTGCGCGCGCCGGGCGCCTCGCGGCGCGCCGCCGCGCGCGCGACGCCGAGATTGAGGGCGGCGCCGAGGAACAGCGCCAGCGCGAAGGGGTGTGCTTGCCAGTCCATGCGGCCGTCCTCAGCGTCCTCCGAGGTGGCGCGTCAGCACGGCGCGCAGGGCGTCGGCATCCACCGGCTTCGCTAGGTAGTCGTCCATCCCCGCCGCCAGGCAATGGTCGCGGTCCCCCGCCACGGCGTTGGCGGTCATGGCGATGATCGGGGTGCGGCGCGCCTCGCCCTCGGCGCGACGGATCGCCGCGGTGGCGGCATAGCCGTCCATCTCCGGCATCATGCAGTCCATCAGCACCGCGTCATACGGCTGCCGCTGTGCCGCCTCGGTCGCCTCGCGGCCGTTCGCCACGACGTCGGCGGTACAGCCCAGTCGCTGCAGCAGGCGCACCGCGACCTTCTGGTTGATCGGGTTGTCCTCCGCGACCAGCAGGTGGCCCTGCAACGGCGCCGCCGTCGCCGGCCGCGGCGCCGGCAGCGCCGCATGGGCGCGCGGCAAGGTGACCGTGAACCAGAACGTGCTACCGGCACTGGGAGCGCTGCTGACGCCGATCTCGCCGCCCATCCGCGCCACCAGACGCCGCGCCACCGCCAAGCCGAGGCCGGCGCCGCCCTGGCGTCGCGTCGTCGACCCGTCCGCCTGGGTGAAGGGCTCGAACAGGCTCGCCTGCTGCGCGACCGGGATGCCGTTGCCGCTGTCGGCCACCTCGATCTCGAGCGCCACCATGCCGGCGGCGGCGCCGTCGCGCCGCGCCACGCGTACCTCGACCTCGCCGCGATCGGTGAACTTCACGGCGTTGCCGACCAAGTGGTCGAGCACCTGTTGCAGCCGGCGCGCGTCGCCGTGCAACGCCCACTCGCCCGGCGCCAGGTGGACGGCGAGGGTCAGCCCCTTGCGCACCGCCGCGTCCGCGGCGCGCGCGCGCACCGCCGCGCAGAGCGCCGCCAGGTCGAAGTCGACGGGCTCGAGCGTCAGCGTCCCGGCATCGAGCGTGGTGACGTCGAGGATCTGCGAGATGAGGTCCAGCAGCACATCCGCGGAATTGCGCGCGGTGCGCAGATGGTCTTGCTGCGCCGTGTCGAGCGGACTGCCGTCGAGCAGGTCGATCGAGCCGATGACGCCGTGCAGCGGCGTGCGCAGCTCGTGCGACATGGTGGCGAGGAACTCCGACTTGGCGCGCGAGGCGACCAGCGCCGCATCGCGCGCCGCGGCGAGGTCGATCTCGCCGCGTTTGCGCGCCGTGATGTCCTCGAACAGATACAGGCGGCCGATCTCGCCGCCGCGCCCGTCCCCGACCGGCGCAGCCAGGCGGCGCAGCACACGGCCGTCGCGCAGCGCCACCTCGTCGGCGATGACGCCGCGCCCGTCCGCCGCCGTGCCCGCCAGCAGAGCGCCGCCGCCCTCGACCGCGACCGCGCAGTGCGCGGTGATGTCGCGCAGGCCGATCTCCCCCTTGCGCAGCGCAGCGGCGCGCTCCGCGAGCCCCCACATGGCCGCGAACGCGCCGTTGACGTGCAGCACGGCGCCGGTGCGCTCGTCGGCGACCAGCGTGGCGAGCGGCGAGGCCTCGCTCATGGCGCGCAGCAGCGCCTCGCGCGAGCGGATGACGCGGCCCTGACGGTGCAGCGCGTCGGCGCGGTCGGCGGCGGTGCGCTCGAGCGACGCGGCGAGCGGCGAGCGGCCGGCACGGGCGATCCAGGCGGCGCCGAGCGTGCCGGCCAGCAACAGCGCGACGCCGGCCAGCGCCGGCCAGGCGAGTACGGCCAGCGCCGCGGCGCGGACGTCGGGCGCGGCGAATTCGAGCTGCAGCGTGCCGAGGGCGCGGCCCTGCGGCGGCAGCGCGATGGTGGCCAGGAGGCGGTCGCCGGCGGCGAAACGCACCTGCGCGCGCGGCGGTGGCGGGTAGGCGTCGAGCATCAGCTCGCCGACGTGCGCCGGCGCGGTGTGGGCAACGGCCTTGCCGCGCTGGCCACTGACGTAGGCGGCGCCGAGCGTCGGCGCGTCGCGCAGCAGCGCCGCGAGCCGGCGCTGCAGCGCGACGGCGTCGCCGCGTGCCAGCTCGGCGCCCGCCGGCGGCGCCGTCGCCTCGAGTAGGGCGGCGGCCTGCACCGCGGCGCGCTCGCGCTGGCGCGCCAGCTCGACGCGCACGGCGACCAGCGCCGGTACCGCGAAGGCGAATCCGATCAGGCACCAGACGAGACCAGCGCTGCCCCAAAAGAGGCGGCTCGACAGCGGCGACGCCATCCGGTCACCCCGCCGTCGCCGCACGCCGCGCCGGCGCGGCCGCCAGCGCGGCCGCCGCCTGCTCGAGGGCCACCTGCAGCTGCTGCGGTCGCATCGGCTTGCTGAGGTAGTCGTCCATGCCGGCGGCGAGACAGGCCTCGCGGTCTCCCTCCATCGCGTTGGCGGTCATGGCGATCAGCCAGGGCCGCGCGGTCGGCCAGCGCGCGCAGAGAGCGCGCGCGGCGGCGAGGCCATCCATCTCGGGCATCTGCACGTCGAGCAGCACGACGTCGTAGGGCTGCCGGGCAACGGCCGCCAGGACCTCGAGGCCGTTGCCGGCGACATCCGCGCGGTAACCGAGGCGTGCCAGCACGCGCAGGGCGACCTTCTGGTTGATGGCGTTGTCCTCGGCGAGCAGCAGGCGCAGGGGCAGCCGCCGGCCGAGATCGGTGTCGAGCTGTGCTTCTGCCGGCCGCTCCGGGCGCTGCTCCAGTTGCGGGGCCAGCACGCCAAGGACGACGTCGAAGAGCTGCGACGGCTTGACCGGTTTGGTGAGGGTGGCGGCGAACACCGCATCGCCGCCGGCGCCGTTTGGCGCGGAGCTGAGCAACACCAGTGGCAGCGCCAGACCGCGGCGACGGATCTCGCGCGCCAGCGTCAGCCCGTCCATGCGCGGCATGTGCATGTCGAGGATGGCGAGGTCGAAACGGGCGCCGCCGTCGATCCAGGCGAGCGCCTCCGCGGCGGACACGGCGGCATGCGGGCGCATGTCCCATGCTTCCGTCTGCAGGCTCAGGATGCGTCGATTGGTGGCGTTGTCGTCGACCAGCAACAGCCGTCGTCCGGCGAGCAGCGACGGCGCGCCGGCGAGGAACTCGCGCGGGCGCCCGGCCGCGGGCGGCGCGACGACGGTGAAGCGAAAGCACGAGCCGCGGCCGACGGTGCTGCTGACCGTCAGGCCACCACCCATCAGGTCCGCCAGGCGCTTGCTGATGGCGAGCCCGAGACCGGTGCCCCCGTACTGCCGTGTCGTCGAGGCGTCGACCTGGGTGAAGGACTGGAAGAGACGGTGCATCCGGTCGGCGGGGATGCCGATGCCGGTGTCGGAGACGGCCAATTCGACCGCGACGAGGTCCGGTGCGCCCGCCCGGCGCGGCGGCGCCGGCCGCGCGTGCAGGCTGACCGTGACCTCCCCGTCGGCGGTGAACTTGACAGCGTTGCTGAGCAGGTTGACGAGGATCTGGCGCAGACGGGTGACGTCGCCGACGACGCCCGCCGGCACGTCGTCGTCGATCGTGTAGGCGAGATCGAGGCGCTTCTCGTTGGCGCGCGGGGCGATCAGGTCGAGGGCGCCCTCGACGCATTCGCGCAGATCGAGCGGATGCGCGTCGAGGTCCAATCTGCCGGACTCGATCTTGGAGAAATCGAGGATGTCGTTGATCACCGTCAGGAGCGCGTCGGCGCTGGTACGGATGGTCTCGGTGAACTCGCGCTGGTCGGCGCTGAGCGGCGTGTCGAGCAGCAGGCCGGTCATGCCGATGACGCCGTTCATCGGCGTGCGGATCTCGTGGCTCATGTTGGCCAGGAAGAGCGACTTGGCGCGCGTCGCCGCCTCGGCGACGTCCTTGGCGGCGGACAGTTCCGCCGCCACCCGCTGGCGCACCGCCAGATCGTCGCGCAGACACGCCTCGGCGGCGCGCAACTCGCTGATCGCCGCCTCGCGCTCCGTCGTCGTGCGCCGCAGCCGACGACTGATGAGGCCGCCATAGCCGATCACGGCCGCGAGAAACACCAGGCTGGCGCCGGCGCCGGCAAACTCGATGTGAGCGAGGCGCTGCGCCAGGGCGGCGCCGTCGGCGAAGCGGCGCTCCTGGATCTCGCGCACGGTGTAGCCCATGCCGGCTACCTGATCGGCCAGGACGGCATAGTGGCGGTCCATCACCGCCATGCGCGCCCCTGCGCCCTCAGTCTGCCCGGTGCGGAAGAACGAGAAGATGCGCTGCGCCTCCTCGCTCATCGCCGCGGCTTCGTCGTTGATGGCGTCGAGGTGCGAGCGCAGGCGGCGCAGGCGGACGCGATAGGCGATCTCCTGGTTCTCCGCCGCGTCGCTCTCCCTTTCGACCGACAGGCGCGCGGCCTCGACGGCGGCGCCGAAGGGGACCAGCGCCGCCTCCAGGCGCAGCTGCTCGCCGACCGGATCATGCGTCTCGAAGACGTCGTTGGCCGGCGTGTTCAGGCGCGAGGCGAGGCGACCGATCTCGGAGAAGTCGGCCTGGCGGCGGGCCCACTGCCGGTTGACCACCAGTGCTTCGCTCTGGATGTTGCGCAGGCGGGTGTGCAGGTAGAGGCTGACGCCGAGGATGGCGAGGAAGCAGGCGGCGAGGATGAAATAGCCGCGCATCAATCGCGGCGGGTGCGGCGACCGCCACGGCGACGGCGGCGCCGCCCCCGGCGCCCGGTCGCCGCGTCCGGCAGCCGCCGGTGTGATGTGGGTCTGGGCCATACGGGTCCGGCCGGATTCGAAGCAGGAGACATGCCAGACGGAATCAGCCTTTGCCTGGTCAGGTCTGGCGCGAAGCTGCCGCTGCGGGCGTCGATGCAATGCCCGTTCGCGGCTGCGCGGCGGCTGGCGTAGCGGCGCTGTCGGCGGCCTCGGTGGCGTGCCGAAAGGCCGGGAGGGACGAGGCGGGTGCCAACCTGGACGCTGTGCAATCAGCCACAGCGCCTGCCTGGGCGCGCGGTGGGCCGGCCCTTCTCCACTCCGCGCACCATGCTAGAACCCGTCCATGCCGCTGAGCGACACCGGGCTGGCCGACCGGTACCGGGCGGTGCGCGCCCTCACCGAGCAGCTGCGCGAGCCGCTCACCGCCGAGGACTGTCAGGCGCAGTCGATGCCGGACTGCAGTCCGGCGAAGTGGCATCTGGCCCACACCACCTGGTTCTTCGAGACCTTCGCCCTGGCGACGGGCGCCGGCTCCTATCGCCCCTTCAACCCCGCCTTCGCGGTGCTCTTCAACTCCTACTACCAGCAGGTCGGGGCGCAGCACCCGCGCGCCGACCGCGGCCTGCTGACGCGGCCGTCGCTGAGCGAGGTGCTCGCCTACCGCGCCCACGTCGACGCGGCGTTGCTCGACCGCCTCGCCGCCGGCGACGTCGCGCGTCTCGCGGACGTCGTCGGGCTCGGCCTGCAGCACGAGCAACAGCACCAGGAGCTGCTGCTCACCGACGCCAAGCACCTGCTCGGAGCGAATCCGCTGCGCCCCGTCTACCGCGCCGCGCCGCCACCGGCGGCACCGGCGGCGCTGGTCACGACCGGCTGGTGTCCCTACGGCGGCGGCGTGCGCGAGATCGGCGCGGCCGGCGACGCCTTCGCCTTCGACAACGAAGGCCCGCGCCACGCCGTGCTGCTGCAGCCGTTCGCGCTCGCCCGCCGGCCGGTGACCAACGCCGAGTTCGCCGCCTTCATCGACGACGGCGGCTATCGGCGGCCGGAACTGTGGCTCTCCGACGGCTGGGCGACGGTCACGGCGCGCGGCTGGGCGGCGCCGCTGTACTGGCAACGCGCCGTCGAGGGCTGGCGCGAGTTCACCCTCGCCGGCGTACAACCGCTGGCGCCGCGGGCGCCGGTCTGCCACGTGTCCTTCTACGAAGCTGACGCCTATGCCACCTGGGCGCAGGCGCGCCTGCCGAGCGAAGCCGAGTGGGAGGTGGCGGCGGCGGCCGCGCCGGTCGAGGGCAACCTGCTCGACAGCGGCCGGCTGCATCCGGCCGCCGCCGCGCACCAGGGTGAGGACCGCGCCGTCGGGCAGCTCTTCGGCGATGTGTGGGAGTGGACGCGCAGCGCCTACGCTCCCTACCCGGGCTACCGCCCGCCCAGCGGCGCGCTCGGCGAGTACAACGGCAAGTTCATGTGCAACCAGTTCGTCCTGCGCGGCGGCTCGTGCGTCACGCCGCGCGACCACGTGCGCGCCAGCTACCGCAACTTTTTTCCGCCCGACGCGCGCTGGCAGTTCAGCGGCCTGCGCCTGGCGCGTGACGACGCGAGCATTTGATCCCGCCGGCGTGGTACGTCGGCGTGAACGAGTCAGGGGCGCGCCGGCGACGAGCGAGGAGCGAGAAATGAGTCAGGGACAGAACATCGTGCGGATGGGTGTGTTCATGCTGGCTGTTGCGCTGCACGCGGCGACGGCCGGCAGCGCCAGGGCAGGCGCCGGGGCGCCGGCCGGCCTGGGCGCCGCCTGTACCGGCGACTGCGGCGGCGACGGCATGGTGAGCATCGCCGACCTCATCGTCGGCGTGAACATCGCCCTCGGCAGCGCCGCCGCCGACACCTGCGCGGCGTTCGACGCGGACGGTGACGGCACCGTCGTCGTCAGTGAACTGGTTCAGGCCGTCAACCACGCCCTCGCCGGCTGCCCGGTCGCGGCGGGCCCCTGCGAGTCGGCGGCCGACGCCGCCCTGCGCACCTGCGTCGATGCGGTCAACGCCGCGCAGCGGCGCTGCTACGACGACGGCGGCGCCGCCTGCGCGCCGAACGACGCACCGATCGCGACGGCGCTCGACACCCTCTCCGGCACGGTCGCCGCCGGCTGCCCGGACGCCGCCAGCGTGCGCGCCGCCGGGTACGGCGCGGCCGCCACGCCCGAGGGGCTGGCGCACCGTCTCGCCTCCGCCTGTCAGGCCGAACCCGCCGCGCTGGCGGCGCGCACCTTCGGCGGGCCGCAGGGGGCGGCCCTCGCCGCCGGCACCGCCGCGGCCGTCGCCTGCCTCGAGGCGACGCACGACGCCGCCGCCGCCTTCATGCGCGACGCCGCGGCGCGCTACGCCGCCTGCACCACCGACCCGGCCTGCGACGCCGCCGCGGTCGAGGCGCAGGTGGCCGCCCTGGAGGACGACCTCGCCGGCGCCGCCGCCAACGCCTGCGGCGCCCTGCAGGCGCGCATCGCCGTCGACGCGACGACCTACGCCGCCCGCGCCGCCGCGCAGGTGCGCTGCCTGACCGCCATGGCGCACCCCGACTCGGCGCCGCTGGCGCTCGACTGCGGACCGCGCGACGGCATCGCCGCCGCGCCGCGCGGCGAGTACGTGCAGGTGGTGCTCGACGAAGCGGTCTGGGGCACGCGCTGCGGCGACGGCAGCCCCTACGCGTTCTGGGTCCGCCTGGCGCCGGCGGGCCAGCCGGTCGAGAACGTCGTGATCGGCCTGGAGGGTGGCGGCGTGTGCATCTTCGGCGCCGACTGCGCCACCCGCGACCCGGATCTGTTCGAGGCGCGCTCCGACCTGCCGGAGACCGGCGGTCCGCTGTCCAACGACCCCGCCGTCAGTCCGTTCGCCGATTGGACCAAGGTGTACCTGCCCTACTGCAATCAGGACGTCTTCATCGGCGGCGGCGCGACCAGCAATTTCGACGAGGTCACCGTGCACCGCTTCGGGGCCGTCAACGTCCGCGCCTCGCTGCGCTACGTGCGCGACCTGCTGTGGGGCGAACTCGCCGCCACCGCCGCCGACGGCTACCGACCCGACGCGCTGCGGGTGCTGTTCGGCGGCTTCTCCGCCGGCGCCTTCGGCACCATCTACAACTACCACTACCTGCTCGACGACCTGCAGTGGGCGCACACCGCCGCCTATCCGGACGCCGGCCTGGCGCTCGACAACGGCGAGGCCGTCGGCGTCGCCGCGCTCGGCGTGCTGCTGATCAGCGATGTGCCGCCGCTCGGCTGGAGCGCCGGCAACTACCTGCCGCCATACTGCTTCGCGACCAACTGCGGTGTCGGTCCGCTGCTCCTCGCCGCCACCGCTCCGCGCCTGCTGGCGGTGCCCGAACAACAGATCCTGGTCCTCTCGAATCAGGTCGACGACACGCAGGTGGCAACGACGTTCTTCTCCTCGGTGGTGCCGTGGATCAACGCCCTGCGCACGTCGTACTGCGCCACGCGGGCCTTGCCGGGCGTGCAGTACTTCCTGCCCGCCATCACCGACAGCGTGCACGTCATCAGCCCGCGCGAGGAGCTGTACACGAACTACCCGGTCGACGGGGTGCTGATGCGCGACTGGCTGGCCGACGCCTTCGCGGACCCCGCATCGGTCACCGATCAGGTCGAAGAGGGCATGCTGGTCGCCGACTACCCGGGCGTGCTGCCCTTCGACTGTCTCGAGTGACCCACCGGCGCGCGGCGCGGCCCTGATCGCCGCGCCGCGCGCCTGCTACACTCCCGTCCGATGCGCGCCATGGCGCTGCGGCACACCGCACCGATCGCCGACCGGCCGCTGCGGCTCGAACAGCTGCCGACTCCGCTGCCCGGCCCCGGCGAGGTGCTGGTGCAGGTGGAGGCCTGCGGCATCTGCCGCACCGACCTGCATGTGATCGAGGGCGAGCTGCCGCCGCGTCACCCGCTCCTGGTGCCGGGCCACCAGGTGGTCGGACGCGTCGTCGCGCACGGACCCGGCGCGGCGCGCTTCGCCGACGGCGCGCGCGTCGGCATTGCCTGGCTGCGCGCCACCTGCGGCCGCTGCCGCTTCTGCGGCAGCGGCCGCGAGAACCTCTGCGTCGAGGCGCGCTTCACCGGCTACGACGCCGACGGCGGCTTCGCCGAGTATGCGGTCGTGCGCGAGGACTTCGCCTACGCTATCCCCCCCGATCTCGACGCCGCCGCCGCAACGCCCCTGCTCTGCGCGGGCATCATCGGCTACCGCGCCCTGCGCCGGGCGCGCATCGAACCGGGTTGCCGCCTCGGGCTGTACGGCTTCGGCGCCTCGGCACACATCGCCATCCAGGTGGCCCGCCATCTCGGCTGCGCGGTGTACGTGATGACGCGCGACGCGCGCCACCAAGCGCTGGCGGACGAGCTCGGCGCCGTGTGGAGCGGCGGCGCCGCCGCCAGCCCGCCGGTGCCGCTCGACAGCGCCGTCGTCTTCGCGCCGGCCGGCGAGCTGGTGCCGGCGGCACTCGCTGCCCTCGCCCCCGGCGGCACCCTGGCCCTCGCCGGGATCTACATGAGCGCGATCCCGGCGCTGGACTACGCGCGGCACCTGTTCCGCGAACGCAGCCTCACCAGCGTCACCGCCAACACGCGCCAGGACGGCGAGGAACTGCTGCAGCTGGCGGCGCGGATCCCGATCCAGCCGCGGACGACACGCTTCCGCCTCGAAGACGCGAACGACGCGCTCTGGCAGTTGAAGCACGACGCCATCAGCGGCGCCGGCGTGCTCGTCCCGTAACCGTCACCGGCGACGTCCCGTGTCGCGGATGGCTCGCCCGATGACGGCGGCGGGGGACGGCTCGACGGTGCGCAGCAGGAATGGGCTGGCATGGCGCAGCGCCAGCCGCGGCTGGTCGACGACGCAGGCGGCGATGGACTCGATGTAAATGGTTACATCGGGCAGTTCGGGCCTGACCCCACCGGCGATAGTCCCGCCGGTGCCATTGAGCAACGGACTTCGGGGCAGCGGACTTCGAGGCAACGGACCTTCCGGGCAACGGACCTTTTTTTGGGGGGGCCCCCCGTTGTGTTCACGGGGTCAATCGGTTCTGTTTCGGCCCACAAGGGAGGCATGGGCATGCTGGACACACAGACGAAAGAACGCATCGAAGCGACGATCAGCGGCAATCCGATCGTCGTCTTCCTGAAGGGAAACCGGGCGATGCCGCAGTGCGGTTTCTCCGGCAAGGTGGTGCAGATCCTCGACAGCCTGGTCGACGAGTACGCCACCGTCGACGTGCTGGCGGACTCGGACATCCGCGAGGGCATCAAGGAGTTCTCGAACTGGCCGACGGTTCCGCAGCTCTATCTGAAGGGCGAGTTCGTCGGCGGCTGCGACATCATCACCGAACTGTACGCGACCGGCGAATTGCATGAGATGCTCGGGTTGCCGGTGCCGCAGCGCACGGTGCCGAGCGTCACGATCACACCGCCGGCGGCGGCGCGCATCCGCGAATACATCGAGCGGGCGCCGGGCAAGGAACTCAAACTGTCGATCGACGCGCGCTTCAACGCCTCGCTGGGCGTCGCCGAGCGCGGCCCGCATGACGTCGTCGCCGACGCGGGCGGCATTGCCGTGTGCATGGACGTGCCGACGGCCGAACGCGCCAACGGCATCACCATCGACCTGGTCGAGTCGCCGGGCGGCGCCGCCTTCAAGATCGACAACCCCAACACCCCGGGCGAGGTCCACGCCATCAGCCCGAGCGAGGTGAAGCGCCTCCTCGATGTCGGCACGCGCTTCGAGTTCCTCGACGTGCGCACGCCGGAGGAACGCGCCACGGCGGCGATCGCCGGCACCCGCCTGGTCGACCAGGCGACCGCCGCGGCCATTGAACAGCTCCCGAAGGACAGCATGCTGGTCCTGCACTGCCATCACGGCAGCCGCAGCCAGGCCGCGGCGGAGCACTTCCGCAGCCGCGGCTTCACCAACGTCCACAACATGACCGGCGGCATCGACGCGTGGTCCCAGGAAGTCGATGCCGGCGTGCCGCGCTACTGACAGCGGCCCCTGCGTACGCAGCGATTGCGGGAGGACACGATGCCGCTGACGATTGTGGGTCCGGGCGACGATCTCTGCGCGGCCTTGCGAGCGGCGGTGCTGGCGGTGATTCCGGACGCGGTAGTGACGGCGACGGGTAACAGTCCGGGGCACTTCGGACTCGACGTCGTGGCGCCGATTTTCGCCGGCAAATCGCGCCTACAACAGCAGCAACTGGTCTACGGGGCGATCAAGCAGCTCATGGCCGGCGATCACGCGCCGGTGCACGCGATCGACTCGTTGACGACGCGCCTGCCGTAATCCCGGCTGCCGAGCACAGGCCGTGGAGGGCGCCGACGGGGCGGCGCCCTCCACGTCGATCACTGCAGCGGGTCGCAGGGGACGGCGGCCCCGCCCGAGATCTCCGACGGCTGGCTGGCGTCGCAGTCGCCGGCGCAGAAGTTCTCCACCTGGCCGCCCGGCTGCAGGAACGCCGCCAGCTGCCGGATGGAGTCTGGGATCGCCGGACGGGCGCCGTGCGGGTCGCAGACCGGGCTCGGGATGAGGTTCGACAGCGCCGGGATGAGCGGCTGGTGCGCCGCGTTGAAGAGGTCGAACGCGCCCGTGTCGTACATGACATAGGCCGAGTCGAGCGGCCCGGCGGCGTCGGGAATGCCGGCCAGGCCGCGCTGCAGTGAACCCGGCGCGAGATTGCTCAGGCCGAGCGTACGGGCGGCAACCTCGGTGCACTGGTTTGAGACCTGCTTGTCGAGCCAGGCTGGCGTCATGAGGATGCGTTTGGCGCCGCCCGATCCCGGCAGCGGATCGCTGGTGATGTGGCGCGCGAAGCCGGCCGGCTCGGCGCTCGCCCACACCTCGTGCAGCAGGTGAATACCGAGAATGGCCTTGAGCGGGTCGGTGATTCCGATGCCGGTCAGCAGCAGATCGAAGCTGCCGAACTGCGTCGAGCGCTGCAGCAGGCACGAGAAGTTGATCGCCGGCACGTCGACGCCGAAGCGCTCGATATCCGGCGTCAGGGCGGAGAACCAGGTGCCCATGATGCCGCCGAGACTGATGCCGTAGTAGTACATCTCGGCCTCGGGGCCGGGGAACGCCGGCCGCCCGTCGGGGGTACGGAAGACGTCCGTATCGCGGTTGAACAGGCCGAGCCTCATCATTCGCGTCAGCACCAGCGTGTTGAGCATGCCCTGGCGCAGGCGATCGGGCAGGGCCGGGAAGTTGTTGAGCTGGCTCATGCCGATGCCGATGATGTCGTTGACGACGAAGCCGAGGTCGTTGCCCGACAGGCCGCGCCAGTCGGTGGCGCCGGCGATGTAGGTCCACGGCACCACCGCGCCGGCCAGACCCGGCACCAGCGATACCATCCCCGCGCCGTTGCCGAACAGGCCGTGGCCGAGGATGATCGGATGCGCCACTGGGGCGTCGGCCGGCAGCAACGAGCAGGGGATGGCGATGGAGAACTTGGCGTCGAGCAGGCCGTTCTGTACCGGAACGTCGTCGGCGTCGACGTTGAGTTGCGGCGCGCCGGCAACGTCGGGGTTACCGGTGAGGAAGAGCGGGCTCTTGTAGGTGCCCTCGACCAGGCGCCAGGTGACGGTACCGGCGACGCCGCAGTCGTTCTCGACGACGCGGCTGACGGTGAACGGCTGCGCCTCGGGGTCGGCTTCGACGTCCGCCAGATAGGCGTAGGCCTGGTCGCGCATCGACAGCATCTGGCGCGTCAGCTGGTCCTCGCTCTGCACGGTGAAATCGAAGGCCAGCACCAGCTCCTCGCGGGCGATACCGTTCTCGGCCAGGGTGGCGAAGATCGCTTCGAGCGAGGCGCGGCGCGCCTCGACGGCGGCGATGGTGGTCGGGCGATCGTCGCGCAGCGCGGCGAAGGCCGCCTCGGCGACGACGTCGGCGCCGCCCGGCGCCTTCAGGTTGCGCAGCGCGACGATGTAACGATGGCCTGGCGTCAGGCTGAGGCCGGGGCGCATGACCAGCGCCTGGCGGGCCGGGGTGCCCTCGGCGCGGCCCTCGCGCTCGAGCCAGTGCAGGACGCGCTCGCCGCTGTCGACGTCGAGCAGCACCGAGGGACTGGCGGCGGCGAGCGAGCGCTCGTCGTACGTGCGCGTGTCGACCCACGGCGGTCCGGCGGGCTGGTCGCAGCAGCCCGGCTCGAGCAGGCGCGACGCATCGCTGGCGACGAGATCGACTCCCTGTGGGAAGTGCATGAGGATCTGCACGGTCGGGCTGTAGCCGTCGACCTGGTTCAGCCAGGCATTCGTCAGCGGCTCGCCGGTGACCGCGGGCAGGCCGCTGGTCGGAAGCTGCAGGCGCAGACCGGTGCCGGTGGATGGATCGGCGACGAGGAAGCGCGACGACGGATACGGCAGCAGGCACTCGGCGTCGTTCAAGACCTCGCACTCGTCGGCATTGGTGAGCGCGACAGCCTCGAACGACGCGGCACTGGCCTGCGCGGCGCCGTCGACCTCGAGCGCCGCCATCAGCGTATGTTGGCCGACAGCGACGCCGCCGAGCGTGCCGGTCGCCTCATCGGCGCCGAGCGTCAGTTGATCGGTGACGTCGGTGTCGTCGAGCGTCACCGCCAGCGTACCGGCGTCGAACGTCGCCGGCAGCGCGATGCGCACCGCGACGGTGCCGGCCGGCAGCAGCAAGCCGTCGGCGGGGTCGATGATCGAGAGGAAGTCGGGACAGCCGAGCAGCGCACTGTTCACCGCGGCGACGATCTCGTTGATCGCCACCTCGCCGTCGCCGTTGCTGTCGAACGCCGCGCACTCGCCGCTGCCGGTGAGCGCCAGGTTGACGCCGGTGATGAGCTCGTTGATGGTCACCTCGCCGTCGCCGTTGCAGTCACCGGCGCAGCTCTGCGCGCGCGCCGGCGCGCCGAGCGCGATCAGCGCCAGCGCCGCGATCAGCGCCGTGTGGCGCGTCCAGTACGAAGTCATCCCGAACATCAGTCAGTCCCCCTCGTGGATCTCGTCGTGAACGTCGCGGGCCGGACGGCGGCGCGTGGGCCAACCCTATGCAAGCGCTTCGGTTAATGGAAACAGAGGGCGTTGTCGGCAGTCACCATTTCGGGGGGATCATGTTCGCAGCCAAACTCTCACTTCGTCGCGCCACCGGCGTCGGTCGTCCGCTCCTCGCCGCCGCCGCGCTCCTGGTCGCCGTCCCGGCCGGCGCCTTCGAGGGCACCGTCACCCAGCGCGTCGTGACCGTGTCGCCGCAGGCCCTCAAGTCCCTGCTCGGTGACAAGGACGTTGCCGCGGCAGCCTTTGAACTCTCCGAGCCGGCGCTGGCACAGGCGCTGAAAAGCAGCGCCCCCGGGGTGCAGCAGGCGATCTCGACGATCCAGGTCAAGGGGCGCAAGTTCCGCGTCGAGATGACGGTGAACGACCAGCCGGCGACGTTGGTGACCGACGCGGCGGCGGGGACATCCGTGCTGCTGCTGCCGCAGGCCAGGCAGTACGTCGACCTGAGCGCCGCCGAGCGCGCCGCGCGGACCAAGGCTGCCGCGACCGCGGCGGACACGGCGGCGGTGCAGCCGACGCCGTTCCCGGCGGCCGTGGTCAAGGCGCTCAACCGCAAGGGGCGCATCAACGGCGAGTTGTCCGAGGAGTACGAAGCGCGCGAGGGCGATCGCATCAGCATCGGCTGGGTCGCGGCGGCGCACCCGGACCTGCTGCAGGCGCTGCGCGACGCCGCCAAGGCGCAGCAGACCACACCGCCACGCCGCCCGTCGCCGATGGAGATCTTCTCGGCGCATGGCCTGCCGATGCTGGTGCGGACCGTGGAGAACGGCGCCTACGAGCAGACCGACCTGGCCCGCATCGTCCCGGGGACGCTCTCCGACGCGCTCTTCGCCGTCCCCGAGGGCTACACCAAGGCCGAGGTTGGGACGCCGACGCCGGCGGCACCCTCGGCATCGACGCCGGCGCCGTAGGGGGTATCGCGTCGTTCAGCCGCGCTGCCACTTGGCGGGGCGCTTGGCGAGAAAGGCCCCCATCCCTTCCTGAGCGTCGGCGGCGAGGGCGTTCATCGCCATGACTTCTTTGGCGTAGGCATAGGCATTGGGCTGATCGAGATCGACCTGGGCGTAGAACGCCTGCTTCCCGATGCCGACAGTGACGGCGCTGGCGGCGGCGATGTGCTCGGCGAGGGCGCGCGTCTCGTCGGCCAGGCGCTCGGCGGGCACGACGCGGTTGACGAGCCCCCAGTCCGCCGCCGTGGCGGCGTCGATGGGGGCGCCGGAGAGCAGCATCTCCATGGCGCGCTTGCGGCCGACGGCGCGGCTCAGCGCCACCATCGGCGTCGTGCAGAAGAGACCGATGTTGACGCCCGGCGTCGCGAAGCGCGCCGCCGGCGCGGCCAGCGCCAGGTCGCAGGTGGCGACCAGCTGGCAGCCCGCCGCCGTCGCGATGCCGTGCACCTGCGCCAGCACCGGCTGCGGAATCGCCTGCACGGTGGTCATCAACTCGACGCAGCGGTCGAAGACGCGGCGATAGTCCGGCAGTTGCCGATCGAGCAGCTCAGCAAGGTCGTGCCCGGCGCAGAAGGCCGGCCCGGCGGCGGCGAGGATCACCACGCGCAGGCCGCGGTCGGCGCCGATCGCGCGCAGCGCGTCGATCAGCTCTCCCATGTGCGCCTCGGACAGCGCATTGCGCTTCTCCGGCCGGTTCATGGTGATGGTCGCGACGGCGCCGTCGCGGGCGAGAAGGATGTGCTGGTGAGCCATGCTGCCCCTTGTAGCGCGATTCGCCGCGCGCTCCACCGGTTGACGCCGCCGCTCCGGCTTCAGTACTGACCGGTCAGTTCCGTATGTCGACAACCCCGCTCAGCTCCCGCTCCCTGCCGCCGGATGAAAAACGCCAGCTCATCTTCGCGGCTGCGCGGGCGGTGATCAACGAGCGCGGCTTCGAGGCCGCGAAGATGGAGGCCATCTCCGCCCGCGCCGGTGTCGGCAAGGGAACGCTGTACAATTTCTTCGCCTCGAAAGAGGATCTCTTCCTGGCCCTGGTGCTCGATCACTTCGAGCGCGTGCGCGACCTGGTCGATCGCCAGCGACAGGGTCCGGCCGACCCGTGGGTCGAGCTGGAGCGCGCCTGGCGGGTCATGCTGCTGGAGGTGTTTCCCGAACTCGCCGGGCAGTGGAACCTGACGTATCAATTGTGGGGTATCCTCGCGCACGACGCGGCGGCGCGCGAGCGCATGTTCGCCGCCTGGCGCACGATGTACCGCGAGCGCGAGCAGCGCATCGTCGAGGGCATTGACGCCGGGCAGGCGAGCGGGCATTTTCGCGCCGACGTCGATGCCGCCCTGCTGGCCCCGTTGCTGATGGCCATGTTCGACGGCCTCGTCGACCGGTCGATGTTCGATCGCGAACGCGTCGATCCGGAAACCGCCCTGCACGGCGTCCTCGACCTGTGCCGGCGCGTGCTGCGGCCGTGACCATCGGTCCGCCGCGGCAATCCCCCGCCTGCCCGGCACCATCTCGCCGCCCGACAGCGGTCGACCACAGTCCTGCCCACACCCGGCCGCGGGGTCCGGCGCTTGCATCAGGCAGACGCCGGGGGAGAAGAGTGGCCGATCCGACCAGGCGTGCAGCACCCGCACTGAACAGTTCAACGCTAGCGCTGCGCCCGCCCTCTTCGCGAAAACTTCATATCAACAAAGTCTGTTTCTTATTGACCGAGAGATCAGCCACGGCATATTCTCACCGCGCTTCGCTTCGGCGGGCCGCGGGCAGCGGGCCGATCGAGGGATTGGGCGAGAGCGGGGGAGGACTGGCGTGACTAGCGTGAAGGTGGGGCGGCTCGCGGCGCTGTGTGCGCTGCTGGCCGGCGCGACGCCGGCCGCGGCGATCGTCATCGGCGGCGGCGGCTCGAAGTCGTCCGACTGCCTGCTGGCGCTCTCGGTCGATGCCAACTTCCCGGTCACCAGCCCGAAGCAGGTGCGCTGCGTCGACGGCGACCCGACCTGCGACGACGACGGCGTCGTCAACGGCGGCTGCGACCTGCGCATCATCGTCTGCGCCAACAGCACGTTCGACGCGAGTTGCACGCTGTCCGGTCTCGCCGCGGTCACGGTCGAGAATGCCATCGACAACGGCGATCCCAAGTTCGACCCGTACTTCCAGGCACTGCAGGCGCGCATCAACACCGATTTCACCTTCCCGACGCTCGCCGCCGACAGCTGCACCAGCGCCAGCGTCGTGCGCGTGCCGATCAAGGGACCGATCGGCAACAACGCCTGCAGCCGGCAGAAGAAGAAGGTGAAGCTGCGCTCGCTGTCGACCAGCGGCCCAGCCGGCATCAAGGAAGACAAGGATACGTTGAAGCTGTACTGCGATCCGGCGCCAGTGAACGGCTGCGATCCGCAGATGCTCTTCAGCAGCACCTTCGACCGCATCCAGACTCAGGTGTTCAACCAGAGTTGCGCGCTGAGCGGCTGTCACGACTCGCAATCGGTCGCCGGCGGCCTGTTGCTCGAGGTCGGCGCGTCGTACGGCAACCTGGTCGCGCAGTCGCCGTCGAACTTCGCGGCCTTCAATGCCGGCTGGCAGCGCGTCGACGCGGTGCCGAACGTCAGCGGCGACCCCGGCACCAGCTACCTCGTCCACAAGATCGAGGGCGACCTGCCCGATGCATCGTACGGGTCGCGCATGCCGCTCGACCGGCCGAAGCTCAACGGCACCTTGCGCGACATCATCACGAAGTGGATCCAGGCCGGCGCGCCGCCGACCGGTTGGGTCCCCGACACGTTCTGATTCGCCGTCCGACCGCCCGAGGAGGATTTGCATGCCGGCCTGGAACCTGCCTACCGCCCGCCACCTGCTCCGCCGCACCGGCTTCGGCGCCACGCGCGTCGCTGCGCAGGCGCTGCTCGACAGCCACGCCACCCTCGGCGCCGCCATCGACGCGCTGCTCGAGTTCAAGCCGTCAAAGTTCAAGCCGGGCGGCCGCTACGTCGAGGACATCCACAACAAGTGGCTCAAGTACATGATCAAGACGCGCCAGCCGCTGCAGGAGCGCCTGGTGCTGTTCTGGCATGACCACTTCGCCACCAGCTACGACAAGGTCGGCCAGGTCGACCTGATGGCGCTGCAGAACCGCCTGCTGCGCGTCAACTGCAAGGGCGACTTCAAGGCGTTGGTCAAGGCGATAAACAAGGACGCCGCGATGATGGAGTTTCTCGACACGGTGCGCAATCGCCGCAATCAGCCGAACGAGAACTACGCCCGCGAGTTGGAGGAACTGTTCACGCTCGGCGTCAAGGACCCGCTCGGCAACGACAACTACGACCAGGAAGACATCGTCCAGATCGCCCGCGCCTTCAGCGGCTGGGACTATGGCAACAAGGGCGCCGCCGAGTTCAACGACGGACAGCACGACTACGCAGCCGACTACCCGGAGCGCGGCCCGAAGCGCATCTTCAAGGTCCGCGGCGGCTTCGGCAATGCCGCCGGCCAGGACTTCACCAGCGCCGGCGAGGGCGCGCAGGAAATCGACACGGTCATCGACATCATCTTCCAGCACCGCTACGGGCCGGGGTTGCGCAACACGGTGGCCGACTACATCGCGCGCCGGCTGATCACCTACTTCGCGTTCTCCGACCCCAGCGCGAGTTTCGTCGAGAGCGTCGCCGACGCCTCCAGCTTCGCCGGCACCTGGGACATCGCCGCCCTGCTGAAGCAGATCTTCCTGCACGACGACTTCTATCTGACCGCCGCCCCCCCCAGCGCCGTCACCAAGAAGTCGGTGAAGTGGCCGATCGACTACGTCGTCACCACCGTTCGCCTGCTCGACATGAAGCTGAAGGGCAAGTACCAGGCGACGCAGGGCGGCGACTATCGCGATGCGCGCAGCGCGCTGATCAACATGGGCCAGTCGCTCTTCGAGCCGCCGAGCGTCTTCGGCTGGGACTGGGAGTTGGCGTGGCTGAGCAGCTCGACGCTGCTGGCGCGCTACGGCTTCGCACGCGACATCAGCAACTCTCGCAACGGCGGCGCGACCTCGCTTCGTCCGGAGCGGCTGATGGACCTCTCGCTCACCGATCCGGTCGCCATCGTCGCTGCGGTCGCCGACATCCTCGGCGTCGATGACCAGCTGTCGGCCGGCGAACGCACCGCCCTGATCAACTACCTCACCGACGGCAGCGGTGTCGGCCCGGTGAACTTGCTCGACGACAACACCCGCTTCGAGAAGCTGCACGGGCTGTTCGCCGTCGTGCTGCAGTCCCCGGCCTACCAGCTTCAGTAAGCACGCGCGGCGAAGGAGACTCTTGCATGGCGATTTCCAGACGGCAGTTCCTCTCTCGCACCGGCCTCGCCAGCGCCGGCGCGTTGCTCGGCCCCAACCTGTTCCGCAATCCATGGATGCAGCAGGCGATGGCCGCCACCATCGGCGACCGCTACTTCGTCGTGCTGTTCCTCGATGGCGGCAACGACGGCCAGAACACGATCATCCCGGTCACCAGCAGCCTGCGTCCGGCGTACGAGAGCAATCGCGGCACGGGACCCGGCGGCATCCGCATCGTCAACCCGCTGGTGCCGGCAACCCCGATGCTCGACCAGACCGGGCAGATCGGCTTCCACCCCGGCCTGCACAGCCTCGCCGACATGTACGACGATGGCATGGTGGCGGTGATCCAGGGCGGCGGTTATCCCGACTACAACCTGTCGCACGAGGTGTCGCGCTCGATCTGGGAGCGCGGCAATCCGTTCAGCTCCGTCGGCACCGGCTGGATGGGCCGCTACCTAGCCAACTCCGGGTACCTCGGCAGCGACATCCCCGCCGTCAACATCGGCGGCTCGGTCTCGGGCGACTTCGTACAGACGGCGACCAGCGTGCTGGTCTTCGACCGCCTGAACGACTTCGGCTTTCCGTACGACTACAGTTACTCAGGCGACAGCGGCACCAAGGACGCGGCGTTTACCGCGCTGCACAACGCCGCGCTGGCGAACGGCAACGCCGCCATGCAGTACCTCGGCGGGACCGGCAACTCGACGCTCACCGCCACCAACCAGTACCCCACCCTGCACGACCTCTACGAAGCCGACCGCTCGGCCTGGAGCGATCAGTACCAGAACGACACGCCGGCGGGGCTCAATACCGGGACGGCACGCGGCTTCCGCGAGATCGCCAAGGTCATCTACGGTGTCGCGCAGGGCGCCATCCCGGCGAGCCTGAGCGCGCGTTTCTTCGAGCTCTCCAACGGCGGCTACGACACGCACTCGAATCAGGGCGCCGACGCGGCCGATGGCGACCACTACCGCCTGCACGCCGAGGTGGCCGACTCGATCAAGTTGTTCTTCCAGGATCTCGCCGACATGTCGTCCGGTGCGCCCATGGGCTCGGGCCTCGCGAACCTCGACAGCAAGGTCACCGTCATGGTGTTCAGCGAGTTCGGCCGACGCATCGAGCAGAACGACAACGGCACCGACCACGGCTCACAGGGCCCGATGTTCGTCATCGGCGGCGCCGTCAACGGCGGGGTCTACGGCAACCACCCGAACATCGACGACATCGACGACAACGGCAACACCCGCTATTCGCAGGACAACGGCAACGCCTTCCGCTCGACCGACTTCCGTGACGTCTACGGCACCATCCTCAAGCACTGGCTGGGCATTGCCAATCCACTGCCGCTGCTGCCGCTCGACACCGACTTCGGCTACGCGGGGGTCGACTACTGGACCGCCCCCAACTTCAACATGGGCTTCCTGCCGTAGGGGGCGCGGATCGCCGAACGCCTGGAGGGCGGCGCCCTCCAGGCGATGCGCGCATGAGCGTCCCCCTCGCCGACTACTACTTCGGCGATCCGCGCCTGGTGCTGATTCCCATCGAGCACCTGACGCCGCACGGCGTGTCCGGCGCCTTCGCCGACGCGCTCACGGCGGCGCACGGCTGGAGCGTTGCGCGCCTCGCGATTCTCGACGCCGCGTTCACCCGCTACTGGGAGCGCAGCGACGCCCTCGCCCGTCGCACGCGCAGCTGGTCACCGCCGCGTCTGCGCCACGTCGCGGTGCTCGAACGACCGCTCGATGTCCATCCGTACGCGCCGCTGCTCAACACCACCACCTGGACGCTCTACGCCGACGACCTCGACCCGGACGGTTCCGACGCCGAGTTCGTCGCCTACCTGCTCGCGCATGGCGACCGCATGGCGCGCCTCGGTGAGGTCACCGCCGCCGCCCTGCACAACGCCGCCTGGTGGTTCGAACGCAGCGACGACGAGTGCGCCGCTTTCGCCACCGCCGCGGCGCGCTCGCAGCGTCCCGACGGCGACGCCTTCCGCCTGCTCGCCGCGGCGCTGCCCTGGCTACGCCGCCTCGGCCACGCCAGCCTGCGGCCGCTGCACGAATCGCATCGCGTCATCCCCGACACCGAGTTGCAGGTTCCCACGGCGCTCGAGGGCGAACCGCCGCGCCTGGTGCACGGCTGGACCGCGGTGGCGCGCGGCGCCGCGGCGGCGTGGGCGTCGACCTGGCGCGGCGGCGATCCGGTCGCCGTCGGCGCGCTGCTCGACTGGCTCGTCACCGACACCCCGCCGTTGCTGATCACGGCGCGCGGCGATCGCGTCGTCTGGGATCCCGATGCAGCGACCCGCCTCGGCCCCCTGCGCGGCGAACTCAAGCGCGCCGGTGCGGCGGCGCTGCGCGACATCGACGCCGATCTGCGCGTCGTCGCCGACCATACGCGCCGCTTCCTCGCCGCCGTCGCCGACCCCACCGGGCTGGCGCCGGTGAGCGACGCCGAGCAGGGCGGCTATGTGTACATGCACCGCACGCGCGGCCTGCTCGCCTACAACCTCGACGAGCCGCACGTCGGCCGCCGCGACGGCCCGGCGATCCCCTTCGCGCGCGCCATGCTCGGGGCGCGCGCCGCGCACGAATGGGCACACCGCGCCGTCGACGCCGGCTGGGTGCCGGCCGGCGACGGCCACGCGGCGCGCGTCACCGCGCTCGCCGCGCAGCTCGACGCGGCAATTGCCGGCGCACCCGCGGGTGTGCGCGCCGCCACCGCCGCCGACCTCGCCGCGCTCGCCGCCAACGGCGGCGCCGGCGCCGGGTTGGCGCACGTGGTGCTGTCGCGCCTGCCAGACTTCCAGTCCAATCTCCTGGCCCAGCGCTTCGTCAGCGCGGCGGAGCGCGAGACCTACGTGCGCCAGAACGTGCGCACGCTGCGCCCCGAGTATCCACCCGCGAAACGCTGGCGCATGCTCGTCCGCTACCTCTACGAACTGCAGTACCTGCGCTTCAGCGCCGTCACCGAGCCGCGCACCTACCTGCTGCGCAGCACCTGGGCTGACGCCGATCTCATCGACAGCGGTCTCGTCGACGACGCCCGCTTCGACGCGCTCGCCGCCGCGGTGGCGGCGATCTGCGACGGCTACGCGGTGGACGCGCGCCGTTTCCTTGCGTGAAGGGAGCGGTGGGACGAGTGTGCCGCGCAGGCCGCAACCCTCCCACTCGGCCCCGCGTCCCGTTCTGATACAATCCGCCGCATGCCGGCCGAGATCGCGCTCGCGAAGCGCATCGCCGACGTCGGGCGCGACGAGTGGGACGCGCTCAACGGCGCCGACGGCTCGCCGTTCCTCGAATGGGTCTGGCTCGATGCGCTCGAACAGACCGGCTGCGTCGCGGCGAGCACCGGCTGGGCCCCGCACCACCTGACAGTGCGACAGGACGGCCGGCTGGTCGCCGCGGCGCCGATGTACCTCAAGGGGCACAGCCAGGGCGAGTTCGTCTTCGACCAGGGCTGGGCCGAGGCGGCCGATCGCGCCGGCATCGCGTATTACCCCAAGCTGCTCGTCGCCGTCCCCTTCACCCCCGCCGCCGGGCGCCGCGTCCTCACCCATCCCGATGCCGACCGCGCCGCGCTGCTCGAGGTCGTCGCCGGCGCCCTGCGCGACCTGTGCGCCGGCAACACGCTCTCCTCGGTGCACGTCAACTTCTGCGCCGACGACGAGATCGCGCCTCTGCGCGCGGCGGGGTTCCTCTACCGGCAGGGCGTGCAGTACCACTGGCGCAACCCCGGCTTCGCCGACTTCGACGGCTACCTCGCCGGGTTGCGCAGCAAGCGCCGCACGCAGGCGCGGCGCGAGTTGCGCGCCGTGCGCGAGGCGGGCGTGACGATCGAGGCGATCGAGGGCGCCGCCATCCCGGACGCGCTGTTCGAACCGATGCATGCCATATACCGCTCGACGGTCGACAAGTTCATGTGGGGACGCCCCTACCTGACAGGCGCCTTCTTCCAGGCGCTGCGCGAGCGCTGGAAGGACAACTTGTGCTTCCTCGCGGCGCGGCGCGGCGATCGGTTGATCGCCGGCGCCATCAATGTCCAGAAGGCCGGCGTCCTCTACGGCCGCTACTGGGGCTGCTTCGAGGAGGTGCCGTATCTGCACTTCGCCGCCTGCTACTACGCCGGCATCGCGCACTGCATCGCGCGCGGCCTGACGCGCTTCGAGCCCGGCGCCGGCGGCGAGTACAAGCACTGGCGCGGCTTCGACGCCGCCGTCACGCACAGCCTGCACTTCGTCGCCCATCCCGGCTTCGCGCGCGCCGTGGACGACTTCCTCAGTCGCGAACGCGCCTACGTCGCCGACGTGGTCGACGCGCTGCACGACCGCAGCGCGGTCAAGAAGGGCGACTGACTACTTCTCCAGCTCTTCGCGGATCGTGTACATCTTCTGGCGCGCCTCGACGATGTACACGTCGAGGTTGCGGCGGTGGTTGGCGAAGAGGCCGTCGGTGCCGCTGTCGAAGACGATCACCGGCTTCATCACCGCGGCGCGACCGAGGGCGTCGATGACCTCGTCGAACATGCGCACCACGGTCGGCCGGTTGGTGAACTCGCCGGCATACTCGCGCCGCACCGCCCTCGCCAGGTGGTGGATGGCGTGGGCCATGCCCTGGGCGTGGAAGAAGTAGTCGTCGCTGCGCCACGGCTTGATGCTGGTGCCGTCCTGCTCCTGATCCTTGAAGAGGCTGCCGTGCGCGTCGCCGAGCAGGTCGGACCAGGTCTGCAGGAGGCGGATGACCTCGATATTGCGTTGGTTGAGCGGCTTCGAGGTCGGCGGCCTCGTCGCCAACCCGGCGACATAGGCATCGAGCATCGTCGCGGCTTCCTTGTACCGGCCCTCGGCCGACGGGAACCAGAACTTGGTCTCGTCGTTGCGCAGCAGGCGGTCGGCGGCGACCAGGTTGGCGTCGTACTCGGTCGCCGAGATCTTCGTCAGGTGGTCCTTCAGCACCCGCACGCTCTCGCGCAGCGCCTGGATGATGCCTAGCTGGCGGCTGGCGTTGTTGTCGGCGGCGACTTGCGGCCCCCACAGGAAGAAGTCGTTCGGGCGCCAGCCCGTCCCCGAATCGAGCTCGTGGCGGATCATCGCGGCGGCGGTGGCGCCGAAGGCCTCGCCGCCGACCAGCGCGGTGTCGGGCGGGTAGGCAGCCTCCACGTTGAAGGGCAGATCATCGTGGCGCTTCTGGCCGAAGTGCAGCACCAGCCCGCCGACGACGAAGACGAGCAGCAGGCCGACGAGGAGATAGAGGACGGTGTTACCGCGCTGGTTGGCGAGTGAGGAACGCATGGCCGCATGCGTAGCACACCACCCCGGTCGGGCAATGTTGCGTGGCCACCGATCCCCCTTTAGTGTCGGCGGCGTCACGACAGGAGGAGTTCATGCGCCGCATCGCCGTAACGCTCGTCGCCACTGCCCTGCTACTGCCGCTCGCGGCACGCGCCGAGTTGCCCGCGGCCGTCACGCAGGGTCTCGAGTCGGCGAAGTACGTCTACATCTCCTCCACCCGCAAGGACGGCGCGCTGAGCGCCCCGGCCGAGATCTGGTACGTCTGGCTCGACGGGGCGGTGTACGTCGGTACGCGGCCGACCTCCTGGCGGGTGAAGCGCATCAAGGCTGGCCGGCCCGACGCGAAGATCGCCGTCGGCAGCGTCGAGGGCCCGTCGTTCCTCGCCACGGGCGCGTTGGTGAGCGATACCGGGCTCGAAGAGAAGATGATGCAGGCCTACGCCAAGCGGTACCCGGACGGCTGGCCGAAGTACGAGGCCGCGTTCCGCGCCGGCTTCAAGGACGGCAGCCGCGTGCTGGTGCGGTACACGCCGAAGGCCTGAGGGCGATGCGGAGCGCGCCGACCGCCGCGCCCACCATCAGGATTGCCGGTCGAGCACGCGCCGGTCCTTGGTGTAGTGATACGCGATCTGCGCGTCATCGTAGCGGTGCATGCGGCCGAGGGGGCAGGCGTCGCGAGTGGCGAGCCAGGCGCGCCACTCGTCGGGCGGCGCGGCGCGCGCGCGCGCGAAGGCAGGCGCGCAGGCCTGGGCACAGGCGTCGCAGGGCAACACCACCGCGCGGGGGTCGCCCGGCGGCCCCTCGGCGTCGAGGACGACGACGGCGCGCAAGGCGATCCAGGGACCGAACAGCGGATGGACGTTGAGGCCCATCGGCGCCAGCGGCGCCAGGCCGCTCAGGTGCGCGAGGCGCTGCACGGCGAGGCGCGGCGGCGGTTCGTGCACCCAGCGCACCACGGCGCGCACGCCGAGGCGATCCAGGTGCGGCGACAGGCGGGACTCGGTGTAACGGTCGAGCGGGTCGCCGGCGGCGCGCAACGCCGCGTCCGCCCGCCATGCGGCCAGGAACGGCGCCCACAGGGCGCGGCTGTTGCCGATCAGGATGCCGAGGGCGCGGCGGCGGCCGAAATCAGCCAGGCGCTGCGGCGCGGCGACGTGGTCGTTGTACCAGCACACCGCGAAGGGCTGCGTGAGGTCGAATCCATCTGCCGCCGCCGCCTCGAACATCGCTGCCATCGCCCTACCACTCACCGCCCCGCTCAGGTATCCCGGAGAGCATGGACACGCCCGTGCGCCTGCCCGGCGCGCCGCCGGAGTGGCTGGTCTGGAATGAACCCAGCCGCTGCCCCTACCTGCGCGAGCAGACGGCGCGCCTGCCCTTGCGGCTGCCGATGCGACGCCTCAAGGCGGCCGAGTTCAGCGAGCGCCTGGTGGCCGGCGATCGCCGCCAGGGCCTGCTGCTCTACCGGCCAAGTTGCCTGCACTGCGTCGCCTGCGAGGCCATCCGCCTCGACGTGCAGGACTTCGTGCCGTCGCGCACGCAGCAGCGCGTCGCGCGGCGCGGCGACGAGACGCTGCAGACCCTCATCGGCCGCCCGGCGGTGACGGCGGAGAAGGTGGCGCTGTACAACCGGCACAAGCTCGAGCGCGGCCTGCTCGGCGGCGAGGGGATGATCGACGCCGAGAGCTACGAGCAGTTCCTCGTCGAGAGCTGCACCGACACCGTCGAGCTGCGCTACGTGCTGAACGGCCTGCTGGTCGGCGTCGCCGTCACCGACCGCGCCGCCGACGCGCTGTCGGCGGTGTACTGCTACTACGACCCGTCCTTCTCCCGCCTCAGCCTCGGCACCTACTCGATCCTCAAGCAGCTCGCCCTGTGTCAGCAATGGGGCCTGCGCTATCTGTACCTCGGCCTGTACGTCGCCGGCAGCCGCGCCATGGTCTACAAGGCGCGCTTCCTGCCGCACGAGCGGCTGGTCGGCGGCGCCTGGCGCCGTTTTTCGGAACCCCAAGCAGGAGATCCGACATGACCGAGACGCGCCCGGAGCAGCTGCCCTTCCACCTGCGCGGCAATTACGCGCCGGTCGCCGACGAAGTCACCGTCGTCGACCTTCCGATCGCTGGCGCCCTGCCGCCCGAGCTGTGCGGTGTGTACATGCGCAACGGACCGAACCCGCGCTCCGGCGTGTCCGGCCACTGGTTCACCGGCGACGGCATGTTGCACGGCGTGCGTCTCGAGCGCGGCGCCGCGCAGTGGTACCGCAACCGCTACGTGCGCGGCCGCACGTTCACCGAGGGGGTCGAGTTCGTCGACGCCAACGGCAGCATCGACCACAGCGCCGGCGTCAACAACACCAATGTCGTCCAGCACGCCGGCCGCATCCTCGCCCTGGTCGAGAGCTCCTTCCCGGTCGAGGTGACGCGCACCCTCGAGACCGTCGGCGTGTGCGATTTCGGCGGCCACCTGACGACCAGCTTCACCGCTCACCCGAAGCCCTGCCCGCGCACCGGCGAGCTGCACTTCTTCGGCTACCGGTTCGTCATGCCGTTCCTCACCTACCATGTGCTGGACGCGGCCGGGGCGCTGGTGACGAGCCAGGTCATCGACGTCCCGGGACCGACGATGATGCACGACTTCGCCATCACCGATCGGCACGTCATCTTCATGGACCTGCCGATCGTCTTCGACTTCGAGCTGGCGACGCAGGGCCGCTTTCCGTACGCGTGGAGCGACAGCTACGGCGCCCGCCTCGGCGTCATGCCGCGCGGCGGCGACAGCGCCGACGTGCGCTGGTTCGCGATCGACCCCTGCTACGTGTTTCACCCCATGAACGCCTACGAGGAGGGCGCGACGATCGTCCTCGACGTGGCGCGCTACCCGACCCTGTGGCGCGGCGATCCGGAGGGTATCTCCAACGCCTACGTGACGCGCTGGACCATCGACCTCGCCGCCGGCCGTGTCAGCGAGCGCCAGCTCGACGACCGCCCGGTGGAGTTCCCGCGCGCCGACGAGCGCCTGACCGGCCGGCGCAACCGCTACGGCTACGCCGCCGCCAACGTCTTCGAGGGCGACGACGACGACACCAAGGCGTGCGCGTTGGTGAAGTACGACCTGCAGACCGGCGGCGTCAGCGCGCACGAGTTCGGTCGCGGCCGCACGCCGAGCGAGGGCGTCTTCGTCCCCGCCGCGGCCCACTCCGGCGAGGACGAGGGCTGGGTGATGCAGTTCGTCTAGGATGCGGCGCGCGCCGCGACCGATTTCGTCGTCCTCGACGCCACCGACGTGCGCAGGGCGCCGGTCGCCACCGTCCACCTGCCACGCCGCGTTCCGTTCGGCTTCCACGGCAATTGGATGCCGGATTGACCGATATCGCCGGCGCGAGGCGCGCCCCTCAGCGGAACTTCGGCAACTCGGGGTGGCGGCTGCGGAACGCCACGTAGACCTGCGCGTCCGTGTAGTCGCGCAGCCCGCAGATGCGATCGCCGCGGAAATGGATGACGACGCAGGTGCGCTGGTCGATGACGTCGTCGGGCGCACCGCGCAGCCAACTGCGCTCGCGGATTTCGACGATGACGCGACCGTCGGCGTCGAACCAGTCGCGCCAGACCTCCTCGGAACCCCAATCGGCCGCGCCGAGGCCGAACTCGCGGTTGGTGAAGGCGCGCAGCACCGCGTCGCGGCCGTGCCACTCGCCGCCGAGCGGCGGCGCGCCGGCCACCCAGTAGACGACGTCGTCGGTGACGAGACTGCCGACCTCGTCCATGCGTCCCGCGAAGAGCGCCGCTTCGTAGGCCTTGGCGAGGCGCATGCGTTCGGTCATCTCAACCCTCCACCGCTGTGATGCGTCCGGGTGACGGCGGTGTCGCGGGTCACTCCGGCACCCGGTCGCCGATGCGCTGCGCCTTGCGCCCACCGCGCGTCATGCGCCGCGCCGCGGCCGGTTCGGCGGCCCGCCGCGCGTCCATCATCAGCCAGGTGTCGAGGGCCCGTTCGACGAGCTCGGCCGCCGCGCTGCGCAGCGCCTCGCTCGCCTTCACCTGGCGGACGTTGCGCTGCATGTCCTCGGCGTCCCAGCCGCGCGAATGGGCGATGAACGGAAACGGCGGCATGGCGAAGCCCAGCTCGCCCCAGAAGGTCAGCAGCTGCCCCGCCACCGCCTGGATGTTGTCCTGACCGCCGGTGATGACGAAGGCCGCGACCTTGTTGGTGATCAGGACGCGGTCGGCGATGGTCACCTGGTTCTGGATGCAGTTCAGGCGCTCCGCCATCTTGTAGTAGAGCGACGAGGCGTTGCCCCAGCGGATCGGCGTGCCGACCAGCAGCACGTCGGCCCAGTGCACGAGGCCCTCGTAGACCGGCGTCAGCTGATCGGCGGGATCGCGCTCGGTGATGGCGCACGGCCAGGCACAGGCGCGCGCGGCCTTGGAATAGTTGCCCTCGCAGTGGCGGAACTCCAGCTCGCGCAGGCGGATGCAGCGCGTCTCGGCGCCGCGCGTCGCGGCGCCGTGCGCCAGCGCATGTTCCAGCAACACGTCGGAGGTCGAGAAGCGCGGATTGGCCGCATCCATGCCGGTGGTCGACAGGCCGAGCACGCGTGGCGGCGCGCCCAGCGGCTTGGCGTGTTCGGCGAGCAGATGCGACGGCTTGTGCTTGATGAGCTGGCGCGGCGAGGCCGCCGGCGTGGCGACGTAGACGCCGTCGGTGCGCTCCTCGACCGTGTACACCGGCACCTGCTCCTCGTCGTAGCCTGCCGGGCCCTGGCCGGTGACGACGCTGTACTCCCAACCGTGCCACGGGCAGACGACGTACTCGTCGCGCAGGCGCCCCTCCGCGCGCGGACCGCCGTTGTGGTTGCAGGCCCCGCCGATGGCGCGAAAGGCGCCCTGATAGTGGAACAGCGCCAGGCTGGCGCCCTCGAGCCGCAGCGTGCAGGGCACGCGCGCCAGCAACTCCTCGCGCGCCCCGATGCGGTGCCAGTTCGTCGCCATACGGCCCCTCCCGCGGCGCGTCTAGCAGACTCAGGCGCCCAGCGCGCCCTCGTGGTGCAGCAACCAGCGCTTGCGGTCGAGCCCGCCGGCGTAACCGGTCAGGGCGCCGCCGGCGCCGACGGCGCGGTGGCAGGGGATGAGGATCCAGATCGGGTTGGCGCCATTGGCGGCGCCGACCGCGCGCACCGCGGTGGGATGGTCGATGGCACGCGCCAGGGCGCCGTAGGTCGTCGTCGCGCCGGGCGGGATGCGCCGCAACGCCGTCCAGACGGCGCGCTGAAAGGCGGTGCCGCCGGGGTCGACGGGGATGGCGTCGAAGGCCGCCAGATCACCGGCGAAGTAGGCGTCGAGAGCCCCCTGCAGGCGGGCGGGGTCGCCGGCGCGGGTGCTGAACGCGCCGCAGCGCCGCCGCAGCCCGCGTTCGAGGCGTTCCCAGTGTTCGCTGAAGCCGAGGGCGCAGAGCGCCCCGTCGCGTCGCGCCGCGGTGACCGCGCCGAGCGGCGACGTGAGCGCGCAGACTTCGAGTTCCATTATGACCTCCTGGAGGGCGCGGCGAGCGCCGCGCCGTAATGGGATGCGGCGCGGCAGTTGCCGCGCCCGCCACGCAGCGTCGCTCAGCGTGGGGGATGTCATCGATGCGCCTGCCACAACAACAGCGCCGCGTAGGCGCGCCAGGGACGCCAGGCTTCCGCGGCCGCGGCGAGCCGTGCCGCGCTCACCGGCCCGGCGCCGTTGCCGAGGGCGACGCGCAGGCCGAGATCACCGTGCGGGAAGGCGTCCGGCTCGCCGAGACCGCGCATGGCGATGTACTGCGCCGTCCATTCGCCGATGCCGGGCAGGGCGCGCAGGCGCGCCACCGCATCGTCGAGGCCGCGTGCCGCGTCGAGCCGCAGCGCGCCGCCGGCCACGGCCCCGGCCAACCCCTGCAGCGCCGCGCGGCGCGCCGTCGGCATGCCGATGCCGGTGAGATCGGCCTGCGCCAGCGCCGCCGGCGTCGGGAAGGCATGCGTCAGCCCGCCGCCGAGTGCCGCCGGCGCACCGCAGCGCGCCACCAACCGGCCCATCAGCGTCGTCGCGCCGCGCACCGTCACCTGCTGGCCGACGACGGCGCGGACGGCGATCTCGAACGGATCCCAGGCGCCGGGCACGCGCAGGCCCGCGTGCCGGCGCAGGAGCGAGCGCAGGCGCGTGTCGCCGCGCAACTGGGCGGCGATCTGCAGCGGATCGGCGCCGAGGTCGAAGACGCGACGGGCCCGCTCCGCGGCGTCGACGAGGGTCGCCGCGCTGCACGGCGGCAGGCGCAGCACCAGTGCCGGCCGGTCGGCCAGCACCGCGACCTCGATCGCCACGACGCGGTCGCCGAGGTGCACGGTACGGCGGTAGGTGCCGTCCGCCACCACCTCGACTCCCGGCGTCGCGCGTGCCGCCAGGAACGCCAGCAGCGCCGGCCAGTCGAGCGGCGGGCGGTAGGGAAGGCGCAGCGTCAGGCCGGTGACGGACTCCGCGCCGCGAGCGCCGCGCAGCGCGCGCGGGGCCGCCCCGAAGGCGTCCTTCACGGCGTGATTGAACTGCCGGATGCTGCGGTACCCCGCCGCCGCCGCGATGTCCGCCATCGCCAGGTCCGTCTGGTCGATGAGCGCCCGCGCCGACTGCAGGCGCTGCGCCCCGGCCACCGCCGCCGGCGAGGCGCCGAGGTGCTGATCGAACAGGCGCCGCAACTGACGCGCGCCGACGCCGAGACGGGCCGCCAGCGGTTCGACGCCGCCGTCGTCGTCGAGCGCGCCGGCGCGGATGAGGCGCAGGGCGCGCGAAACCAGCGCCGAGCTGCCGAGCCAGGCCGGCGTCCCGGGCGAGGTCTCCGGCCGGCAGCGCTTGCAGGCCCGGAAGCCGGCCTGCGCCGCCGCCGCCGCGCAGGCGTAAAACTCGATGTTCTCGCGCTTCGGCGTGCGCGCCGGACAGATCGGGCGGCAGAAGATCCCGGTGCTGCGCACGGCGACGAAGAAGCGTCCGTCAAAGCGCGCATCGCGCGCCAGCAGGGCGCGGTAACAGGTGGTTGAGTCGAGCGCCACGCGACGGATGTAGCATGTCGCGCGGCGCCGGACTGGCAATCAACGGACGTGGCCATCGGACGGCGGCGCGGACGACACCGCTGTCCCCTGCCGCCATTCCCTGCCGGCCGCGCAACCAGTAGAGTGCGCCGCGACTGAGCGGAAGGAGCGGCATGGCAGAGCAACGGGACCTCGACCAACTGTGCATCAACACCATTCGGACGCTGGCGATGGACGCCGTCCAGCAGGCCAACTCGGGTCACCCGGGTACGCCGATGGCGATGGCGCCGGTCGCCTACACGCTGTGGCAGCAGTTCCTACGCTTCGATCCAGCCGACCCGGTCTGGCCCAACCGCGACCGCTTCGTGCTGTCGGCCGGGCACGCGTCGATGTTGCTGTACGGCCTGCTGCACCTGACCGGCGTCAAGGCGGTCGATGCCGCGTACGCGGTGCTCGACCAGCCGGCGGTAACGCTCGACGACATCAAACGCTTCCGCCAACTCGGCTCGAAGTGCGCCGGCCACCCGGAGTACCGCTGGACGTCCGGGGTCGAGACCACCACCGGACCGCTCGGCCAGGGCCTCGGCAACAGCGTCGGCATGGCCATCGCCGGCCAGTGGATGGCGCAGCATTTCAACCGCCCCGGCTTCACACTGTTCGACTACGACGTGTATGCCCTGTGCGGTGACGGCGACCTGATGGAGGGCATCAGCCACGAGGCGGCCTCGCTCGCCGGCCACCTGCGCCTCGCCAACCTGTGCTGGATCTTCGACAGCAACCGCATCACCATCGAGGGCAGTACGGCCCTGGCCTGCAGCGACGACGTCGCGGCGCGCTTCATGGGCTACGGCTGGAACGTGACGCGCGTCGGCGACGCCAACGATACCGGCCTGATGGCACGCGCCCTGGAGCACTTCCGCCACACCGACGACCGCCCGACGCTGATCGTCGTCGACAGCCACATCGGCTACGGCGCGCCGACCAGGCAGGACACCAAGGAGGCGCATGGCGAACCGCTCGGCGCCGACGAGATCCGCGGCGCCAAGCGGCGCTACGGCTGGCCGGAGGATGCGCAGTTCCTCGTCCCGGACGGCGTGCGCGAACACTTCCGCGCCGGCATCGGCGCCCGCGGCGCCCAGTCCCGGGCCGCCTGGGAGGGCCAGTCCGCCGTCTACGCCAAGCAGTTTCCGCAGCTCGCCGAGCAGCTCGAGCAGATGCAGCGGCGCCAGCTGCCGAGCGGTTGGGACACCGACATCCCGACCTTCCCCGCCGACGCCAAGGGCCTCGCCAGCCGCGAGTCCAACGCCAAGGTGCTCAACGCCGTGGCCAAGCGCGTGCCGTGGCTGATCGGCGGCGCCGCCGATCTGGCGCCGTCGACGAAAACGCATCTCACCTTCGATGGCGCCGGCACGTTCGAGGCCGGCCACTACGACGGCCGCAACTTCCACTTCGGCATCCGCGAGCACGGCATGGCGGCGGCGCTCAACGGCATGGCGCTCAGCAAGGTCCGCCCCTTCGGCGCCGGGTTCTTCATCTTCACGGACTACTGCCGCCCGTCGATTCGGCTCGCCGCCTTCATGGAGCTGCCGGTGGTGTTCATCTTCACGCACGACTCGATCGGCGTCGGCGAGGACGGCCCGACCCATCAACCGATCGAGCAGCTCGCCTCGCTGCGCGCCATCCCCGGCCTGGTGACGCTGCGGCCCTGCGACGCCAACGAGGTCGCCGAGGCCTGGCGGGTCATCATGCCGATGACGCACGAGCCGGTGATGCTGGTGCTGTCGCGGCAGAACCTGCCGACGCTGGACCGCACCACGGTCGCTCCGGCCAGCGGCCTTGCGCAAGGCGCCTACGTCCTCTTCGACGCCCCCGGCGGCGCGCCCGAGGTACTGCTGCTCGCCACCGGCAGCGAGGTCAGCCTGTGCGTCGCCGCCCAGGACACGCTGGCCAAGGACGGCATCCGCGCGCGCGTCGTCAGCATGCCGTCGTGGGAACTGTTCGAACGCCAACCGCAGGCCTATCGCGACAGTGTCCTGCCGCCGACGATCACCGCCCGCGTCGCCGTCGAACAAGCCTCGCCGCTCGGCTGGGCCCAGTACACCGGCCTCACCGGCGCCGTCATCGGCATGCGTACCTTCGGCGCCTCGGCGCCGGCCAAGGACCTGCAGAAGAAGTTCGGCTTCGAGCCCGCAGCGGTGGTCGCCGCCGCCAAGGCACAGTTGCAGAAGTCCTGATCTGCACCGAGGGGGATAGATGACAACGTTGACGCAACGGCCGGAGTGGCAGGCGCTGGTGGCGCATCATGCGACGGTGCGCGGGCTGCATCTGCGCGAGCTGTTCGAGCGCGATGCGCAGCGGGGCGAGCGGTACGCGGCGGAGGGCGCGGGGCTCTATCTCGACTACTCGAAGCACCGCGTGACGGACGAGACGCTGACGTTGCTCGTCGCGCTGGCCGAGGCCTGCGGCCTGGCGGAGCGCCGCGCGGCGATGTTTCGCGGCGACAAGATCAACCGCACCGAACAGCGGGCGGTGCTGCATGTCGCGCTGCGCGCGGCGCGCGGCACCGCGATCGTCGTCGACGGGACCAACGTCGTGCCCGACGTGCATGCCGTCCTCGACCGCATGGAGGCGTTCAGCGAGCGCGTGCGCTCCGGCGCCTGGACCGGTCACACCGGCAAGCGCATCCGCACCGTCGTCAATGTCGGTATCGGCGGCTCCGACCTCGGCCCGGTGATGGCCTACGAGGCCCTGCGCCACTACAGCCAGCGCGACCTCGCCTGCCGTTTCGTCTCCAACGTCGACGGCACCGATTTCGCCGAGACGACGCGCGACCTCGACCCGGCCGAGACGCTGTGGATCATCTCGTCGAAGACCTTCACCACCCTGGAAACCATGACCAACGCGCACAGCGCCCGCGACTGGACGCTGGCGGCGCTGCGCGACGAGGCGGCGATCGCCCGGCACTTCGTCGCCGTTTCGACCAACGCCGCGGCGGTGGCGGCGTTCGGCATCGATACGGCCAACATGTTCGGCTTCTGGGACTGGGTCGGCGGGCGCTACTCCATGGACTCGGCCATCGGCCTGTCGACCATGCTGGCCGTCGGCGCGGACGGCTTCGGCCAGATGCTGGCCGGCTTCCGCGCCATGGACGAGCACTTTCAGTCGGCGCCGCTGCCGCGCAACCTGCCCGTCCTGATGGGCCTGCTGTCGGTCTGGTACGCCGACTTCTTCGCCGCCCAGACCGTCGCCGTGCTGCCCTACGACCAGTACCTGAAGCGGTTTCCCGCCTACCTGCAGCAGCTGACGATGGAGAGCAACGGCAAGTCGACGACGCGCGACGGCGCCCCGGTGGTCGGCTACGAGACCGGCCCGATCTTCTGGGGCGAGCCGGGCACCAACGGACAGCATTCGTTCTATCAGCTCATCCACCAGGGCACGAAGCTCATCCCGTGCGACTTCCTCGCCTTCGGCCACAGCCTCAATCCGCTCGGCGCGCACCACGACTACCTGACCGCCAACGTGCTGGCGCAGGCCGAGGCCCTCGCCTTCGGCAAGACGGCGGCCGAGGTCCGGGCCGACGACGCCGCCGACGCGCTGGTGCCGCACAAGACCTTCGCCGGCAACCGCCCGTCGAGCCTGCTGATGGCGGAGCGCCTGACGCCGTTCACCCTCGGAGCGCTGGTGGCCCTCTACGAGCACAGCGTCTTCACGCAGGGCGTCATCTGGGACATCAACTCCTTCGATCAGTGGGGCGTCGAACTCGGCAAGGTGCTGGCACAACGCATCATCCCCGAGTTGCAGGGCGCCGCCGCGCCGGCGCTGGCGCACGACAGCTCGACCAACGCCTTGATCAGACGCTATCGCGCCTTCCAGGGGCGCGCGTGAGCGGCGCGGCAGACGCGGCGCGCGACGCGCTGACGGGCCTCACCCACATCCCCTGGCCGGGCGGCGTCATCGACGAGGCGGCGCTGCGCGCGGCGTTGCATACGGACGGGTACGACGTGTGGAAGTGGAGCGACCCCGCCGACGCCGAGTACCAGCCGCATCACCACGACCTCGACGAGTGCATCTGGCTGCTGGCCGGCGAGATGGCCTTCGGCGCGCTCGGCCAGACCGTCCGCCTCGGCCCCGGCGATCGCCTGCTGCTGCCGAAGGGGACCGTGCACACCGCCCGCCCCGGCGCCGGCGGCGCGACGTATCTGGTCGGCGAGCGGCGGCGCTGAGTCGGGCCGTGCGTCTCGCGGTCTGGGGCTCCGAGCTCTCACCGTACACCCTCAAGCTGCGCGCCCTGCTCGCCGCCGCGGCGCTGCCGCATCGCCTGCTGCCCGCACAGGGCGGCCGCTGGGAGAATCTGCACGCCCTGTACCTGATCGAACGCGGCAAGCGGCGCCGCTCGATCGAGCGCTGGCCAGCCGCCGACCCGCTCGACGAGTACCCGCTCGTCCCGTTCCTGCTCGTCGACGAGCGGCGCGTGCTCTACGACTCCAGCGCGCTGGCGCTGTGGCTCGATCGCGTCCACCCGCCGGCGGCCGGCCCCCTGGTCCCCGAGGATGCGGCCCTGGCCTTCGTCGTACGGCTCCTCGACGAAGCCTTCGACGAACTCGGCCTGTACCTCGTCCACCATGCGCGTTGGGTCACCTCGGCCGCCACCAACGACGCCGGCGCGCGCCTCGGACGCGAATTCGCGGCGCTGCTACCGCCCGGCGGACAGGCCGTGATGGCGCGTCGCTTCGCCCGCCGCCAGGTGCGCCGCCTGCCCTACCTGTTCAGCGTCGCCGCGGCCGATCTCGCCCTGCCCGGCCTGCCGCCCGAGCTGACGCCGCCGGCCCGCGCCGGCTTTCCGCCCACGCACGCGCTGCTCGACGACCTGCGCGCAACGCTGCTGGCGACGGTCGAGCCGCTGCTGGCGGCGCAGCCGTTCCTGCTCGGCGAGCGCTTCACGCTGGCCGACGCCAGTCTCTACGGCCAGCTGGGCATGAACCTGAAGGACCCGACGGCGGCGGAGGACATGCGCCGCGTCGCCCCGACGACCTTTCGCTGGCTGTGCCGGGTACGCGATGACGGCCACGCCGCCAGCCGCGGCGCGCTGGTGCTCTCCGACCGTCTGCGGCCGCTGCTCGAGCTCGTCGACCGCACCTTCGTGCCGCTGATGGCGCAGAATGAATCGGCCTACGAACACCTGCGCGCCGCCGGCGAGACGCGCTTCAACGAATGGGCCTTCGACCACGGCCGCGCCCTCTACGACGGCACGCTGCTCGGCGTACCGTTTCGCGCCGTCGCCAAGACGTTCCAGGTGCGCGTCTGGCGCGATCTGCGCGCCGCCTGGACCGCCCTCGACGCCGACGCCCGCGGCCGCGTCCGCCGCGTCCTGCCGACCGAACTGCGCTGAGCCTCAGCGCAGCGGCCGGACGATGATCTCGGCGCCGCGGCAGCGGTCGCGCACGTCGGCGCCGCAGGCGCGCGGGCGCAGGGCGCGATCGAGGCAGACGCGCACCTCCTGCAGATAGCGGCCCGTGCACAGGACCGCGACGCCGGCAGCCGTCAGCGGCGGGTTGGCGCGCAGGAACTCGCGCTCGACCGCGCGCGGCGCCGCGTACACCTCGTGCACGGGGGCGCGGAAGCGCTCGGGAATCGTCACCGCCGCGAACGCACGGCGAGCGGCGTCGAAGTAGGCGGGCGCCGCCAACCCGCTGCAGGTGCCGTGCGTGGCCCACTCGTGCCGCACCAATGCCGGACTCGGCATGACGTCGAGCATGCTCTCCACCAGCGCCGGCGACAGCCGGCCGGCACCGCCGCAAGCGCGCGGGAAGCCGCGTTCGTACTGCGGCCACAGACCGTGCAGCACGAAGGCGTAGCGGCGCGGACCGGCACACTGCAGGTCGTCGCGTTCGCCGTCCGGCCCGGCGCAGTGCTGCGGCGACCAGGAGAGGCTGAGGACGTAGTAGTCGAACCGCCCCGCCGTGCCGCGCGACTCGTCGCGGGCCATGGCGGGAACGGCCAGCAGGGCCAGCAGGAGAGCCGTCCAGCGCACGCCCCTGTCTGACCGCTGCGCGGCGCCGACGCAATGCGCGGCGCCGCGCTGTGCCCAGTCCGGGCGACAAGTCGCGGGCGACCGTCTTGACGCTCCCCAAGATCAGTGTCACGGCGAACGCAGGAGGAATCTCATGCGATTCAAGCAGTGGTTCGGGCTGGCCGCCATGGGCGTGGCGCTGGCGGTGGCGGCGCCGGCGGGCGCGCAGCAGTGCGACGACTTCGATGCCTGCACGCGCAACGACATGTGCACCGCCGACGGCTGCATGGGCACGCCGGCATCGGGCGGCGGTTGCGACGACTTCAACGAGTGCACGGTCAACGACCGCTGCGGCGAGGACGGCTTCTGCACCGGCGACCCGGCCGCGAACGACACGCCCTGCGGCGGCGGCTGCGGCACCTGCCAGTCGCTCGCGCCGTTCCCGATACCGGGCTTCCCGCCGCAGTGCAGCGGCGACCCGGCCGACGACGGCGTGTCCTGCGACACCTCCGAGCTCGGGCCCTGCCTGCAGGGCGCCTGCAAGATTATCCCGACCTTCCCCGGCGGACCGGCGTTCGCGCTCTGCCTGCCCGAACCGCTCGAGTGTCCGGAGACCAGCGGCTGCCGCGGCGCCTGCAACCCGCAGACCGGGCGCTGCGACAACGGCGCCTCGCGCTGCTTCCCCGACTGCGAGCGCTGCAATCAGCAGACGAACCGCTGCGAGCCGGCCAACCAGGGCCAGGCCTGCGACGGCTTCGACCCCTGCACGCCGCAGAGCCGCTGCGGTCAGATCGCGATCGGCAACGAACCGCGCGGCTTCTGCGAGCCGGGCGCGGCGAGCGGCGACACGCCGACGCCGACCGCGACGGTGGCCGGGGCGACGCCGACGCTGCCCGCTACCGCGCCGCCGACGGCGACGCGCACGATCGGCCCGCCGCCGACGCTCGGCAGCTGCATCGGCGATTGCAACGACAACGGCGAGATCGCCATCAACGAGCTCATCACCGGCGTCAGCATCGCGCTCGGCAGCGCCAACGTCAGCACCTGCGCGTCGTTCGACAGCAACGCCAGCGGCGCCGTCGAGATCAACGAGCTGATCGCCGGCGTCAACGCGGCCCTGAACGGCTGCGTAGGTTGAGGCGGGCGCGGCGGACGGGCGCGGCAGCGCCGGTCCGCCGCCTCACGCCGCTTGTGGCTGCCGGCCGTCGCGGCGGTCGCCGGCGGCAAGCAGGCGTCCGCGCAGCGCCGTCGGCTCGATGCCGAAGTGGCGGCAGATGCGGACGAAGCTGAGCGGCCAGTGTTCCGCGTCGCTCGCCACCCAGGCGTGCGCCGCGGCGCGCATCGCGTCGGCCTCGCCGGCGCGGGCGCGCAGACGCAGGTCGGCGCAGGCGAGCGCCAGGACCTCGACCATCAGGCGCTCCTCCGGCTGCAGGGCGCGCCCGGCGGCGAGCAGGTCATCGGCGGGGCTCGATTCGTCGCAGTACTGGGAATCCATAGACGACGGGAATGTACCTGCGCGACCGTGACACGCGGGTTAGCGGAGCGTGAAGAGTCGGTGACGCATCGTGTCATGGGCGCGCGGGACGCGGGGCGGCGGCCGGCCCCAGCATGCGTAAGCGTCCGGCCAAGCACACCCTTTCCTGAGAATGCTCGCCGCCCGAGAATCGTGCTCGGACGCAATCCATGGCGAGAGGCGGGAAGCGAGCGACGCGCGAGGAAAGGATGCGCGCGGCGCTGGAGAGACGGGAGCGCAGCGGACTACCGCTGGCGCGATGTGCCGACCGGAGGGGATGGCTCACAAGACGGTGTCGCGGTGGCGGCGGCGCCTGAGGGTTGGCGACGGCTGCGCTTCGGCTCCGAGGCGACCGCGCACCGGGCGATGGTGTTGCCGACGCTGGCGCAGACCTGCAAGGCGCACCACGTGGATCCGTTCGCCTCCCTGCGCGACGTCATCGACCGCGTGAGCACGCACCCGATGAGCCGCATCGACGAGTTCACGCCGCGACGCCGGTGACGCGTGCGAGGACCTGACCGGCCTCGGCGAGGTGCAGGCGGCGACCGGCGACGACGTAGGGTGCCCGACGCGGCGCATGCAGCGCCGCTTCGACACAGGCGCGGGCGACGTCGCGCGCGTCGGCCTACGACAGATTGGCATCCACTACTCCGGGCAGCCGTCCCGCCGCCTCGTCGAGGATCGTCTGGCCGGCCGCGGTCGGATCCGCATCGCCGGGTCCGTTCATGAAACCGGCCAGCACGAAGGCCGCCCAGAGATCCTGGTAGCGAGCCAGTGCCTCCTCGACCACCGTGTCGGCGAGGGTCTTCGAGCGGAAGTAGTCGTTGCGCGTGTGCGCCGCGTCAAGGTGACCATCGCCCCCGGCAAGCCCTCGGCCAGCAAGACGATCAAGCTGAAGGTTCGCAACGTCGAGTTCGGCAGCGGCGCGCCGGCGAATCGGTCCTTCGCGATCACGATGTCCGGCAGCACCTGCCCGAACGGGCTGGTGACGCAGATCGATGCCGACGTCGTGATGCCCGGACTGCAGGTGACCGGCGCGGTTCCATTGGGCGGCAGCGTCCAGGCGACACTGGTGGTCACCGTCAAGCTGCAGGACCTTACGACGACGAACGCGAAGGCGCCCTTCCGCTGCAGGTTCGAGGTCAACGCCGTGGCCCTCGACACCGCGCCCGACGTCGACGACGGTGCCAATCCCGAGGGCAATACGACGAGCATCGAGGTCGAGTCGGTCGACAAGAACGACCTCTACTCAGCAGGGTATACGATCGCCATTGAGGGCATGCCACAGGCATGCTACTGGCACCCCATGGCGAACCTGCAGGTCAAGAACGTGCCCGAGGGGTTGCATCGCAAGATCCGCGCGCAGGCCAAGCGACACGGTCGCACTGTGCGCGACTTGGTTCTCGAGGCGGTTCGGCGCGAGGTCGAACGCGAGGAGTTCCGCGTCCGGCTGGCGAAGCGCGAGGCGGTGGATCTCGGCCGGCCGGCGGCGCGCACGCTGGACGAAATCCGCGAGGAGCGCGAGCGGGAGGCGGGGCACTGATCGTCGTCGTCGACGCCTCGGCCGCGGTGGAGTACCTCCTGCGTACCCGGCTGGGCGAGCGGACGGCGGCCCTCATCGATACGGCCGAGGTTTCGGCCCCGGCACTGCTCGACGCCGAGGTGCTGGCGGTGCTGCGCCGCGAGGTCGCGGTCGGGCGACTCGCCGCGCGCCGGGCCGGCGAGGCGATCGAAGACCTGCGCGCCTGGGGGATCGAGCGGCTGGCGCATCAACCGTTGCTGGAAGTGGCCTGGAGCCTGCGGGGCCACATCAGCGCCTACGACGCGCTCTACGTCGCGGCCGCACAGGCGCGCGGCGCCAGCCTAGTGACCGCCGACGGACCCCTCGCCCGTGCCCCGGGGCTGCGCATCGTCGTACACAACGTGCGCCTGTCGTAGCGCGACCTCCACATCGGGGTCGGGCGCCGGGTCGCGACTGTTCGCCGACTCTGCCAGCCTGCGGCAATGGCGATGCCGACCCGCCGGCCGCCGCCGAGCGCATCGAGCTGCGCGCGGTGCCCTTGCCGGCGACGATCAGCGCGGCGCGCTTGCCGTGCGCACCAGCTGCGTGCAGCGGAACAGCGCCAAAGTCTTCCCCGTCGTCTCGTTGCTGACCGTCGCATCCCAGATGTGGGTCTGGCGGCCGAGGTGCGCCGGCGTGCGGGGACGCGCGCCGAGGCCAGGAGGTCGCTCTTCAGCGCCGATGCGTGGGAGGTCTAACGATTCTTCCGTCGTGCCGCCCGCCGTTCTGCGCAGAGCTGCCAGGAGCCGACAGCATGGTAAGCGCGTGACGAACCGCATCTGGATTCGAGCTGCGGATCGCGGCAGAGGATCGGCCCCGGAGGTGGCGATCTGCAGGCGGATGCGGCGCCGGCCTTCGATGTCATCCACCGGACCCGGCCCATCATCGAGGTGGGGTGTTGGGCGCATGCGCGGCGCTACTTCAAGGAGGCGGTGCGCAGTGCCGCGGTGGAGGCCACCCAGGTACTGCTCTGAATCGGGGAACCCTACGGCATCGAGCGCGCGGCCCGGGGGCGCCGGTTCGACGCCGCCGCGCGCCGGGCGCTGCGCCAGCAGCGCGCTCGGCCGATCCTCGCGCGCCTGCGGACCCACATGGATCAGCTCGCCGTCACCGCCCTGCCGAAGCGCCCGCTCGGGCAGGCCATCGGCTACGCCGTCAAGCAGTGGGCGGCGCTGACGCGCTACCCCGAGCACCGGGCGCTGGCGATCGACAACAACGGGGCGGAAAACTGCTGCGGCCGATCGTGCTCGGGCGCAAGCACTGGCTCTTCTGCGGCAGCGAGGCGGCCGCCCATCGCGCCGCGATCCTCTACACCCTGGTGACCACGTGCAAGGCCTACCAGATCAATCCGTTCGCCTACCTGCGCGACGTGATCGATCGCGTCTCCACGCACCCCGCCAGCCGCGTCGACGAACTCACGCCGCGCGGCTGGAAGGCCCTGCACCCCCAGCGCTCCGCCGACGCCGCGTAGTCCACCCGGCGTCGCCCACGCTGGCCCGCGGCAAACGGCGTGCCGCCGCGGGCACGCCGTTCGTCACACGCTTACGACGGTCCGCAGTACGCGGCCGACCTCGTCGCGCTGGAACCTGGTGCTGCCGGCGGCCGTGGCCACCGACCGGACGAGGCCGTTGGCATCGTAGGTGGTGGTGACGATGTTGCCGTTGGCGTCGATCGCGCGCGTCCGCCGGCCGGTTCCGACTACCGCCCGCTAGCTCAATCGTAGAGGATGACGCGGGTCCCACCACCGTCGAGTGACGGGGTGCCAGGAATGATCACTGCCCGGATCGTGGGGAGCGCGGTCTGCGCCCGGGTCGGCAGCGCGGTGATCGCCGCCGGCCGCCCCCGTGCCGGGCGAGCATGCCGATCCCCCGCCGCCGCCGCGCCCGTCCGCGTCGCCCGACGGCTCCGCGCCCGCCGGGGCCCGCGCCCCCCCCAGCCGGCTCCGTCCGCCCCCGCCACGTCGCCTGGGTCGCGCTGCTGCGCCGGACCTTGGTCCACCCAATCAACTGCAGGTCGCACCGATGAGGTGACCGCTCCTGTTCGCATCACGCACCCGTTCCATCCGCGGTGCGGGCAGGAGATCGCGGTGGTCGAACGGCGCCATAACTGGGGTGAGGATCGGGTTTTCTACCGCGACCGCCACGGACACCTGGCGTCGCTACCGGCTCGCTGGACCAGCGTCGACGCCGAGGACCCCTTCGTCGTCGTGGCGGCGGGACGGTCGCGGTGGCGAGGCGAAGACCTCCTCGCCCTGGCGGCGCTGGTGCGGGAGCTTCGGTCGTGATCGCTGCCCGAGTCGAGAGCATGATGTGTACGGTGCATTTTGCCGCGCATGTAGGGACAAATATGCCGCAAGGCGGTTCGATCTCTGCGCTGATTGCCCGTAGAGTGCTGTTGATACAGCTAGTGAGCAGGATCTACACCGACGTATTCAGCGACTCCGCCTTGACATGTCTGACAGTATCCGGCATAAATACGCTTACGGAACACCGCGCCCGCAACGCCAATGGCCAAGCCCAAGCCGCCCGACCCCAAGACCCAAGCGCTGCGCCAGCGCGGCACCCTCAACCCCCACCCTGACAAGGTCTCCGATCCGCTGTTCGCCACCGCGGACTTCTTCGACCGGCGCGATCTGGTCCAGGTCAAGTACGAGATGGTGCGCCGGGTGCGGGTGGACGGGCAGCCGATCAGCCGCAGCGCGGCGGCGTTCGGCTTCTCGCGTCCGACGCTCTACCAGGCAGACGCCGCGCTCGGGCGCGGCGGGCTGGCGGCGCTCGTGCCCCGCAAGCCCGGGCCGCGGCGCTCCCACAAGCTCGACCCCGAGGTGATGGAGTTCCTCCGGGAGCTGCGCGCCGCGGATGCCGCGCTGCGGCCGGCGGAGCTGGCCCGCCGCGTGCGCGAGCGCTTTGGCCGCACGGTCCATCCCCGCAGCGTCGAGCGGGCGCTGGCGCGCGGGGAAAAAAAACGGCGCTGACCGGCCGCGCGGCGGCGATTGGCGCGGCCGATGCCTCGGGGACGGCGTACGAGCAGCTGCGCCGTCACGTGCTCGCCGGCACGGCGGGAGCGGGCGGTCACGGCGCACTGGGGCTGCTGCTGCGAGAAGGAATCGCCGCCTGGATCGATCGCCGCTCGGCGGCCTCGGCGCCGCGCGACGATCCGGCGGGGGTGCCGCTGGCCGCCGACGACCTGCACGCCAGCCTCGTGCGCGGGCTGGCCAGCATGGCGCTGTCAAACAGCGGGGAGGGACGCCCATGAGCAACCAAGCGCCGCAGAAGGTCACCGCCAGTCACCTCGCGCGCAGCGCCTACCTGTACGTGCGGCAGGCGACCGTGCGCCAGGTGTTCGAGAACACCGAGAGCACCCAGCGCCAGTACGGGCTCAGCCAGCGCGCCGTGGCGCTCGGGTGGCCGAGCGAGCGGAGCATCGTCATCGACTCCGATCTCGGCCAGTCGGGGGCCTCCGCGGTGGACCGCGCGGGCTTCCAGCGGCTGGTGGCCGAGGTCGGCATGGGGCATGCCGGGATCGTACTCGGGCTGGCGGTCTCGCGCCTGGCACGCAACTCGACCGACTGGCACCGCTTGCTCGAGATCTGCGCGCTGACCGACACGCTGATCCTCGACGAAGACGGCGTCTACGATCCGGCCCACTTCAACGACCGCCTGCGGCTCGGCTTGAAGGGGACGATGAGCGAGGCGGAGCTGCACGTCATGCGGGCGCGCCTGCGCGGCGGCATCCTCAACAAGGCGCGCCGGGGCGAGCTGCGCTGTCGGCTCCCGGTCGGCTTGGTGTACGACGCCGCCGGGCCCGTGGTCTTCGACCCCGACACCCAGGTGCAGGAAAGCGTGCGGCTGCTCTTTGCGACCTTCGCCCGCACGGGCACGCTCTACGCCACGGTCCGCTCCTTCCGCCAACAGGGCCTGCTCTTCCCCACGCGCGTGGCGGCGGGGGCGCACAAGGGGGAGCTGGCCTGGGCACCGCTGTCGCGCGGCCGCGCCTCCAGCGCGCTCCACAACCCGTGGTACGCCGGCGCGTATGCCTACGGCCGGGGGCGCTGGCGCAAGCAGGTCGACGGGCGCACGCGGCACGAACGGCTGCCCCAAGAGCAGTGGCACGTGCTGATTCGGGAGGCCCACCCGGCCTACATCTCGTGGCAGGAGTACGAGCGCATCGCCGCGCAGCTCCGGGCCTCCGCCCAGGCGATCGGCTGCGCGCGCCGCGGCGGACCGCCGCGCGAAGGCCCCGCGTTGCTGCAGGGGCGCGCCGTCTGCGGCGTGTGCGGCAGCCGCATGCACGTGCACTACGACACGCGGCGCGGCGGCGCGCTCATCCCCCACTACCTCTGCGTCGGCCGCGGCACGCTCTTCGGCGATCCGCCGTGCCAGAGCATGCTCGGCACCGAGATCGATGCCGCCATCGCCGCGCTCGTCGTCGCATCGGTCACCCCGCTGGCGCTCGAGCTGGCGCTCGCCGTTCAGCAGGAGATCACCACCCGCCTCGATGAGGCCGATCGCCTGCGCCACCGCCAGGTCGAACGGGCCGCGTACGCGGCCGACCGCGCCCGCCACCGCTACCTGCAGGTGGATCCGGCGAACCGGCTCGTCGCCAGCTCGCTGGAGGCCGACTGGAACGCGAAACTGCGCGCGCTCGGCGAGGCCCAGCAGGACTACGAGCGCCAGCGTGTCGCTGACCGACTCGTCGTCGACGAGGACGAGCGCCGGCGCCTCCTCGCCCTCGCCACCGATTTCCCCGCCGTGTGGCGCGCCCCCCATACACCGCCGCGTGAGCGCAAGCGCATGCTCGCGCTCCTGATCGAGGACGTCACCTTGATCAAGCAACGTCAGATCACCGCCGCCGTCCGTTTCCGTGGCGGGGCGACCACCACCGTGACGCTCCCCCGGCCCCTGACGGCGCAACAGATGCGCGCCACGCACGCCGCGGTGCGCGAGCAGATCGACACCCTGCTCGACGAGTATACCGACGCCCAGGTGGCCCACATCCTCAACGAGCGCGGGCTGCGCACCGGCGCGGGGGACGCGTTCGATCCGGTGAGCGTCCAGTGGGTGCGCTTCTCGACCAAGCTCAAGAGCCTCAACGCCCGCTTGCTCGAAGCGGGCATGGTGACCAGGCAGCAGCTCTGCGCCGCGCTCGGGGTCGGCAGGACCACCCTCACCCACTGGCGCCAACAAGGTCGTGTCGAGGCGCGCATCTGCAACGACCTCGGCGAGTGGCTATGCTGGCCGCCGGGCCGTATTCCCGTGCCAGCCAGTCGATCACCCGATCAAGTAGGCAACTCCACTGCGGGAGGTGCAGTATGAGAAGTGTTCCTTCGGCCTCGACGTCCTGGCGTGTCCGGACTGCGGCGGGCGGCTGCGCCTGATGGCGACCATCGCCGATCCGCGCGTGATCGCCCGCATCCTCGCCCACCTCGGGCTGCCGCTGGAGCCGCCGGGCCCCCTGCCGCCGCGTCAGCCGAGCTGGCTGTCCGCGGACGCGACCTGAGCACCGGCCCCACACCAGCCCCCCGCGCGCGGCCCCCGCCGTCGCGCGGCCGCCCGCGTGCGCCCGGCGCCCGCCCCGGACCCCGGCCGCTGCCCGCTGCCCAACGCCAGAGCCGCTGGGCCGGCGGTCTCGGCACCCTTGCCAGCGCCACGCGCCCCGCGGTCGGAGCCGCATCGGCCGCTGGGGCCCCGGGCACCGCCGCGTCCGATACTGGTCATTATGTCAATTCGCCAGCTCATACCGCCTATGCGCCTCCCCGCGTGCGCAGCGACGAGGGCGACCTGGCTGGGATCGACGCCGACGCTCTTCGCCGCGTGCAGATAGACCTCGGCGGCCGGCTTCCAGCGCTTCACCTCGTCGATCGAGATCGTCTTCTCGACGTGCGCGGCGAGCCCCGCGCGTTCGAGGAGCTTCTTCGTGTTTTCCGCGGAGCCATTGGTGAGGGTGACGATCCGCACCTTGGCGTCGCGCAGCCGATCGAAGGCCGGGCGCACGTCCGGGTGCGCGGGGAGCTCCGCGAATGCGTCGAGCACCCGCGTGATCTTCCCGTCGGTTGCCTCGACGCCCTCGTTGGCCATCGCGACTCGGAGCGTCGCCTGTGCGACCTCTTTGAACGGCGTGTACGTGCCGGCGACGTCGAGGGCGAACGCGTCCCGCAGGGATCCGGCGAACCTGAGGGGCATCACCTCGGCCCGGAGCCCGGCCTCCTCCATCCGATCACGGACGGGATCGAGCGCGAACAGGGTCTCGACGACGTCGAACGCAACGACTGCTGGTCTCGGGGTCATAGTGGTCTCCTTGGGCGAGCGCGCGAATGGGGGCGCGTCGGGGAGCGGTAGTCGTGCGCATGCGACGCTGACCGCTCCGATGGATGCGAAGAAGACGCGACGATTCGGGCGGATCTTGCGAGACCCGCCTTCGTGCGTCCGTCCGTCGGGCGACAGGGCGAAACTCCGCCACAGGGGCTCGCGCCCGCGCCCGCGTCATCGTGGATCGGCATGTCGTCTAGGTTTCAAGCGCAGGATGCGCGGCCAGTTCCGAGGCGAACGTGGGGTTACGGAGGTCACCGTACACGCCTCCGACAATCGCCCCGAAGATCAAATGCAACATCACCATCGCGCCGACGCCCATCGGGCCCAGCTCGGACATGATGACGCCGGGAGGCGGCATCGGGTTCGGCATGAGCGGATGGATCATCGGGATCGCTCCCATCATCAGCCCCGCGAAGACGACATGGGGAATCGCGCTGAGCGCGCCGGTCGTCCAATGACCGCGATGGGCGACGTGCTCAAAGAGCCACGCATAGGCTACGGCGAAGGCGGCCCCCATCATCAGGTGAACCGCGAGGTCGATCGCGAACGTGGTCCCGCTCGGCATCATGCCGGTCATCGTTCCGAGCATCTGCTCAAGGTTGACCTTCATGCCCATCCCGCGCGCCATCGCCATGATGACGCTCATCACCCCGGCGCGGAGGACGCCTCCGAGAAATGCTCTGTTCAGTTTCATAGTCGTCTTCCCTTTGTGACGCTTGAGCTCTGCAATTCGCGAGCCGAGAGCCAGGGCAAGCCGACCTACGAACGGAAACGTCGTCAAGGTCGCATGCGCTTGCTCGAAACCTCCACTGGGATCGGGGCGTTTCGCGGCACGAGCGGCGATTTTACGCGCCCGAAGGGAACGTGGGCACGTGTCGAGGCTACGATCGACGATGGTGCAAGCTCACGTCGTTCGGCTAGGATCCCCGGCCGGAGGCGGATCATCGTGGAAACGAAGAACACAGAAATCCCCAGCGCCGAGCCGCCCCAGGAGCAAGAAGGGGCCACTGTCGGCAAGCGCGACGAGACGGCCGCGGGTTTCCGTTCGATTTACGAGACGGTCCGCCACGGCGTGGGAGCGATGGGCGTCGTTCGCACCGTGCGCACGCTCCTGGCCATCAACCAAAAAGACGGATTCGATTGCCCGAGCTGCGCCTGGCCCGATCCGGACGGCGACCGCAAAGTTGCCGAGTTCTGCGAAAACGGCGCGAAAGCGGTGGCCAGCGAGGCGACCACGGCCCGCGCCACACCGGAGTTCTTCGCAACGCACGGCATCCGCGACATGCTCCGAGAAAGCGATCTCTGGCTCGACCGTCAGGGACGCATCACCCACCCCATGGTGCGCCGCCCCGGCGCCGATCACTACGAGCCGATTGGGTGGGACGACGCGTTCGCGCTCGTCGCGAGCGAGCTGAATTCGCTGGCGTCGCCCGGCGAGGCGTCGTTTTACACGTCGGGCCGCGCCAGCAACGAAGCCGCGTTCTCGTACGGCCTGTTCGCGCGCCAGTTCGGCACCAACAACCTGCCCGACTGTTCCAACATGTGCCACGAGTCGAGTGGCCTGGGCCTCACCGAGAGCATCGGCATTGGCAAGGCGACGGTGAAGATCGAAGATTTTTCATACGCAGACTCCATCTTCGTGGTCGGTCAAAACCCGGGCACGTGCCACCCGCGTATGCTGACCGAGCTCGAGAAGGCCGTCCGCAACGGCTGCAAGATCGTGAGCGTGAATCCGCTGCCCGAGACGGGAATGATGCGGTTCAAGAATCCCCAGCAGCCGCTGGAGCTCCTGGGCAGCGGGACCCCTATCGCGTGCCTCTTTCTACCGGTGCGGATCAACGGCGACGTTGCGCTGATGAAGGGCATCATGAAGGAGATGCTGGCCATCGACCGCAGCGGAAGCAAGGCGCTCGCCCACGACTTCATCGAGCGCCAGACCGAGGGTTTCGACCGCTTTGCCGACGATCTCGATCGGGAATCGTGGGACGCGATCGTGCACGACAGCGGCGTATCGCGGGAGCAGATTCGCGAGGCTGCCGACATTGCCATGGCATCGGAGCGCATGATCTGTTGCTGGGCCATGGGTATCACGCAGCACAAGAACGGCGTTGGTAACGTGCAGAGCCTCGCCAATTTCGCGCTGCTGCGCGGCCAGATCGGACGCCAGGGCGCGGGGCTCTGCCCCGTTCGCGGCCACAGCAACGTGCAGGGCGACCGCACCGTCGGAATTTGGGAAAAGATGAGCGACCAGTTCATCGACGCGCTGGGCAAGGAGTTCGACTTCGTGCCGCCCCGCGAGCACGGCTACGACACGGTGCGCACGATCGAGGCGCTGCACGAGGGCAAGGTCAAGGTGTTCGTCGCCCTAGGCGGCAACTTCTTGAGCGCCACACCGGACACCGCCTACACGGCCGAAGCCATGACGCGCAGCAGGGTGACGGTTCAGATCTCGACCAAGCTGAACCGCGGGCATCTCATCACCGGCGAGCAGGCGTTGATCTTGCCCTGTCTCGGGCGCACCGAGCGCGATCTGCAACAATCGGGGGAACAATTCGTGACCGTGGAGGACACGATGGGCGCGGTGCACGCGTCGCGCGGAGTTCTGGCGCCGGCGTCGGAGCACCTCCGCAGCGAGACGGCCATCGTCTGCGGCATGGCCCAGGCGACGCTCGAGGGGCGCAGTCGAGTCGATTGGCAAGGTCTCACCGATGACTACGATCGCATCCGCGATCACATCGAACACGTTGTGCCAGGCTTCACTAGCTACAACCAAAGGGTTCGGGACCCGGGCGGCTTCTACCTGCCCAATGGCCCCCGCGAAGGCAAGTTCACGACGCCATCCGGGCGGGCGCGGTTCACCGTACACCCCATCCCGAAGCGTGAGCACGAGCAGGGGACGCTCCTGCTCACCACCTTGCGCAGCCACGATCAGTTCAACACCACCATCTATGGCGACAGCGATCGTTACCGGGGCATCTCCAATGGCCGCCGGGTCGTCTTTCTCAACCCCGAAGACATCGAGCAGCGTGGCCTGCACGAGCTAGAGTGGGTGGACATCATCAGTCACTTCGAGTCCGAGCAGCGCCGGGCCGAGCGTTTCAAGGTGGTGCCCTATCCGATCCCCTTGGGTTGCGCCGCCGCCTACTATCCAGAGACCAACGTGCTGGTCCCCGTGCGCAGCGTCGCCGACGGGAGCAATCAGCCGGCCTCCAAGTCGATCGTCATCACGATCGAGCCCCATCGCGACGGTGATCCTTGAGCGCTCCTGTTGGGTACTCAGCACATGGCGCGACTCGCTGATGGTCGTTAAGCCGGAGACGGTCCTGCGTTGGCACCGCGAGGCGTTTCAGGTCAGCTGGCGCGTGCGTGCGCCGCCAGCCCGAGCGCGGCGTACTGCAGCGCGTAATCCGCGAGCACCTCGAGACCTTTGTCGCCGAGGCGCGGGCGCGCGGCGACGGCGCGGGGCTGCCGCGCTTCGTCGCGC